>Ga0209596_1003165_pt1 | contig 13104 bp, 11 predicted proteins | sample M_130807_MF_Meta_FD_187314 | JGI IMG/M metagenome (GOLD analysis project Ga0209596, IMG submission 187314) | Freshwater microbial communities from Lake Montjoie, Canada to study carbon cycling - M_130807_MF_MetaG (SPAdes) (version 2) | ecosystem: Environmental > Aquatic > Freshwater > Lake... | reverse complement strand
TTGGAATTTGCAATTGATTTTTAGAATTCTCCCATTGGAATTTGGAATTTTAAATTTTGGAATTTTCTCTTTGGATTCCCCCTTTGGAATTTGGAATTTTAAATTTTGGAATTTTCTCTTTGGATTTCACCTTTGTAATTCGGAATCTTAAATTTTGGAATTTTCTCTTTGGATTTCACCTTTGTAATTCGGAATCTTAAATTTTGGAATTTTCTCTTTGTATTCCCCCTTTGGAATTTGGAATTTTAAATTTTGGAATTTTCTCTTTGGATTTCCCCTTTGGACTTTGGAATTTAAACATTGGAATTTCTATTGAATAAGTACATTTGCCTTACCTAAAAAAATAAGAATGTCGAAAATTACAATAGCAATACATGGCGGTGCTGGTACTATACTTAAATCCATGCTAACACCAGAATTAGAAATACGTTATAACCAAGGCTTGCAAGATGCACTGGATGCAGGTTATAAAGTTTTAGAACAAAATGGAAGTGCTGTGGATGCTGTTGCAAAGGCAGTTTGCACTTTAGAGGATAATGAATTATTTAACGCTGGCAAAGGTGCTGTATTTACCAAAAAAGGAGTAAACGAAATGGATGCTGCTATCATGGATGGAAGTAATTTAGGAGCAGGTGGCGTTGCCGGTGTCCGTAATATTAAAAACCCAGTTTTGCTTGCCCGAGAAATTATGTTACATTCTGGTCATGTTTTATTAAGTGGAAATGGTGCCAAAGAATTTGCATTAAACAGAGGCATAGAACAAGCACCAGATGATTATTTTTTTAGTAAATATCGCTATGACCAATGGATAGAAATTAGAGATAGTGACTATTATCAATTAGATCATTTCGAAGATAAACTGAAAGGAATGGCGCATGAAGAAAAAAAGTTTGGTACTGTTGGTTGTGTGGCGTTGGATTTACAAGGTCACTTAGCAGCAGCAACTTCTACAGGTGGCATGACAAACAAAAGATACGGTCGTATTGGCGATAGTCCTATACCAGGTTTAGGCACTTATGCCAATGATGCCACTTGTGCTATTAGTTGCACTGGCCATGGTGAATTATTTATTCGTGCAGTTGTTGCTTATGATGTATCTTGTTTGATGGAGTATAAAGGATTGTCTTTGAAAGAAGCTTGTCAAATAGTAGTAAAAGAAAAGCTAGTGCGTATTGGCGGAGAAGGTGGATTAATTGCTGTAGATCACCTGGGCAATTATGATTTATGCTTCAACAGTGAAGGCATGTACAGAGGTGTAAAAACAAGTGATGGTGAAAATAGAGTTGCCATTTATAAGGACTAACAAATTAAATTCCAAAGGTTGAAAATCCCAAATTCCAAAAATGAAATTCGAAAATTTAAAATCGAAATTCTAAAATTCCAAATACAAACCACTAACTACTAATTACTTTTCATTTACAACTTTCCACTTACGCCTTACAACTTATGCCTTACAACTTACAACTTACGCCTAAATATTATTTCCTATTCCTCATTTGCTTACTTACTTCGTTAAGCAACACCGCCCAAGTCAAACAAAATATAGTAGTTGGCTTTTACAATTGTGAAAACTTTTACGATACCATTAATGACCCAAATGTGGATGATGATGAATTTACGCCAAATGGTGCAAATGCATATTCCCCAGCCGTATTTGAAAAGAAGGTGGAAAATTTGTCGAGTGTAATTTCATTAATGGGAATAGAACAAAATAAAGATGGTTTAGCTATTTTGGGTGTTGCCGAAATTGAAAATGAATTTGTTTTGAAGACTTTAGTTCATTCTCCAAAACTAAAAGATAGAAATTTAAAAATCATCCATTTTGATGGGCCAGATTTACGTGGGGTAGATTGTGGTTTGATTTATAATCCGAAATATTTTAAAGTCCTTGAAGCGCATTCTTTAACTACACCAGTACCTGCAGACGATCGCCCAACACGCGATGTACTCTATGTTGTAGGCAAACTTAATGGGGATATCGTGCATGTATTTGTGAACCACTGGCCTTCGCGTGTAGGCGGAGAAGCGATTACCAGAGAGAAAAGAAAAGTAGCTGCAGGAGTGAGTAAACATGTGATTGATTCCTTGATGAAAATAGACCCTTTAACGAAAGTAATTGATATGGGTGATTTGAATGATGATCCTACCAATGAAAGTTTGACAAAAGTTTTAGCTACCAAATGGAAAATAGAAGATGTTGGTGTTGGTGGTTTATTCAATCCATGGACAGCGTTTTACAAGAAAGGATTAGGCACATTAGCGTATCAAGATTCATGGGATTTATTTGATCAAATCATTGTGTCATACGGGTTCTTAAAGAAAAGTAATCCAGGTTTACATTATCAAGAAGCCTTGGTTTTTAATCGAAGTTTCATGACAGAAAAATTCGGAAATTATAAAGGTTATCCAAAGCGTTCCTACAGCAATGGTGTTTGGAATGATGGCTACAGTGACCACTATCCGACTTTGATTGTGTTTGACGCGAAGTAGGAAATCTACTCCACTACCAACTCACTCATAAATAACCATGCATCTTCCGTAGCACCTGGTTTTCCTGCCGGTATTTTTGGAATACAAGTTGAAACCAATTTGATAAACCTAGTCGATAGTGGTTCAAACTGAAACACAGGACTAGAGCCTTTCTCCAGTTGTAAAATATCCTTTTCTGTGATCTTGCCTTTCTGAATATATTGTTTGCCATCTATGCTCACCCATAGTTCAATTTGTTGTGGCAAATAAATCCAACTTGCTTCATCCGATAAATAATGCATGGATACAGAGTGTACGGTTGTCTTTGTTCCTAAGTCTAGAATGGTTTCTACATTTTTACCACTCCAACCAAGCCATTCACTTCCTGTCCAGGGTAATGTGCCAATGATGCCATCCACCAGCGTCGTATTGCCACCATGATTATAGTAACTACTTGCAGCAGGTTTATTATTTACTTTTTTTCCAGTTGCCAAATTGACCACATAGCTTTGAGAAACTACTGCTCCCATTTTTTCTCCTTTATCATTAAATAAAGCAGCTTTCATATTGGCGCTTTGTCGAATAGAAATTGGTGTGCTATCTGCGGATTTCCAATCTGCTTCTAATAACGTTGTGTCCATTGTATATTTTATAGTGTAATTTGGCAAAGCATTATGCATATTTAATTGCAAGCCACTTGCACTGATATTAGATTTTATTTCCACATCAAAAATATTCTTTGCATAATTGATTTTATTTTTTTCTAAGAATGAAAAATGAGTAATGAGTCGCTTCGCAAAATTGCCATAATCTTTTCTTTTATCACCTGTCCACAAAACCTCAGCCAATGCACACAAACGAGGAACAGCCATATATTCAACATGATCACTAGTAGGAATATATTCTGTCCATACATTCCCTTGTGCACCCAAAATATATTTTCTATTTTGTTTCGGCAATAAAGCAGGAATTGGTTGATAGCCATAAACTTTTTCTACTGTTGTAAAACCGCCAATTGCCAAAGGTTCTGTTGCTTTTTTCCCTTGGTAATGATCAAAATAACAATAAGAACCAGGCGTCATGACGACTCCATGATTTTGTTTTGCTGCAGCAATTCCTCCTTCCTCTCCACGCCAACTCATGACGGTTGCATTAGGCGCCAAACCACCTTCTAATATTTCATCCCAACCAATGGTATTCCTGCCTTTTGAGCTGATGTATGCATCTATTTTTTTGATAAAATAACTTTGTAATTCATGTTCATTTTTTAAATGATTTTCTTTTATATTTTTCTGACAAGCAGCGCATGATTTCCAATTTTCTTTAGGAACTTCATCACCGCCGATATGAATATACTTTGAAGGGAATAATGAAATCACTTCGTCTAGAATATCCTCTAAAAAATGGATTGTTGCATCTTTCGTACAAAACACATTACTACTTACACCCCAAGTTGTCATCACGTCAACAATGGAATCTTTGCAAGCGAATTGCGGATAAGCTGTGAGCGCAGCGACACTATGTCCTGGCATTTCAATTTCTGGAACAACAGTGATATGTCTTGCAGAAGCGTAATCAATTACTTCTTTAATTTCTGTCTGCGTATAAAATCCTTCCACCGGAATTTGGTCACCTATGTATGGATTAAAATGTTTATCCATCATAGTTTCTTTTCGCTTACTACCAATAGACGTTAGCAATGGATATTTTTTTATTTCAATGCGCCAACCTTGATCATCCGTGAGATGCCAATGAAAAGTATTCATCTTGTGTAATGCCAATATGTCTATATATTTTTTTACAAATGCAATAGGAAAAAAATGTCGGCAAACATCCAAATGCATACCTCGCCAAAGAAAACTAGGCTGATCTTGTATGCTGGCGTTTATCGTTTTGGAATTAGGGTCTGTCATCCATTGCAACAAAGTCATGAGTCCATAAAATATACCAGATTCACTTCCTTTGATTTCAATATTGTTATTTGCTAATGGTGTTAAAGTATATGCTTCTTGTTTGGCTTGTTTATCCAATTGCAAAATAATAGTTCCATTCGATGCAGGTTTCGCAAGTAATATTTTCCCATTTATGTTTTGTAAATACTGACTGAATATTTCTGCATTGCTTCGTAAAACTTCATCGCTAAAACGGATAGACTGTATAGCATCTATGCTCACATTCGTGGACGACAATTGAATAGAAGTTGGAAAGGGAATGATGTTCTGTGCGTAAAGAACGACTTGTGAAAAGAGGAAAATTAAGATGAACAAACTTTTTTTATACATGGATAAAATTTGAACCAAACATACAACAGAAATCTAAAAATTTGATATCGATGTAGGATTTGTGTGTAATATGAGTTCTGCAATGTAACCTCTTTCATAGTTGCCACTTACTGTGCCTATTCATGTTCTTAAAATTGTACTAGTAGATTGTTGCACTTTAACTTGTAGACGAATAGCTATACTCCTTACTTAGAAATGGTTAATAGTGTTCTCCTCATTTTGTCATTTAATCAGCTTTCAAATAAAAAACTCATTTTCTTATTTTCTTTTATAAATTGCACAGTATTTTTTAACCAGTACAATTTTCATTTAACCTATATAAAATACTTTTTCATGTCACCTACATCACTTGTTTTAGATTTTGGGAATACCCAATTAAAAGCCGCACTCTTCGCGAATAAAAAGATAGTTGAAAAATTTGTCTTTCATGTAGAAGATGCGCTTACCACGATTGAAAAAATATTAATTTTACATGCCCCGAAAAAATCAATTCTCTCCTCCGTGATTCATCATCCGATTGAAATTGAAACTTTGTTGCAAGAAAAAACAAAATGTACGATACTCGATCACCACACTCGTTTGCCATTTTTAAATGCTTATGGGTCTCCAGAAACTTTGGGTAATGATAGGCTTGCTTGCGTTGCTGCTCTTAGCCAATTATTTCCTGGTGAAAACAGTTTAGCTATCTCCGTTGGTACTTGTGTCACCTATAATTTTTTAGCTAAAAATAATGCGTTTAGAGGTGGTGCCATTACCCCAGGTATCCACATGCGATTGCTTTCTATGCATGAGCATACAGATAAACTTCCATTGGTTACTCGAGAAGGCCACTTGGCATTATTAGGATATGACACAGAGTCTTCCATGAGAAGTGGTGCTATCAATGGTATCACAGCTGAGATTGATGGCATGATAGAACAATTCGAATCCCAGTACGGAAAAATTAACTGTGTTTTAACTGGAGGTGACGCTACTTTTTTTGAAAGCCGTCTTAAAAACAAGATATTTGCCGACACTCACTTTCTGTTTAAAGGATTATATGCAATATTGGAAAAAAACAATTAAATTAACCACACTTTTTGCCCTTGCCTTTTCGGTACATCAAAAAATAGTAGCCCAAGAAAATTCGCCCTACTCACGTTACGGCTTAGGCAATTTAAAACAAATTGAAAATATTGCTAACCGTGGAATGGGTGGTATTGCTATTGCAGATGACAATCCCTTAATTGCTAATCCTGTAAATCCAGCTACCTATACTGGTTTAAAACTAACTGCATATCAAATTGGCATTGAAGCTAGTTTGGTAAAAATAAAAAGCAATAATAGCTCCAACAGAACTGGTTCAACTACTCTTGCTTATATGAATATTGGAATTCCTGTTTCTAAAAAAATGGGAATCAGTTTTGGATTATTACCTCAAACTCGTTCTAAATATAGCTTTGCAAAAACAGACTCTATCGATGGTATATCTAAAGTAAACTATAATTATTATGGTGGCGGTGGATTACAAAAAATATATGTTGGTGCTGCTTACAAACTTGGAGAAGTATCCGTTGGATTTAATACCGGCTATAACTTTGGTAACTTAGTCAACTCCTCTGAATCTTCATTTACCGATTCGCTTAAAATACTTTCTAATAATATAACAGGTAGAACCACCATGGGTGGCGCGTTTTGGCAAGTAGGTGCTTTATGGCATAAAAAAATATCGACGAATTATTCTTTGAAAATTGGTGCTACTTATTCTAGTGCACAATCTATCAATGCAAAAAAAGAAGCCTATTGGGAATCCTTTTTAGGCGACATTTCAAGCCCAGATTATGTGCGTAGAATTGATAGTGTTAAAAACTTGACCGGGAAAATTAAAATCCCATCCAATTGGGGAGTTGGTGTAATACTTGGGTATGGCGATCAATGGCAAATTGGAATGGATTTAACTGCATCAGACTGGAGCAAATATTCCGCCTATGGCAATGCGGATTCTTTTTCGAATATGTATATGATAAAATTAGGTGGTGCCTTCACACCTGATGTTAATTCTGTGTCAGATTATTGGAAAAAAATGACTTTCAGAGCTGGATTGTACACTGGTCAAGATATTTTCAAATTCAATAATACGAATCTCAAAAAATCAGGCGCGACTTTAGGAATTGGCTATCCAATTCGTAGAACAAATTCTAGTATAGGTCAAATAAATGCGGCATTTGAAATTGGCAAAAGAGGCACTACAGACAATGGTTTAGTGAGCGAAAATTATACACGTTTTTCTTTCGGATTTACCTTCAACGACAAATGGTTTATCAAACGCCGTTATGATTAATACGCCAATACGTAGGTTCTATTTTTTTTGCATCTGCCTCTTTTTTTTATGTTTTGTTGGATGTAAAAATGACTTAAAGAAAATTCACAATACAATAGATAGAAATATGTTGAATACAGAACGTGCCGAAGAGGTTACGATTCTGTATAGCAAAGATGGACATACAACAGCAAAATTGTATACCAAAAAATTTATCCATATCGAAAATACGGACCCTACTTATATCGAAATGAAGGAAGGAATTAAGGTTGAATTTTTTGATGATAGTCTATTCGTGAAGAGCACCCTTACCGCAAAATATGGTAAGTACTTTGAAAATTCTGGTAATGTTTTAGTGAGAGATAGCGTGGTTGTGAGCAATAATAAAAAAGAAACGCTCCATACAGAAGAATTAGTTTGGAGCGAAAAATTGAAAAAAATGTATACCGATAAATTCGTAAAAATAACTACCCCTACACAAGTGATTTTTGGGGATGGTTTGGAATCAAATCAAACCTTTTCGGTGTATAAAATTACCAATGTGAAAGGCATGATTGGTATCAGTAATAAAGCTTTACCGATTCAATAAAAAGGAATTACGCTTTCCAGCTTAGAATTATTTCGATAACTTTTTTTGCCCAAATAGTATATTCATTAGCTGAATAATGCAGCAGGTCTTCTGCTAAGAAATTTTTATCCGTTGCATGTTCGCGTGAAGAATTTGTCACATCAATATAATTGCTTCCCAAGTCAAAAGTTATGGATTGATTAATTGCATTGAATGCGTCTATTTGTGCAGAAGTCAATTGCGCATCACGAGAAGTATTGAATGGTGTAAGTCCCCAATCAGGTATAGACAATACAAGGACATGCTTCGGATTTCCATTTGCGAATAATATGGCTTGACACAGTAAAGTATAAAATTGCCAACGATACTCTTCCTGGCTTTTTTCGCGATATTGATTATTCACACCTATCAATAAAGTAACGATATCATAATCAAATGCAGGTCTTTCTTTTTCTATAGCAATGGCCAATTCATCGGTAGTCCAACCAGTAACCGCAATCAATTTATCCAAGCGACAATCCTTTCCTTTTTCCTGCAATAAGCTTACCACTTGATTCGGAAAATTTTGATTTAAAGGTACAAGCTCACCTATAGTGTAACTATCTCCTAAGGCTAAATATTTCATGTTTATAGCGGTTTGAATGTAGTAAGTATAGAATCAAAAACAGCTTGGTGTGCAGACATTTGTTGTTGGTCGCTGGTACAAATAAAATTATATCCGTGTAAACCCTTCAAGCAGGTATAACCTTGCACAGTGTAATGGCTGCTGTCAGGTCTGACAAAATTAAATTGAAAAACATGAAAATTATTCTCGCCAATCTTCTTCTTCGAAATACTTGAAATGTCAATGCTTGGATTTGTAATTTTCAATTGCGTAACTGCCGCTTTTGCATAGGTAGAATCAGCGATAGCTAATGGTAAATTTTCGTGCCAAATGGAAATATTTTCTTCAAATTTATCCGTTCCATTTTCTAAATTCTCAAAGAAAGTAACCGCATTCGGTTCATTTTTATTTTGACTAGCTTTCCATGACATTGGGGCTTCTATTTGAAAATGCAGAGAATCCAATGTATAAATTTTCATTGTTTTTTTTCTAGCATTTTCGGCATCGTTACAAGCATACAACATGCTAACACTAGCAAGGGCTAAACAGATTTTCTTCATCGGGTAAAAATAGTATTTCTATTCTTATTCCACCTCGAAAAACTTAACATTAAAAAAATAATCTGTGTTTTATCTTCGTACGATAATTATGAATTCCAAAAAGCATTCACCTAAAATTGTTCGTGATATAAGTTGGCTCGCCTTTAATGCTCGTGTATTGCAAGAGGCAAATGATCCAACAGTTCCCCTTTCAGAAAGATTACGATTTTTAGGTATTTTTTCCAACAATTTAGATGAATTCTTTCGAGTACGAGTTGGCGCCCTTAATCGTATGTTGCAATTCGGCAATAAAGCGAAAATGTATTTGGAATCTAAACCTTCTAATATTCTGAAAGAAATCCAATTTAATTTATTAGCACAACAAAAGGAGTTTGATCGGATTTATGCAACTATTTTAGTTGAGCTCAAAAAAAAGAAGATTACCATCGTAACAGAAAAACAAATTACGAAACTTCAGAAAGAATTTGTACAGCAATATTTCAATGAAAAGGTAAGGACGAATTTACATCCCTTAATGATTGAAAGTATTCCAGAACTACCACTGTTACAAGATAAGTCCATTTATCTTGCTTGTACCTTATCGCATAGTCAAAATTCTTTCATGAATAGTTATTCATTAATTGAGGTGCCTACACAAACGTTACCAAGATTTTTAATATTACCAAGTGCCAAAAATGAAAGGTGTATTATCCTATTAGAGGATGTCATTCGCTTTTGCTTGCCTAGTTTGTTTACACAATTTGGGTTCGATTTATTTGAAGGGTATATTATTAAAGTGACTAGAGATGCAGAATTGGACATGGATAATGATATTCAATCTGATTTAATTTCCAGCATAGAAAAAGGTTTAAAAAATAGAAAAAAAGGAAAAGCAGTTCGCTTGGTGTATGATAAGGCTATCCAAAAAAACTTATTAGATTATTTAATTAAATTACTCAACCTCACCAAAAAAGACCATTTAATTTCTGGCAATCGCATCCATAATTTTAAAGACTTCATGGATTTTCCGATGGAGGTTTTCGATAAAAGAATTACCAGAAAAAAGCCATTTGTACATCCATTATTCACGCAACCTGTTCGTATTTTAGATGTGTTGAATCAACGAGATGTGATGTTACATTTTCCGTATCATAGTTTCGATTCTATTATTGATTTATTACGAGAAGCAGCGATAGACCCTTTTGTAGAGAGTATTAAAATTACTTGTTACCGCTTAGCCAAAGATTCCAAAATTGTAAATGCATTGATTAATGCCGTAAGAAATGGGAAAAAAGTGACGGTGGTAATGGAATTAAGGGCTCGTTTTGATGAAGAAGCAAACATGAAATGGAAACGTCTTTTAGAAGAAGAAGGGGTTCAAGTTTTAGTAGGATTGCCCCATCAAAAAGTTCACGCTAAATTGTGTTTGATTGCGAAACGTATAGCCAAGACATTGCGTTATTATGGTTTTGTAAGTACTGGAAATTTAAATGAAACCACAGCCAAATTTTATAGCGATCATTGTTTATTGACTGCAGATAAGCGAATAGTTTCGGATATCAATCGAATGTTCAAATATTTGGAAAACCCACAGATGCTTCATTTTTTACAGCAATGTAAAACCTTGATAGTTTCTCCAACAAATACAAGGAAATTTTTCATTTCTAAAATTGCGAATGAAATACAACATAGTAAAAACGAGGCTTCTGTCATTATTAAATTGAATAGCCTTTCAGATGATATCCTTATTCATGAATTGTATCAAGCTGCCAATCATAAAGTCAATATTCAATTAATTATTCGAGGTATTTGTTGTGTATTGACCGAAAATGCAAAGTCGAAAACGCCAATGAAAGCCATTAGTATTGTGGATGAATATTTAGAGCATGCGCGACTTTTTTATTTTTACAACAAAGGCCAAGAAGATGTTTATTTATCGAGTGCCGATTGGATGATTCGAAATTTAGATTATCGAATAGAGGCCACCACACCGATTTTTGACAAGACTTGCAAGGAAGAACTCATCCAAATTTTAAACATTCAATTATCGGAAAATGTCAAAGCACGTCAATTAGACAACGAACAAAAGAATGAATATGTCATTAAAAAACCAGGAGAAAATTCTATTCGTTCTCAGGTTGAAATATATAATTTTTTGAAGGCTAAAAACTACTGATTATCTTGCATCATATTTTTTTACCATGCGATTAGCTGCCATTGATATTGGATCCAATGCCGTACGATTATTAATTAATGATATTACTACCTATACAGATGGTAGTTTGGACTTTACAAAAGTAAATCTCGTTCGAGTCCCAATACGTTTAGGATTTGATGTTTTTGAAACTGGCATTATTTCAGCTAAAAAGGAAGCGCAACTAATTGAGACAATGAAGGCTTTTAAACATTTGTTGAATGTGTACGGTGTACATCGTTTAAAGGTTTGCGCGACTTCCGCTATGCGTGACGCAAGGAATTCGACCAATATAGTGGAAGCCGTATTTAGTCAAACAGGTATCAACATAGAAGTCATATCTGGTAGTACAGAAGCGGAAATACTATACGATACCCACCAAGCTGAAACGATGGATACAAAAAATGCTTATTTATATATTGATGTTGGTGGTGGTAGTACGGAACTTACTTTCTATAGTAAAAAAAGCAATATTGTCAAACGATCATTCAATATAGGCACCATACGGCTTTTAAAAGAACAAATTGACGAGGAAGTTTGGGATGAAATCAAGTACTTTTTAAAATCAAACATCAAACAATTTTCTCCTCTTGTGGCTATTGGAACAGGTGGTAATATCAATAAAATATTTTCTATTTCTAAAAAGAAAGCGGGTAAGCCATTATTGTTAGAAGCATTACGTGAATACTATAAAGAAATGAGCCCCTTAAGTGTTGTCGAACGAATTCATAAATATGGTTTTCGCGAAGATAGAGCGGATGTAATAGTGCCTGCCTTATTGATTTATACCAATATCATGCGTTGGGGAAATATGGAGGAAATTATGGTTCCGCAAATTGGTTTAGCTGATGGATTGATCAAACAATTACATAAGGAGTTAAGCTTTACCAGTATGATGGGGATTAAACATTATTGATTTAAATTCCAAAATTGCAAATTCCAAACGCAAGGGCCAAATTCCAAAATTTAAAATTCCAAATTCCAAACGCAAGGGCCAAAATCCCAAATTTTAAAATCCCAAATTCCAAAGCCAACATTTTCAAATTTTCAAATCGCCAAATTTTCTAACTACTAACTACTCAATACTAACTTTTAAAAAAGGCTTAACAATTTTGTCATCTTAACTTCATATTGAAGTCATAAAGCACGACTAATTTTGTAGTATAAATAAGCAAGATGCTTTACGTACATTCATTTAGTCCTGTAGAATTAGATTTATTCAATAAGTTAGCACAAGATACATCTGTTTCGCAAATATCTACTGAGAGATTGCAGGATATAGAGTATGTAGAAAAAGCACTTCAATCCAATTCAAATGAAACGCTTCTTTACAGTTTTCAAAAATTAGAACACTATTCCCATATTAGCTCATTTCAACAAGAAATTGCAGCTGTAAAAAAATTACTGAATGTCGTGCAAGAATCGAATATTAAACAACTAGTTTTAATTAGCTATCCAGGTGTTTATATTAATTCGGATAATCTTTTTTTACAACATAAAGCAATGGTTGAGCAAATGTTTTTGCAGGCTGGTATTCCTTGTACTATTTTGAATGTGCAAGGCATTAATAATCCTAGTTTACAAATACATAATCTGCAAAATTTTTTTTATAACGAATCTGAAAACCAGTATTTAATTCCGAAAAAATCATCCATTCCAATTTATTCAATCACTACTACTGCATTAGCCAAAATTATTTTACGTTCTATTCAATATCAAGCAATTAGTCATTATGATGCTTTCGATACGCTTAGTGATTTAGCACAATTCATCAAATACAATTCATCTGATAAACGCATTGTTCGTTTATACCCTGTTTATCTGCAATGTAAAAGTTTCTTAGGATTGTATCCATCTATTAATATTTTAGATTTATTTTTAAGACCAACAGTTCCTATGCATAATTACCGCACACAAAAAGAACTAAATATAGATGTGAATCATATAGAAATTTTGGACGACAATGAAAAAAGGAAGTCTATAAATACAGGATTAATGGAACATTCAATGCCTATCCATATTTCTCCAATTTTTTCTTAAACCAAAGAGAAATCAGACCTTTACATACATTGTCTTTGCTGCTTGAATAGCCAAATCTTTATAATTTTTTAGGCTAAAAAACGGACAGAGATTTGAATTAAATGATTCG
>Ga0209596_1003158_pt1 | contig 13112 bp, 6 predicted proteins | sample M_130807_MF_Meta_FD_187314 | JGI IMG/M metagenome (GOLD analysis project Ga0209596, IMG submission 187314) | Freshwater microbial communities from Lake Montjoie, Canada to study carbon cycling - M_130807_MF_MetaG (SPAdes) (version 2) | ecosystem: Environmental > Aquatic > Freshwater > Lake... | reverse complement strand
GCTTGCGGCTTTGACCGTGGCCATGGCGCTGGAGAACGCCGTCATTCGTGGCGACGCCGCTGGCGCAAAGGAATTGGTGGCCAAGCTTGATCAGGAAGAAGAAGAAGGTCACGATATGTTCAAGCGCGAGGAGAATGAGGAGAAGGGTGAGAAGAGTGAAGGCGGGCAGCAAGGTGATGGCGCGCCAACATCTGCGACTGGAGCACCAAAAACGCCACCAGGCGCGCCAAAATAAATTTTTAGAGCCATTGATTTGATGAGATTCTCGCCCCGCGGCTTGTTGCGCGGGGCGATTTTTTTTACCACCGCGCGCCGTGTGACCCAACTTGCTTTGAAATCAGATTTGCTTTGTGTGGCTTCAAGCGCCACCACAATAGGGAACTTGATGCCTAGAGATTTGGCGTCAGCGTTTTTTCCAGAATTTCAAAATACAAATCGTCGCGCCGCGGCGTTCCGGCGCGCGGTTGGCCATATGGAAATTTTCCCTGCTTGCCCGTGAGCGAATAGCCGCGTCGCTGGTACCACGCGATCAATGTGTCGCGCTGGCCAATCACAGTCATGCGAGCGCGCGGCAAGCGCAACTCGTCGCGGATCACTCGTTCGGCTTCATGCAACAGTTGCCTGCCAATGCCAGCGCTCTGCAACGTTGGGAGCACGGACACCATGCCGATGTAGCCCGCATCTCCCGCGTTTTCTATGCGCACACATCCAACAAGCGAAGCAGCGTGGGGCAACGCGCGCTCTTGCGAAGGCGTGTGGGCTTGAATCTGATCAAGAATTTGCACGGCCGCAGGACTTTGCTCCGCTAGTCGAATCCGTGAGTGCCCACCGCGAATGATTTCGCGAATTTCAATTTCATCGGTGCGTTGACCATCTAAAAGATCCGCTTCGGTGGTCCAACCCGCGCGACTTGCTTCTCCGCGGTATGCGCTTTCAACCAACTCAACAACCGCGCTGACATCGGCAAGCGTGGCGTTGCGAAACACAAGTTGCTGCGGTGAATTCATAAGTCAATCATAGAAGATGAAAGGCGCCAAGTGGGCGGCGATGTTTGTACGCAGTGCGATTGGTGGTGTCATGTTGTTGTTCGCTTTCATTCCATACGATGTCCATTCAAGCAATGTCAAAGGCCAGCAACACTGTGCAAATAATTTCAACCGCGCAAGCTCGGCGCGTGTTGTTGAATCTTCAGGGCCTTGGTGAATTGCCGCAGCGCTCCAGCGCGCGCGCTGTGCAAACTGTTGTGCAACGGCTTGGATATGTGCAAATTGACTCCATCAATGTGCTTGAGCGCGCGCATCATTTAATTCTTGGCGCAAGGCTGGCCCAGTATCGCAATGAACATTTCACGCATGCGCTGGAGAAATCGCGCGGGTTGTTTGAGCATTGGACGCATGATGCAAGCGCCATTCCAACGAAGTGGTTTGCGCATTGGAAGCATCGCTTCGCGCGCTACAACCAACGTGTGGAGCGAAGCGCGTGGTGGCGTGAACAATTTCGTGGTGATGCCGCGCCAATTCTTCGGCGCACGCTTGCGCGGGTTCGCCGTGAGGGGCCACTTCGCACGCGTGATTTTGCAGCGCCAACTGGGCACAAGAGCGGAGGTTGGTGGCAATGGCATCCTGAGAAGGCGGCGCTTGAACATTTGTGGCGCTCTGGTCGGTTGGCCATTGCGCGGCGCGAGCGCTTTGAAAAAGTGTATGACCTTGTGGAGCGAGTTTTGCCGCAAACCATAGAGCAACCAAAAAGTAGCGAAGAAGCCCACGTGGAATGGGCATGTCATGAGGCGATCAATCGTCTTGGAATTGCATCGGCGAAAGAAATTGCGAGTTTCTTTTGCGCGATCACCCTTGCTCAGGCGGTCGCTTGGTGTGCGCGCGCGCTTGAACGCGGCCAACTTGTTCAAGTGGTGGTGATGCCAGATACCAATCGCGGAACCGTTGCGCTGAGCAAGCCGGCGAAGTGTTTTGCCCTGCCCAACTGGCGTGAATTTGCAAATAAAACACAGGGGAATCGCATGATTGTATTGTGTCCATTTGATCCCGTTGTGCGCGATCGTGCGCGTTTGTTGCGGCTCTTTCATTTTGACTATCGCTTTGAGGCGTTCACGCCGGCGGCCAAGCGCAAGCATGGCTATTACGTGTTGCCGCTGTTGCAGGGCGATGAAATGGTGGGGCGCGCCGATCTTCAGTTTGATCGACAGCGGGGTGCGTTGGTTGTGCGTGGATTGTGGTGGCAGGATTCAGTTGGCAATAGAGTTATGCGCAAGCGCCAACTTGTCGACGCGCTTGATGGTCTTGCACAACAAATTGGCGCTGACATATGTGAGTTTCGCGATGCAGACGTGGCGTAAAGGAACCACAACACACTTATGACAAGCGTGAGCCTTGGTTGCTTGCCTATTCAAAAAGCCTTTCGAAATAAGCTATTTTGACTTTTTCTTGGACGCTTCGTTTGGGCGTGCGTATCGAAGATCAATCGCGGCGCTGCCTAAGGTGATGTCCTTGATCGAAGCCAACAAATCGGAACGCGTGACTTTGCCGCTAGCGGAAAGTTTCGGTTCGGCGCTGAGGGCATACAGCGTGACAATGTATGTTTTTTCGCCCGGACCTTTTGAACAAGGCGGCGCATATTCGGCGCGGCCATTCACGGTGTTGACTCCCCAAGTACCCACATTTTTCTGGCCAGCATCAAGTGACTTGGTGGTTGCGGGAATGTTCCAAGTGACAATATAAACATGCTCCTCCGCGCCCGGCCCTGGAATATGGTGCATGGTCAACGCCAGACTTTTGGTTCCCGCTGGTAGATCACTCCACTGGAATGGTGGCGACACACCATCGCCATCGCAGGTGAACTTTGCATCAAGCAAACCGTTTGCGCCCACGCCTGAACTTGAAAATGGAAACGCATTGGCCGCGCGCGGCGTGGATGCGGTGGATGAATTTTCGCCCGCACCTGGTCGATCATTCGCGTCGCGATCGCCGCGCGCAGGTCTGTCACTATCTTCACGTGGAGGTGGTCGATCATTTGAGTCGTCATTTTCCCGTGGCGGTGGTGGACCATCTTCACGCGGAGGTGGTCGATCATTCGCGTCGCGATCGTCGCGTGGTGGCCTATCGTCATCTCCACCGCGCGCGCCTTTGCCACCGCGGCCGCCATCTTTCTTTGCGCCCTTGCCCTCGCCACGACCATCTTTAGTTGAATACGTTTCCGTGCTTTTAACGCCATCAATTGTGGTTAAATTGAAAATCACTTTGCCTGAAGCGTCAACGGAATATTCCACAAAGCCAGGCTTGCCGCCAACGTCATAGGTCAACTTCCACGCCTTGGTCGCAGTTTGTTTGAAGCCAGTGATCTTGGCGCCGCGCAACGGAGTGGTGGCTTGACGCAATGGTTGCGCGTGCGCTTGCGGAACAATCTCGTCGCCTTGCACCTTCACATTGCCGCGCATGCCGCCGTTGATATATGGATACGTCTTGCTGGCGTGATAGTGGTACGAGCGCGTGCCACCATCAAGACCTTGACCCGCGGCGACCACGCAGAAATGTCCGTTGAGCTCATCAAGCGCGTCGGTGCTTCCAAGCGGACAAGATTCTGGCGCGCCAGGTTTTTCATTTGAGTCGTACAGACCGTAGATGGCGAAACCATCCAGCGCGAATGCGATTGGATTTTTTACGCCGACCACTTTCTGAATTGCAAGTGGCGCCGCGTGATAGTGGTAGTCATCGCCACGGCCGCAGTGCCCGCCAAACTCATCAAGCTCACCAATTGAAAACGAATCGACGCCGCGATTGTTGAGCGCGTTGAAGATAGGAATGCCATTGACCGCAAGCGCAATGGCGCCACGACGCAGTTGAGTGCGGCCAGAAATAGGATTGTCAGAAAGCGTGGATTTGAGCGGGATTTGCCATGCATTTGCGCCCGTGTAATTCTGGGGCAGCGGCACTTGTTGTTGCCACGCGGTAATTCCAACCATCATGGTGAAGTCAAGTGGCGCGTGCGGAAGCCCATCGGATTCAACATACAGCCACTGCGCATCCCAGTGCGTCTTCACGCTGGGCGCGAATAATTTGTATGCAGCCGCTTGCCAAGGATCGTTTGGTGGATTGATGGGCGTTGCGTTTTGCGTTGGTGTACTTTGCAAAATGCGAGTCGTTGCGAGTTGCGAAGCAGTGGGGGTATTCAATTGTGCAAGCGTAGTTGTGTTGAACGCGCTCGCGACATTGTTGTCGCTAGCGTCAATGCCAGCCATGGCCACGCTTTGATTCATGGCTCGCACGCGCGTCAATTGCGCCTGCGCACGCGCGCGATCTTGCACATTCAAATCGTCCATTGCAATTGTTGCGGTGCCGCCATCATGCAAATCAATCGTCACGCTGTTCTCACGAACCGTAAGCAACCAGCCTTCAAGGTCGCACTTGTTGCGTTCATCGCGCCACACGTGAATGGAATTGTGGTCGCGCGTGTCAGTGCTTTGAATGTGTGTTTGATCGAACGCGTCGGCGTGGTCACCAGGCGGATGCGCCGCGGCGACGTTGACCACAATGAGGAAAATAGCTGGTATTGAATGCATTTCATGAATCCTTTGTTGGATGAATCAGCAAAGGGACACGCACTTTATACAAATTTTGATTTGAGTTTTAATTTCTGGAATTTACTATGTGACTACAACGTAGCCATACGACAAATGCATCAGCGAAATGCAAACCGCGTCGATTGCGCCGCTGTGATCGAGATCACTTGCGCATGCTTGGCATGGATCAAACTTAAGTTTGTATTTCTACGCACATCAATATGAAGTTGTGGGAGTGTGTCCCAAACACATCGGTTTAGCCGCCATCTTCTGCGGCATTTTGCACAGGCACAGTGGTTGAATTTGGAATCACAGATGGCGTGGTCGTGGCGCTAGGCCGCGCGCGAGTAGGTTCTGGTCCAGGTATTTGTGTTCGATACTTCATCAGTGACTGCTCGCAATCGGCGCGGTTGGCAGCGTCACTCTCCAATCGCACGGCGCGCTCTTCATGTCGAATTGCGTTCTCACGGTCGCCATTTGAAAAATACGCAAGCGCCAATGTGTTGGCGGCGCGCGCGTCTTGGCTATTGGCAAGCGTGTCCGCCTCGGTGGCCCATTGCAACGCTAGTTTCACATCGCGTTTTTTCACATACGGCGAATTCAGAATCACATGCGCCAGTGAACGCATCACTTTCACATTGTCGTGGTTGCGAAGCGCCAACTCGCGCGCGTAGGCATAAGCCTGTTCGGGCATGTCCGCCAGCCCAAGCATGACGGTGAACCGCTGCAACTCATAATTGTTCACACGCTCCGGAATGACCGCGCCAACATTGTCCACCGCGGCAAGAAGGCGATTCCAATCGCCCGATTTTTCACATGAGCGCGCGATGCCATCCAAATAATTTTTAGCGCGCGCGACGTGTGAATCAAGAATGAATTCCTGGCAAATGGATTGTGAATTCCAAGTTCCAGCCAGAAGTTGTTTCAGTGGATCCGCACTCACCTTTGGATGGCCAAACCACTCGATGATTCCGTCGCGCACAATGAACGAACGCGGCGTGAACGTATGAAATGTTCCGCCTTGCATTTGAACGATGGCGTCGCTTTTTGTATCACAGACAACATCCCATGTGAATTTATTTTTTTGCGCTGGCTGCTCCAACCACGCGGCTACCGTGGCTGGGTCTTCTTGCGTGATGGATATAAAGTGCACGCCAAGTTCGCCGTAGGTGTGCGCCACTTGCTCAATGACCTCCGCGTATTGCTTGCAATGCGAGCAGGTGGTGCTGAAAAATTCAAAGACATAAATTTGCTTTGGTTCGAACGCATGAATGGGCGTGCCTTGCACCCACTGGGTGAATTGTGGAAATGAAATGGTGGCGCCAGGGAAAATTTTTGGCTCAATGCGCATGAATGGCGGATCATGAATTGGCGTAGCGGATGGATTTGAATTGGCTGCTGATGCAGGCGCGGGCTGCGTGGTCTTTGCGCTGGTTGTGGCGGGGGCTGTTCGTTGCGGAAGCGCGGATGGTGGAGTGGCCGCGTTGTTGGAAATAGCATCAGCGACATGGCCTGTGAAAACAATAGTCACTGGCGCGGTGCCCGTGATGGCGTAGGTGACCGTCTTGTGAAGTGACTCGCCGAGTTGCGATGGTCCAGGCGTGATGGTGACAGTTGCGGTTGCTTCGCTGCCAGCGGCAATCAACGCGCTTGGCCAGTCGGCCTTCACGCAACCGCAATTTGGAATCGCGGCCGTAATGGAAGCACTTTCATCACCAACGTTGCGCAGGTGCACCGTCACGGTTGTTGTGGATCCAACAACAAGTTCGCCCACGTCAATCACAGCTGGCTCCGCCACAATGTGAGGCGTGCCAAATCCTGCAAGCACGGCGATAAGAAACCCGAACATGATTGCAGGATAGTCACCAAGCAAGGTGTGGTTCGCTATCAGTGCGTATGACGATCATTTCTTTGTTGGAGGCTTGATTGCGTATGTGGCCACAATCGCAGCGTTTTCCGCTGATTTTTGATTGCTGGATGGATTGGTTTCCGCCAGCGCGGCGCGCACAAAATCAATCGTCGCTTTGTCATTGTCCACGCTCACTCGAATGTGACCGGGACTGCCCAAAATTGTTCCAGACTTGTAACCATATTCCTGCGCGCTGCGCGTGCCGCCTTGCGGGTTGCCAGGTTGCGGCACGCATTGATACACCACGCCGTCAAGCGAACTATGAACATAGATATGGTCGTGTCCGTGAAACACCGCGCTCACGTCATTCTTCACAAGTAGATCATGGATGGGCATGGACCAGCCTGGTCTATGCGCCGTAAACCCGTCGCTTCCGTCAGCGTTCTTGCCGCCCCATTCAAAGAACGGCGCGCTCTCAACACCGCCTCGAGATTCTGGACCGCCAAGACCGCCGACCAAATGGTGGATGAACACAAATTTATATTTTGCTTTGGATTGACTCAGCGTGTCGGCAAGCCAGTCGTATTGTGTCTTGCCCAAGGTGCGGCTCCAACTGTCGTCTATGGGCTCCAGATTTTTTTTACTTGCTTCTCCGCCGCCGCCACCTCCGTGCATTTTTTCGGTTGATTGCCAAAATGGATCAAGCACTACAAACAACGCGTCGCCCCATTGAAAAGCGTAGTAGTTTGCGCCGCGGCCATGCTGCATGTCGGTGCGGCCGCTGTACATGGCGCCACTCTTATTTTCAGTGATAAGCGCTGGAAAACGCTGCGTTCGCATGTTGTAGGACCACGGTCCCATGTCGTCGCTTTGCGTGCCGGAGCTGCCAATCTCACCGTCGTGATTTCCGAGCACCATGAACAACGGCGCCGAGTGGCAGAGTTGGCCAAAGTAATAACGCTGCGCTTCGTACTGCGGCGCGGCGTCATGAAAATCGCGGCGCTTGTCCGTCATGAAGGTGTCGCCAAGATCAATATGAAAGTCTGGATGCTCTGCCAGTGCGTTGGCCAAAGTTTGCTCGTACACCTTTGGATCCATGTTGGCATCAAGGTGCGAGTCCGCTTGAATGGTGAAAGCAAATGAGGTGTTCACGGCGGCGCGCGTGCGGAATGAATATTGGTCGCCAGGTTTTGCGACCGTGTCGCCTGGATGCTTGATCAATACTTGATAGTGATATTGCGTGTTAGCTTTCAGACCAGAGAGTTCAATCAACGCAACTTTGTTTGGAGAAATTTGCGTTGGTTTTGTTTTTTGTTGCGTGGTTTCACCATCGCGCCAATATGCAATGAACGCTTCGGCGGCCGTGGACACGCTCACGGTGGCGGTCACGGATGTGTCGGTGGGGCGCATCAACACAATGTCAAATTCATGCGCTGGTACTTCCGTATGGAACGCGGTCATGCGCGCGAGCAGCGAGCCAGGCGGATTTTTGGGGGTATCGGATGCCAAGCCACTGGCGTCATTGGTTCCTTTATTTCCCTTGCCGCCCTTGGGATTGTGTTGAGCTGCGGCGGTCGTGTCATCGTTGGTTTTTTTGCCGCCATTTCCGCCTTTTTTCTTCTGTTTCTTTGTTTCCTGCGTGTCGTTGGAAGCGGGAGGTGTTGTAGGCAATGGCGCGCCGCCACTCGCCGCATCAAGCGTGCCTGGCGCCATTGTTGGCATTTGCGCGTCGACGGCTTTCAAATACGCATAAAGCCGCGCTTGAAGCGATTTCACTTTCTCCGGCATCTCGCTGGAGAGATCCTTTGATTCCGTTGGATCTTTCACAATGTCAAACAACGTGACCTTGCCCGTGTCGTAATTGCGAATCAATTTTAGATCGCCATCAAAGATCGCAGACGCGGGTCCGCCGTTGTTCAAGTCATAATGTGGAAAGTGGATCACGATTTCCTGATGTGGTCGTGAAACCTTTCCAATTCCGGAATTTTTGAGCGCGGGCTTCAGGCTTCCGCCTTCGACCACAAGTTTTCCATCCGGGTTCGTGGGCTTGGGAAGCTGGGAGCCAGCAAGGTCAATCATGGTTGGCAACACATCCATGCCACTTGCGCGCACGGAACTTGTCACGCCAGCTTTGATGCCGGGACCACTGATGATGAACGGAACGCGAATGCCGCCTTCGCTCACGCTTCCCTTGGAGCCAGTCAGTGGGGCATTGGCGCCAACACCGCGACCAGTTCCGCCACCTGGCGTTCCATGATCGGTGCTGAAATAAACATATGTATTGTCCAACACGCCCAACTCTTTCAGCGCCGCGCGCACGCGCCCAATCGCTTTGTCCATGTCGCGCATGCCGGCCGCGGATGCCAGCGGTTTGCCGCTTAATTTGGGCAGTAATTGCGCGGTTTCCGCTAGTGATTCGGGTGTGGCTTCTGCTTCGCTTCCGCAACCGTAATGCGACATTTGCAAGAAGAATGGTTTGCCCGCCTTCACTTGTTCACGCATGAATGCAATGCCGCGGTCGGTGATCAATGTGGATTGTTTTGGGTTGGGCAATTCGCCTCGGTCAGGACCTTGATTGGTGTTGGCGCCGTCAGAAATGTCGAAGCCATGTTTCATGGGATCCGCGCGCCCCACATGCCACTTGCCAAAGTGCGCCGTTGCGTATCCCGCCGCGCGCATTACATCGCCCGTGGTTTTCACTTCGTCGGGCAACTCCATATCAGGCGTTGGCGCGATCATTTTCATCAGTGGATATTTCTGCGCATTGTTTTTGTCCGTGTCTTGTTGCGCGTCCGCATCTGCGTTCGCATTTTTTCCTCCGCCACCTTTGCCACCACCTTGCTCGCGCTTGCCAACGCCACCTTCATTCACATAGGTCATGTGCAACTTGGCGGGGCTAATGCCTGTTAAAAAACTGGCGCGCGATGGAGTGCACCGCGGACACGTTGCGTAGAAATCGCTGAAGCGCATTCCATCTTGCGCAAGTTGCTCCAAGTTTGGTGTCAGACCCACTCGATCACTTGGCGGATCTTTTGCGTCCATGTCAACAGAAGTGCTTGACCAACCATGACCCTCTCCAAGAATGAACACAAAGTTTGGCTTGGTTGGAGCGTGCGAATTTTGAACAGATTTTGCCGCAGATTTGTCCGCATGCGCGCCGGCGTTACTGGCGGGAGCAACGGCTTGAAGCAGCACAATAAGAATGCAGAGCAGGGTGTTCATGGAGTGCATTTTCCTGGAGCGAGTTTCCAAAATTCAATCAAAGCCAAGATCGGCGGAGTGCACATCACAAAGTGAGCGCGCCACATTATTGCAGTGCGCCTTCAAACGGGGACGATGAATTTGAATTGCCTCAAACTTCTGAATTTGCACAGGTAGACTTTCTAGATGCAAAGTCGATGCACTCAAATAGATTCTCGAATTGGTTCTCAACTTATTTATTGGCCCGTGATTATGTGTCTTATAACAAGTTTTGCATGCATTCCTATGCAAGCACTCGCGGGCACATTCAGCGCGCCAGAAATTCCAAAACCACTCAAGTCCAAGGATCTGCAGAAGTGGATGAAGGACCTGGCGCCCTCGGATGCGCAGCGCGTGAAGTGCGAGCAGGCGTTCGACGCGTACGTGGATCAGTGGGAGCAATTGCGCGACAAGACCATTCGCCCCGCGCAGGCTAAACATGACGCGCCGATTCGCGGCGGTGATGTGAATGGCAATGCCGCTCGCAATGCGAACGAGAAAAACCCAATCGAAGTTTCGTGGAGCCGCGCGGTCGCAAGCGCATACGACACCATTGGAAATATGGAGCGCGCCATGTTTAGCGCCATGCGTGAGGCGCACGCAAATGAATCTCAACAAGCCAAAGTTGATCGCTTTGCGGCGGCGCGCGCCCGCAAACGCGCCGGCGCTGTGGTGCGTGGTGTTCCATTGAATTTGCCCAGTGTTCCAAAGGTTGCCAATCTTGACGAGGAAAAACTTGCGGCTATTGATAAGCGTTCGTACGAGTGGGAAATTTCCGCCACGCCGTTGATTGAGCGCATTGCCTCCGCAAGTTTGGACGATAAATCCGCGGACCGAATAGAGGAACTCAAGCGCAAGTTGATCACCAGTGAGCGCGCGGCGGTGCGCGACATTGCTGCGCAGTTGCCGCCGGACGCCGCGCAAAAATATAAAGCGCAATTTGCGCGCAAGGCATTGGCTGGCTTGTCCAGTTGGAGTCCGTTTGCGTTCACTTCGCCAGACGCTCTTCGCAAGCAACTTGCCGACGCCAATCGCGCGGCGCAAGACAATACATCCGCCCTTTCCAAGATTGATCAGTGGCAGCAGCAACGTGACCAACTTGATGACGTCGCGCTTGACGCGCTGACCGCAGAAAATTTTTCCCCTGAAGCCATGCAGGACATGAATGCAAAGCTCGCGCAAATGAACGCAGCCAGCATTTCCGACATTGCCCAGGCCGCGAACATGCCCGAGTTGGGTTCCGCGAATGAAGCCATGCCCTTCACTTTTGAAGGCGGCGATGGCGACGGCGCAATTGATTTGAGTGAGTTGGGCAACCAGGGTGGCGCGATGATGGTTACGAGCGCGAGTAACACGCAAGTCATTGGCGGCATGAGTATTGGAATGGGCGGAACTCTTAATGCAACCAATGGGAACGCCATGCCCGAAGGCGCAATGCAAGGCGCCAAGACAATGATGATGATTACATCAACAGGGAATGAGGACGCGTCGAACATGGGTGTGAGCGCGAATGTGAGCATGAATATTCAAATTGGCGATGGCGGCGATGGCGAAATGACGCCAGAACTTGCTGAAAAAATTGCCGAGCTGGTGAGAGAGAAAGTGGGCGAACATGTTGGGGCGCAAGTGGACGCCAATGTTGGTGACCAAATTGATGCTCAAATTGATTCGCAAGTTGGCGCGGCAATCGCGCAGTCCATGAACCAATCCGGCGGTACACGCGATGCCAGCAATGGCGCACCGGAGATCATGAACAATCAAATGCCGCAAGACATGTTTGGTGGCATGCGCCAATTCCGCGCGCTGAATCGCCAAGACATAGAACAACTTCGTCTGCGTCTTGCGGTACCAGATACGCAGCGCGCCATTTGGGATTCGCTAGCCAATGATTTACTGCAAAGCAACGCCGAGTGGAGCAAAAATAAATCTGGTCCAGGTAACATGGTTTATATGCCCCAACCGGGCGAGGATATGGATGCGTTCATAAAGAAGTCGCATGAGCGCGCTGAAGCGCTGGCCAAATTAGAGGAGACTTGGTTTGACGATTTAGCCAGCGGCGTGAAGGGACTTGATGCCGCGCAAGTTGCGCGGGAGCGCGGTCGCCGCGCCCTGGCTCGCGCGTTCGCCGCCATGGAAAATTCCTCCATGCCCATGCCAAACATCATGATGTCGCGCTGGAGCAAGGTGGATTTATACGCCGCCGTTGACGCGTTACCCGCGCAAGCTTGCGCGCAAATCATGCCAACGCTTGACGCCTGCCGCACGCAGATGCTGCAAGAACTAGCGAATTTGCCTGATAAACTTGACGCATTCAGCGCGGTGCAAATGTCCGCCATGCAAATGGAATCGCACGCCGACGATGCAGGCCACGACAACATGCAAATTTCAATGAATATGGACGATTCCAAAATGGCGGAGTTGGAAAAAGCGCGTAAGCCATTGACCGCGGCATGGAAAGCGGTGGAGCAATTGCAAGCGGCGAATGTGGAAACGGTGGCTTCCAAGTTGGACGCCGCCAACGCGGCACTTTTTCGCCGCGCCGTACGCAAGCAAACGCATCCTGAAGTTTTTCGCACGCAAGCCAAAGTGGACGGCGCCATTGAGCGAATCATTGCGCTGCCCACGCTTACCCCAGAGCAAATGCAAACTGTGACCGCGCTGGCCAACGACTATTACCAGCGTGCCGACACATTGATCGCGCGTTCCATTGAACAAACACAACGCAACGATGCCGCCATGTCCACCATGATGGAGGGACTATCTCAATCGCAACCCGCGGACATGGCCAAGCAGGAGCGCGCCATGGTGTCAACGGATATTGCGCGCGGCGACGCCAGTTACGACCGCGAGGAACTGAACGCGCGCGCGTTGCGGCAACTTCGCGCCGCAATCACCGCCGAGCAAGCCAAATCCGCGAAAGTGAATTGACTTTCACAAAAATATTCCAACGCACCAAATCCGCGAAAATGAATTTACTTTCGCAACAATAGCGGGGCGCATGTGTTTGATTTTATTCAGTAATCCGCCACAAACCGCCGCGGATATGGCGTGGCCTATTTCACGCAACGAAATCCCAAATTGGAAAGACCCGTGTCCCAATCCGTTCCGCGACGCGCGCTGGGCCGATAGTTGCGGCAATAATTTTCCGCGCACATGAATGACCCGCCACGAATTACGCGCTGCGACGCGTCTGGATGTTCAGGATTGAACGACCGCGCGGGTCCCGCCGGATTTTCACACACTCCATTAGCCGCTTGTTGGTACGCGCGTGCGTCAAACCAATCCGCGCACCACTCCCACGTATTGCCAATTATGTCGTACAAACCATAGCCGTTGGCGGGAAAACTTTTCACAGGCGCGGTGCGCGCAAACCTATCTTCATTGGTGTTGCGATCTGGAAAGTGTCCTTGCCAAATGTTGGCCATGCGCTTGCCGTCCGGCATAAAGTCG
>Ga0209596_1003157_pt1 | contig 13118 bp, 13 predicted proteins | sample M_130807_MF_Meta_FD_187314 | JGI IMG/M metagenome (GOLD analysis project Ga0209596, IMG submission 187314) | Freshwater microbial communities from Lake Montjoie, Canada to study carbon cycling - M_130807_MF_MetaG (SPAdes) (version 2) | ecosystem: Environmental > Aquatic > Freshwater > Lake... | reverse complement strand
CTTTTTTAAACCAAGCATTAGAACTGTGTAAATGTTGATTTTTTACCTGAAAAAACTTATAATGTTGGGGTTGTAAAAAATGCAAAACACCTTAAAGTCTATAAAAACATAACCCCTCCTTTTTTCTTCTACGATGGAACAAACCAAGACCTCCGAAGTCTGTTTGTTACATCGAGAGGAAGACAAGCTACGGAAATCGAAGCAGAATTTGTTAAAATTATGTGTAGATTGTAAGTAATTCCCCGGCGAAATTCTGAGATTTTCTCTTTTGCGATGGAACCAACCAAGACCTTAAAGTCTGTTTGTTGCATCGAGAGGAGAAATAAAGCGGTGGCGCAAGCTTTTGAAAGTTTACTTTTTCCACGATGGAACAAACCAAGACCTCCGAAGTCTGTTTGTTACATCGAGAGGAGAATTGTTGCGATGGTTGAAGTAAATTAGTTTATACTAATTTTACGTAAACTTAAGTAATAGTTCGACGAGGGCCCATAGCTCAGTTGGTTAGAGCGGCTGCCTTTTAAGCAGCATGTCGTGAGTTCGAGTCTCACTGGGCCCTCCAAACAAAGAACTCCCTTTTTGGGAGTTTTTTGTTTGGTGGTCTTATGTTACTTGAACTCACGGCGGAGATTTTCTGAAAGAAAAATATTCAAGTCGTGCAGTACGGTGAAGCAGACAAACGCACAAGAATTTCCGCCAGTTGGCGGATCCGAGCGTGAAGTGCAGATGTTCATTGTCTCACTCTGCCCTCTAGGCATAAGCATATTACTACTGTTAAGAGTTGGCCATACCTGTTATACTAATCCAATAAATCAAAAACAAAGCCATGCCACACCGAAAAAACAATCCCTCCTTAAATCGTTATCTGCGTCGCAATAAAACTAGGCACAACGTCGATATAATGGCCTACGTAGTCGGTGTCGGCGGCAATATTGCTATCATCCCGCAAATAATTAAGGCCTGGGAAAGTGACGCACCCGGTTTAGCTATATTGACTTGGGTATTATTTATAGGAATCGGTTTTATATGGCTGGCTTACGCAATCCTACATAAACAAAAGCCACTCATTGTTGCCCAAATAGTTGGTATTTCATGCAATATGCTCGTGGTTGGTGGCTGGATATTCAATAATGTAATTCACTAATTTTGATATGTTCCTGTCAGATATTTTAAATTCACCAGTATGTTAAGATAATACTTAAGGTTAATAACTATGAAAGCTATTAGTATCAATCGACTCAGCAAGAACTACGGCAAACTAGTCGCCGTAGACAATATTAATCTCGATATCAGCTATGGAGACTTTTTTGGCTTTATCGGACCTAACGGTGCTGGTAAAACCACAACCATCAAGACCATGCTAAATTTGCTAAACCCCTACACAGGGAATATTAAGCTACTTGGAAAAGACATTAAGCTCAATCAGTTCCAGAAAGATATTGGCTATGTACCGGGCGAAGCTAGCCTCTATGATAACTTGCGAGTTAAAGAACAAATAAACTTTTTTGGTAGGTTTTTCGATAAGTTAGATCAGAACTATGTCAATGAACTCAAAACTATGTTCCTCATTGATGACAGAAAAAAAATATCAGAATTGTCGCTAGGTAATAAAAAAAAGGTTGCGATAGTTTGTGCCCTTATGAACAAGCCAAAGCTGCTTATCTTCGACGAAGTCTCCAATAGTCTTGACCCTATGATGCAAAAGGCCCTATTTGGCGAACTTCTAAGACTCAACAAACTTGGTACGACCATTTTTTTCTCTAGTCACAATCTAGAAGAAGTCCAAACTTATTGCAAAAATATCGCTATTATCCGAGAGGGAAAAATTATCAAAAAAGATAATGTCAAAAAGATAATTGATTCCAATGGCATACAAATAACTATCAAAACAAAACAAAAGCTCAACCCTGGTTTCCTTCAAAAACATAATATTAAACATGACGAGATGGGCACGGGCGCTATAACCTTTGCCTACAAAGGCGATGTCGATGAACTCATCTACTATCTGTCTAAATACAAGCTAGAGTATTTAAGAATTACAGATGTTAAGCTCGAAAACATATTCGATGAATACTACGAAGGAGGTAGTGATGAATCATAATAACAAAAGTTACCGCAACCTGTACCGCTTTGAAGTAAGGCAAAACTACCGATCGTTTATAATCTGGATTTTAGTTATAATCGGGGTGATGGTTTTGTTTATGTCTACTTACCCATCATTTCAATCTGCCGATTACTTGCAGCTGGTTAATGCCAAAATCGATGCTCTACCAAAGGGTTTTGGTGTGGCCTTTGGATTGGGCGGTATCACCGGCATAAACTTTAAGGATTTATATTTTTTCTATAGCTATATGTCTCAGTTTTATGTAATAGCGATAGTTATTTATGCAATTAGCCTAGGATCCAATATTATATCAAAGGAAAATTCAGAAAAACACATAGATTATTTAGCGACTAAGCCAATCCGTAAAGGAACCATAATAATAGCAAAGTATACTGTGCTTGTGACTTTCATATTAGCAATCACGATTGGGCTGCTAGTAGCCGGTTGCCTCACAATACTCACTTTAAATACCAACAACTCGCCGTTTTTTTATCAAATAATCCGTCTATCAGTTAAATCTTTTTTGGTTTATTTATTTTTTGGCACTTTGGCATTTTCAATATCGGCTGCCTCTAAAAAAACTTCACGCTCCTCGCTGTTTGTGGCAGGGCTGTTTTTTATTAGCTACCTTACTGGGATCATATCGCAGATCCAGCCCAAATTTGAGAGTCTTAAGTACCTTTCGCCGTTTTTTATGTTCGAAACCACTAAAGCCGGCCAGGGCTTTTCCCAGCAAGACTACCTTTATATGCTAGCCTTAACCCTTTCATGTACTGTGCTTGTTGTAATTGCATACTGGCGCTATACCACTAAAGATCTTAGCTTATAGTGAGCCAAAAGATACGCGATGACAAACGGAATGCGGAGCCTAGCTTTGCTATAATAAGTCTATGATCAAAAAAATCTTAATTGTTGACAACTCCATACACAAAAAGTGCGACAGGTGCAGTCAGTTTCATCGACATTTTAATCGCAAGACTAGCGTTTTGCACTCGGCCGACAGAGCGTTGCCTAGAAATATCGAAGCCTATAGCCATATAATACTAACTGGATCAGCCGATAGCATCGATGATTTAAGCAAGGTTTATGCTAGGTTGCGCCCATTTATACTGAGGGTTAAAAAAGCCGGAATACCAATGCTGGGTATATGCTACGGTTTCCAGGCTATCGCGGCTGCGCTATCCGATGTCGAAAACATAGATCACTACCAACATCCCGAAATCGGTTGGACTAAAATTTATGTTACTAAGCAATCGATACTTTTTAAGGATATGCCCAAGTCATTTTATGCTATCGAAAACCACACATCTTCGGTCAGGAATCTCCCGGAGGAGCTAATTAAGACAGCCGAATCTCAGCGCAGATACATTCAGGCATTTGAGCACAAAACTGAGCCCATATACGGGGTGCAGTTTCATCCAGAGGCGACGAGTTATGGCGGGCTACAGATAGCGACTCTCAGGTTAAAGCACAGGGCTCCCCTAAGCTGGTTTACTGGAACTACCAAACCAGCCAGCTACAAACCCGAAATACCCGAAAAGATTATTTTTAACTTTTATAATTCCGCCAAACAAAAAACTAGCTAGCAGATTTTTCTTCTTCGATGAGCCTCAGTATCCGATTGAAGATCTTCCTTCCGTCGCCACCAATTTTTTCTCGCTCTGGGTGAAACTGAACGCCCCATATAGACTTGGTTTTGTGCCTAATGATCTCTGCCCCCTCATCCGAAGCTGCTACACAAACTAGATCTTTTGGTAGCTCAGTGATTATCCAGTGGTTTGACTGAAAAACCATCGACTTGTCTTGGCCACCCATTACCTTGCTGGGATGAACTGCTACAATCGGAAAAAGTCCTTTACGGAGATTCTTAAACTGTTTATGAAGACTGGCACCATATGAGTAGCCAATAATCTGACAACCAAGACAAATACCTACGATTGGTTTTTTGGATGTTTTTACTAATTTAATCTGAGCCTCATAAAGATAGGAGAATTTCTTTAATGATCGCTTTTTGCCTTCAAACAATATTCCACCGCCAGACAGCACGATTACATCATATGGTTTGGTATCGAAACCGCCAACTTCATCGTAATTGATGATAGTCAGATCGTGGCTTCTTAACAAATTGGCAAGCCTGTTTTTGTAATATGTATTGTTATTTACTAATAAAACTTTCATCGGCTTCATATCTGAATATTATTATGAAAGAATACCATAGATTGGCTTTATTACAAGGAGTTTATTAAGCGCCTACTTTATCGCGCCTTCGTTTTTTGGGTACGTGGTCTTCGACGTACTCAATAATTTTACCGGCAATATCTTGTTTTGTAACCTCTTCAATTGCAGCTAACATCGGAAAAGCATTAACCTCCATCACTAGCGGCCCTCTCTCCGCCTGTAGCAAATCAACTCCGGCGATATCGAGGTTCATGGCTTTGGCAGCTCCGAGAGACATCTGCCGCTCTGCGCGAGTCAGCTTAATAGGCGTGCCCTGGCCCCCAAGGTAGATATTTGAACGGAACTCACCTTCTGGAGCCTGGCGCTTCATTGCTCCGACAATTTTGCCATCTACTATAAATACCCTAACGTCACTTCCGCCTGATTCTTCAATAAACTCCTGGATCAAAATATTGACTTTCTGAGAGTAGAATGCCTGAATAATGGCCTTGGCGGCACTTCTAGTTTCGGCTAGCATCACCCCCATACCTTGACTTCCACGAGCAACTTTTACGATCAGTGGAGCTCCGCCGACCATTGCGATTAGCTCATCGCTAGAGTCGGTGCTATTAGCTACCACTGTTTTAGGAATATCGATATCGTGCCTGGCTAGGAGCTGCATGCTACGAAGTTTGTCTCTGGTTCGAATAAACGCCAGCGAGCCAGTAGTCGAGAACACGTTCATCATTTCAAATTGTCGAATGATGGCACTGCCATAGGATTGGCTTATAATTGATATACGAGGAATTATTGCATCGATACCCTCTAGTGGCTTACCTTCGTAATAAACCTGGGGTTTGCTCTTCACGACATTACAATAACATCTTGTATAATCAATTATTTTAGCCTGATGGCCTCTTTTCAGAGCTGCTTCGAGCAGTCGATCGGCACCGTTTTTACGATTAGGTCTTGATAGTATCACTATCTTCATAGTGCCTCCTTTATTTTTACTTATGCTCTAATTTTAATTCATAAATGCAATAAAGCATAGAATATTGTTGCGCGTTGTAATTTTACAGATTAAACAGCCTAAAAGTCAACCCTATTTTTGGGCTGCTGCTTAATAAATTACTGTACAAAAACAGCTGCGAGAGCAAGAGCAAAGCTAGTGTCGGCTATCTTTTGGCTTTTCCGACAAATATATAACTAGCCATCAACCACATTAGTAGGCCAGAAATAGAAACTAGGCGCATATTATATGCTATTGCGGCCAAATTGTGTTCAGTTACTAGCTTATTAAAGCTACTATCCCCTAGTAGCGATAGGCCATAGCCAATAATTACAAACCCGAGCAACAAACCTGCGATAACTGATTTGATCTTGCTCTTGGGCCACTTAGATTCTCTGACGTTTTTGCCTAGCAGGCAGATAATTACCGATAAGGCTAGCAGAGCTATCGCTATGTTAGATTGATTTATAAAGCTGGCTTTGGCCGATACAATCTTTTCGATTGGCTCAGCAAGCTGTGATCCTGCCAGGATACCCACCAGTGTACCGATTACTAGGCGTTGAGTTTTTTCTTCGCCAATCATAAAGCAGGCTACAGCAGAGCCCATAACAGTTGCAAAGAAGATGATGTCAAAACCTATATTCATAATTGTTAAACTTATAAGCTAGTATATTACTTTATAGGCTGTTAGCCTAAATTACCAGAATTTATGTTTCTTATTGGACTTATTGAATTCTTCTAGCAGCTCTTTTTGCTTAGTATTTAGCTTGGTTGGTATCGCTATCTCAACCACCACTATATGGTCGCCATACTTATCACTATTAACTATTGGCATACCCTTGCCTGTAATCTTAAAGATCTTATTGGGTTGAGTGCCTGCTGGTATTTTAAGGGTGGCCTTCCCGCTAATTGTCTCTACGGGGTAATTCACACCTAGAGCAGCATCGGCCATACCGATAGTGATTTTAGATATAATACTACTGCCATCGCGCTCAAAACGGCTGTCTGGTCTAACTTGGACTCGCACATAGAGGTCTCCGCGCATTCCTTGCTTATTTATTTCGCCTTTGCCTTCTAGTTTAATAGCCTGGCCGTTGTCGATACCTGCTGGTATCTTTATTTTGACATCCTCCTGTTTGCGGCCACCAGATTTATGATCAGCAATACGCAGGCTCAGCTCTTTAGTTGCCCCCTTAATAGCATCCTCAAAGTCGATTGTTATAACAACTTCAACATCACGAGTCCGATTTTGTTGGCCTCGAAAAAACATATCAAAGATGTCGTTGATACCGCCACCTCCACCGCCTCCAAAATCGAACCTGATTTCGTTGGGGTCAAAGCCTTGACCGCCCTGGAAGCCTGCAAAAGGGTTGCCGCCGCCATAGGCTCCGCCACCAGCCTGATCGGCACCGGCCGAATGACCGAACTGGTCGTAGGCTTGGCGCTTGGACTCGTCTTTTAAAACCTCATAGGCCTCATTGGCCTCCTTAAATTTAGCCTCGTCGCCTCCGCGATCAGGGTGCAACTCAACAGCTTTTTTACGGAAAGCTTTTTTTATTTCATCTTGAGTCGCACCTTTTGAGATACCCAGTACTTCGTAGTAATCGCGTTTGTCCATGAGTTATACAATAATAGCCTTTTAGCTACTTTGTATTTTCCTTGTCATCGACGACTTCGCCTTCTTCAGCCTCTTCGCCTTTTTCGTCTGTCTTTTTGCCGGTCTCTTCATCTGCTTTTTTATCATTGTCGGCAGAGTCTTCGGGCTTTTTTTCCGCTTCTTCTTTGTACATCTGCTCGCCAACCTTCATGAGCTTGGTATTGAGATCATCTGTCAGCTTTGTGAGCTCATCGATATCTTCACTGTCTTTCTTTTCTTTAAGTGCAGCAATGGCATCAGCGACAGGCTTTTTGTCGTCGTCACTAACCTTATCACCAGCATCTACGAGAGTTTTCTCAGCAGTATATATAAGTGTATCGGCGTGGTTACGCGCTTCGACCATAGCTTTAGTTTTCTTATCATCTTCGGCATGGGCCTCGGCATCTTCTTGCATCTTTTTGATTTCATCATCAGACAAGCTTCCGCCGCCAGTGATAGTAATTTTTTGTTCTTTATTGGTGGCCTTATCTTTGGCACTAACATTTACAATCCCATTGGCGTCGATATTAAAACTAACCTCAATTTGTGGAACTCCGCGAGGCGATGGCGGTATGCCGTCCAAAACAAATCTACCAAGCGATTTATTGTCGTTGGCCATCTCGCGATCCCCCTGCAAAACATTGATCTCTACACTAGTCTGGTTGTCTGCAGCAGTACTAAAGACCTGGCTCTTGCTGGTCGGCACGGTGGTATTGCGCTCAATAAGCTTGGTGCTAACTCCACCTAGAGTTTCGATACCAAGGCTAAGCGGTGTGACATCTAACAGCAGAACATCTTTAACATCACCACCCAACACTCCACCCTGAATGGCTGCTCCGGTTGCAACCACTTCATCGGGGTTAACGCCCTGAAGTGGCTTTTTGCCAAAAAATTCTTCGACTTTCTTTTGTACTAAGGGCATTCGAGTCATTCCGCCTACTAAAATTATCTCGTTGACATCTTCTTTTTTGATTCCAGCATCCTTAAGGGCAGATTCGCAAGGCTTTAGCGTTTTTTCAACTAGCTCCATTACGAGCTTCTCAAAGTCAGCTCGGCTAAGAGTCATATCTAGATGTTTTGGACCTTCTGCATCGGCTGTAATGAAAGGTATATTGACACTAGTTTGGTTGGTAGAAGAAAGTTCAATTTTGGCTTTTTCGGCAGCCTCTTTGAGTCTTTGCATAGCGGCCTTGTCGGCCTTAAGATCAATACCTTGGTCCTTCTTAAACTCAGCAATAAGATGATTTATGAGTAGCAAATCAAAATCATCGCCACCAAGATGAGTATCACCATTGGTACTTTTGACCTCAAAAACGCCATCGCCCAATTCCAGCACTGAGACATCAAATGTACCACCACCAAGGTCGTAAACTATAACCTTTTCTTCTTTTTTCTTGTCTAGGCCGTACGCCAAAGCAGCTGCAGTCGGCTCATTGATGATTCGCTTAACTTCAAGACCGGCAATCTTGCCTGCATCTTTAGTGGCTTGCCGTTGAGCATCATTAAAATATGCCGGAACAGTAATAACTGCTTCCGTTACAGGCTGCCCAAGAAACTTCTCAGCATCTGCTTTGAGTTTAGAAAGTATCATTGCAGACACTTCTTCTGGAGTATAGTCCTTATCACCGATCTTAACTTTGACATGACCATCGGCTTTGAGTATCTGATACGGCATTAGGTCGATATCACGTTTAACCTCTTCGTCGTCGATAGTACGACCGACTAGTCTTTTGACACTAAAAATGGTGTTGTCGGGGTTGATAACTGCTTGGCGCTTGGCTGTTTGGCCCACTAATCGCTCGCCGTTTTTATTGACAGCTACGATACTTGGTGTGGTGCGGCCACCTTCGGCGTTAGCAATTATTGTTGCTTCTCCACCTTCCATTACAGCCATTGCTGAGTTTGTTGTTCCTAAGTCGATTCCGATTATTTTTCCCATTTTATAGTTCTCCTTCTTTTTTAAATATTTAAGTTATTGGGTTGCAGGGTTGGTTCCGCCACTTACTTTAACGCGAGCCGGGCGGACGACTCTATCTCCTATCTGATAGCCCGGCGTAATCACTTCAGTGATGATTCCCTCCGGCTTATCAGACTGGACATGCTCGATTGCTTCATGAATATTATGGTCAAAATTTTGGTTAATCGGATTTAGTTTTGTTATGCCGAGTTCATCTAGCTTTTGAGTTAGTTGCTGACCAACATAAACCATACCTTGAGCCCACGAATTGCCTTCGAGCTCGGCTGGTAAGTGGGTGGCTGCCAAATCAAAATTATCTAGTGCTGGCAACATTTCACTCAAAACTATTTCTTTGGCACGAAGCATCGTTGACATTTGCTCTTCATTTTGACGCTTCTTGAAGTTTTCAAACTCGGCTTGAAGCAACTGCAACGAATTAGTCAGTTCGGCGATTCTTAGTTGGGCTGGGTCGACCTGGCTAGGCTGCGGCTTTTTGGTGCCACTGGGCTTACTAGTTTTGTTTGGTTTGTTAGGGTTGAGATTTTGCTTCATGGTTGTTAATCCTTTTTTTAGGTTACTATTTTACTCGCTAAATACTTCTTGCAAAGCCTTACTTGTACCATCGACCAAGTTTAAGACCTTCTCGTAACTTTGGCGAGTTGGCCCTACGATACCAATATAGCTTTGGTCAGAATACGGGCTAGAAAAGCGATTGATGATCATGGTTAGACCGCTGGCCTTTGCAATAGGGTTTTCTTGACCTATGTATACTTGCATCTTATCAATATTAGCGCTAGCTAACCAGCCCTGCATTGAATCTAAAAAACGCGCTGCTTCACCAACCTGTGAAATATCCATAAACTCTGGCTGGCTAAAAAGCTGGCTCATGCCATGAAAATAAACTGAGTCACTTAAGGTTGCAAAAGCCATATTGCCGGTCATGTCACTAAGCGTTTCGGCGGCCATCTTGATAGCACCGTCGGTGCGGTCCTTAAGGCTATCAACTCTTTTAGAGATAGTCTGAATACTGCGTCCAGATAACGAAGACTGACTAGATATCTCATTTACAAATTGGCGGTAGCCAGCATCAGTTGGTATTCGACCGGCTGAAATGTGTGGCTGAGATATTAATCCGGCATCTTCTAGGGCCGACATTTCGGCCCTAATGGTAGCAGAGCTCAGGCCAAAATGATTTGCCAGCTCTCGCGAGCTAACTGGCTCAGCACTATCAGCATAAAGCCGAACAATTTCAGCTAAAATACCACTTTGTCGCTTAGATATAGTATTCATCGTTGTTTTAATAGTAATACAAGCCTTATTGGCAGTCAACACCCTAGAGTGCCAACTTGCTTACTATTGTACAAAAATTAGCACTCCTATGTCAAGAGTGCTAATTGAAGTTTTTATATTTGCTTAATGGACTTAAATATTTTCTCTGCTGTTTGTAGCTCTGGCTGGGCAAAATACTGTTCTGCAGTTAAGTTAGACTGATAATTGGCGTTGTCCTGTTTAGGGCCAGAAAATCCGGTTAACGCTCCGTCTACACCAGGCGATGGGAATAAGAAGTACGGGGGAAGGCCTTGATAATTTTCTACGCTCTGCTTATTTTCTGCTTTAGGGTCTATTCCGATGAAGCCAATTTTTCTACTCTGCAAGGTCTTATTACTAGCATCATACATCTGGTACTTAACTAAATACAGCTCCACGCCATTCGATAGAGTTATAATTTTTTCTTTTGATACAAACTGATTCTGTGGGCACTCAGATGGGGGGTAACATGTACCACCTATGCCTGAAATATGATTTACAAGAGATATCTTAAAACCACCTGGGGAGGTAACATAAGCATCCACAAAAGGCCCTTTCCATTCTGGGGCATCTCTCATTACTTCTGCTGTTTTATCAATCGTAGTTAGCTTCCAATCCTTTGGGTATTTGAAAGATAATTTATCGTATGTATCAGCATAAGTTAACCAGTCGGCAGTCTCGTCTTTTGTGGCAGATTGCTTCTTCAGATCATCAACTTGCTTTTGGAGTTGTTGAATCTGGGCATCTTGGGCTTTTTTGTCATTCTTGGCCTTGTTATTCATATAGTACCAAGTACCAACAATGGCTGCTATGGCAAGTATTATTGCAATTACGAGCGCTATGACTGCCCCGTTAGCTGATTTTTTAGTTTGAGTCACCGCTTGTTCATGTTCGTGCTTAACTTTATCTTGATTATGATCTTCCATGGTTGTCCTTATTTAATAACTATAAGTATAATACTGCCATCAAGAATTCACAATAAACTAGCCTTTTTTGATTAGATCCATAAAAACACTCGATGGTATCGAGACCTTGCCAATTTGCTTCATACGAGCCTTACCCTTCTTTTGTTTTTGAAGCAGCTTCTTTTTGCGGGTAATGTCTCCACCATAGAGCTTAGCAGTAACATCTTTGCGGACCGCCGAAATAGTTTCGCGGGCAATAAACTTCGCGCCGATCGCCGCCTGCACAGCGACCTCAAAGTTTTGACGCGGTATTAGCTGCTTGAGCCGTTCGCACAAATCTCGACCGTAGTTATCGGCTTTGGAGCGGGCTATTATTGCTCCCAGCGAATCTACTTTTTCGCCAGCTAGCAGTATATCGACCTTCACCAAATCGCCTACTTCGTATCTGTCCCAGTCGTAAGCCAATGATGCAAAGCCCGAGGTTTGGCTTTTGAGGGCATCATAGAAATCTGTAATTATTTCTGCCAAAGGAGCCTCAAAGCCTATCACTGCGCGAGTTTGGTCGAAGTACTCGAGCTTGGTTTGGCGGCCACGAGCCTCAACTATTAGCCCCAGTACCGGGCCGATGTACTCAGAAGGAGTGACGATTTCGCCCTTTACCCAAGGCTCGGCGATAGTTGCGATTTGTGATTCGTCTGGCAGTGCACTGGCTTGCTCGACCATCTCGACCTTGCCATTCGTGAGGCTCACCTGATAGCTCACGCTAGGGCTGGTCACAATAAGGTCTAGGTCAAATTCTCGCTCCAGCCGCTCCTTAATAATTTCTAGGTGCAGTAACCCCAAGAACCCAATCCTTACCCCAAACCCAAGGGCCACTGAGTTTTCGCTGGTATACGACAGTGAGGCGTCATTAAGCGAGAGCTTATCGAGAGAGTCGGTGAGCTTGGGGTATTCTTCCTGACTAGTTGGGTAGAGGCTGGCAAAAATAAGTGGCTGGACTTTCTTATAGCCCGGCAGTGGCTGGCTGGCGCTATCGGAAGTTAGAGTTACCGTATCGCCAACCCGAGCAAACTGAACCGATTTGATGTTGGTTGTTATAAATCCAATCTGGCCTGGACTGAGGCTAGGGTCTTCGACCCTGGCTGGTGCCAGGTGCCCGACTTCCAGAGCCAGCGAGTCGCTCTTTGACTGCATTAGTGTGATTTCGGAATTGGTCGATATTACTCCGCTAACTACTCGTACATACAAAATAACGCCACGGTAGCCATCGTAGACCGAATCGAATATTAATGCTCGGGCTGGTCCGTCCTCTTTGTCTGGTGGTCGCACATCAGATATGACTCTGTCCAGGAGTTCTTCTACACCTTGGCCTGTCTTAGCCGAAATACTTCCGACCGTAGATGGATCTACGCCCAGTAGCTTGCCAATTTCCTGAGCAACGCGCTCTGGCTCGGCGGCCGGAAGGTCTATTTTGTTCATGACAGGTATAATTTCAAGTCCTGCCTCGATAGCCATATAAACGTTAGCTAGCGTCTGAGCCTGAATGCCCTGGCTAGCATCGACGACAAGTATTGCCCCTTCTACTGCCTCTAGTGACCGGCTGACCTCATAGCTAAAATCGACATGCCCGGGTGTATCGATAAGGTTTAGCTCGTGGCCCTTCCATTGCATACGAGCTGGCTGTAGCTTAATGGTAATTCCCTTTTCACGCTCAAGCTCCATCGTATCGAGCATTTGGGCTTTCATATCGCGCTTTTCGACAGTGCCAGTAATCTCTAATAGTCTATCGGCCAAGGTGCTCTTGCCGTGGTCTATATGTGCAATGATACAAAAATTTCGTATTTTATCCACGGTGGACAACCTTGTTTATATTGCGCTTAACGATTCTTACTACGGTCGAAACTTCATGCACTCTTAGTGTTTTGGCTACAAGAAGATAAGTTAAGAGCCCGACAATGCTCATCAGTAAAAACTCGGGTGCTAACTGCAAAAAACCCGTAACATCTTTATACAGAGGGAACCACAAACGGATCATGGCGTACATA
>Ga0209596_1003155_pt1 | contig 13122 bp, 18 predicted proteins | sample M_130807_MF_Meta_FD_187314 | JGI IMG/M metagenome (GOLD analysis project Ga0209596, IMG submission 187314) | Freshwater microbial communities from Lake Montjoie, Canada to study carbon cycling - M_130807_MF_MetaG (SPAdes) (version 2) | ecosystem: Environmental > Aquatic > Freshwater > Lake... | reverse complement strand
ATGAGATATGTATTCATCTACCAAAGCATACATCTTTATACCTGCATGTTTTGCTAATTTACAGAAATAAAAATCTTCACCTGTATATGTTTTGGCTTTAGGATCCCAATATGTGTCAAAGAAATTATACATATGTTCTCTTGTTACTAACTTACCATCAATTAGTGTATGTTGATTTATAGTAAACTCTGGATATTCTTTTATTAAAGCCTCTATAGCAGATCGTTTAATTAACATACAACCTGCAGGACCTCTTTCAACTTCTATAAAACCGTTTTCAACTTTTACATTATCTGGATTTGGAACAGCCATTGTATATTGATTGCCTAATAGTCTTCCATCCAATGTTGAGCCTTCTTGAATTCTTGCTTTAATTTTATCAAAGTCTAATCCTTTAATTGGATATGGAATTAAACAAATATCTTTATCATAGTTTATCATTCTCTCGATCATTTTATAATTAAAAGATATGTCTGAATCTATAAATAATAAATGAGTAGCTTTAGTTCCCAAAAAACCAGAAACACAAAGTTGTCTTCCTTGTGTAACTAAACTACTTTTCATAACCTGAAACATAACAGGTATTTTTCTAACAAAGCATTCTTTTTGAAATTCTAAACAAGCTTTAAAATAATGAATAGACACATCGCTGTGTACTGGTGTTCCTACAAATATACTTATCGGTGCATTAGATACCATTTAAAAATCTCTCCCAATATGTCTTTATTACATTCCAATGGTAGAATTGTCTATAGTACTGCATTTGAAATTTCATAGCATCTGCATTTAAACTGTTAATAAAATCAGGCAATATATCAATAGCCCCTGCAAATTGTTTAGATAAGGCTTCTTTATCTTTTAAATAAGGTACATAAATTGGAAATTCAGCGCAAGTTTCATATAAAGCTCCAAGGTCCGTGGTCACTGTTACGAGACCAGCTGCTAAAGATTCCATGGCAGCTAAACAAAAGGTTTCTTCAAATGTAGATGGATGAACATAAGCATCATAAGTATGAAGTATCTTCATTAACTCTTTATGATTTAAATAGCCTTTATAATTAACATTCTTAATTGTTTTTGCTTTATCATATAAAGCTGTAAATTGATTATCAGATACTTTTTTAAAATGATCTCCGTAAATTTGTGTACTTGAGTATATATCTAGTTCTACTTTATCTGTTTTAATTTGTTCCATAGCTGATAGTAAAACATCTAATCCACGCCAAGGAGTTGAGGTATAAACAAGCTTTAATTTTTCTTTAGGTTTAAATTCAGATTTCACTATTAAATCATCATCGAATCCATTTTTAATAACCAATGATATATCTGTTGGTATATCAAATATCATTCTATATTTTTCATATGTCCAATGTGAATTGAACACGTACCAATCATATTTTCTATGATTTAATTTGTTCTTGAACCAAGGATAAAGATTAGGTTGATCGTAACTATTATGTACCCAAAGGATATTTGTTTTATCTATTAGTAAAGGTGTCTTTTCTGGAATTGATGTAGTGATATTAACTTTATCAAGAAGCTCTTTTGATACGTACTTATGTAAGTATTCTAATTGGATTTCGGTGCCACCGTATGGATTCATTACTTAGTTTTACCAAATACCGATAAAGATGCAACTGTTATATGTACGTCTTGTTGTAAGTCTTCTGCTTTTGTTGGAGTATTAGGATTTGCAACATCTGCATTAAATTCAGCTATTGAATCGTAAGTTTGTCCAGTAGTTTTATTTGTAATAACTTCAACCGCTTTGGCTGGTACAACTGGAACTTCTACTCCATTAATTATTGTAGTTTTCATAAACTATTATTATATACTATTAGAGTCTTCCCTGTCCACGATATTCTTTACGATCTTTTCTTTTATTAGGTCTTTTACTATGTCTTCCAGGTCTTTTTTTATTAGTGTATTTAATAAAAGAACCCGAACCATTACTTACTTTTCTAGCCATTTTGTTGAGATCTATTTATCAAAGCGTATGATATTTGTCCAGAGATAGCATTTCCAGTTGCCGATTGAAATTTTAAACTATCTCCTTCTTCTAAAACTAATGCATTATTTACTGCATTATCAGTTGAATCTGCTCCAATTATTGTATGAAAAAACTTATAATCAGTTGAAGCAGAGCTATCTCGTACATAAAAATTAACCTCCATAGACGAAACTGTATCGTTTGCAATAGTTATTTCTTTAACTATTGCTCTTGATGACGCATCAATCGTTAACACTGTTGTAAGTGTAGATGTCGTTAAATCATATCCTTGTACTTTATAAACTATAGTCATGTGGTTGTTATTGTAACTGATCTTACATTTGCAGATAGTTGAGTTCCTATAATTAATGCTCCGTTTGAAGAATTTACTTGAGTACTTCTTCTACCTGTTCCTATTAAAAACCAACTTAAAGTTTGTAAGTCTTCTTGAATCTCATCGTTATAACTTGTGTTTAATTGATTTTGTAAAGTCTCTAACGTTTGATTAATTTGTCTAAAATTATTAACGGTATAAGGATCTTGTGGTTCCGGTATAAGAATATTTATTTTAGCCATTATGTTTGTGGAACACTTCCGCCTCTGCCGTCTGGTTGGATATCTACTCTAAATATACCATAACGCCAATTATCGTTAAGTGCATCGTTTTCAATTTTTATTGACGCAAGTCTCCCTCGCGCGCGCGTGTCTATCTTATCTGTTGTTGATGATACTGTAAAGGGACCTACAGTTGTTTGTCCTTGAGCCGTGGTTGAATCTGCTGGATAAGCTTTAAAAAATAGCGTTACTTTTGTATTACCATCTATATATTTAAAGTCAGGAATAAATCTTCTAATTTTAATAAAAAATTCACCATCTCCTTCTATATCTAAATCAAAATCTCCTGATCTAATAAAAGCAGGTATAGTAATGTTCGTTGTATTTGTGCTTGTTAAATTAATAACTTCATTCACACCTACTTCATGTGCAAATACATAACTACCTCCATTAGTAATACCATTAACTGTAGGAGTGTTCGGAGTCAAAGTGCTTATATATTTAGTAGCACTTGGATACTCTAATACTTGAGCGTCTTCATATGTTGTTCTTGCAAGTGATCCTGTTGTCCAAGACTGAAGCTTATAATTGTAAGTAACAACTCTATCTATTTGTGTTGAGGATGCCTTTGGATAGAACCAATTAATTTCTGTAAATGAACTATTATGTCCTGCAAATACCATCTCTCCATTTGTAAAATTAAGTCCTAAAGAATCCCCCGTTTTAGTAAATACAAAGTCTTCAACTGTAGAAGTTAACGCTTTAACTGTTCCATCAAATACAAAGAAATTACCTGAATCACCCATCCAAAATACAGCACCATCTACAAAGACCGCTGCATGTTGTCCAATGCATCCACAGTTAGATCCGACTTGACGTATGCTAAATGTAAAAGGAGGCCCTACAAATTGCATTGTATAAGCAGCTTCATCTGTTATAACTAATATATAATCCTTACCTTTAACAGCAGCTACAATTCTACTACCGTTGTCTAATCTAAATGTACCTGCTGTGTTTGTAGAAGTAGGTTCATAAATGTCTATATCTTCTTGATCTGAGAACCTAATAAACATTGGATCTTGAGTAGCGGGGTTTCCAATAGTTGTTTCTGTTCCAAAATGAATTAAATGTCTATCTCTATCCGATACTGTTGTTAAAACGGTCGCTGTAGGATTACCCGCTACAATAGTTGCACGTGTATTAACTCCTGTGCCTGCTGTTGGATCCCATTTAAATGTTGATCCATTTTTAATAGTAGCAATTAATAATTCTCCAAAATTATCTAATGACCAACTTCCTGCATCAATTGTCGTATTAGAAACTGTTCTTGAAGTACCCCAAGTAGATAATCCCCATGTTCCTGCTCCCCAACCATAACCAAAGGTAGAAGAAATAGGACCAACAATAACGTAAGGATTTGTTGTAAGTGATCCACCTGTAGTAACTCCTGTTCCTGTTTCTGTAACAGGCATAGTAATTGTAAAGGTATTTGCAGTGGGTACTGTTTTGACTTCAAATGAATTAGTTTCAAAATTTGCAGATGTAAAACTTGTTGTAGTTGGTCCAGGTGTGGATACACTTGAAAAAGTAATTAAATCTCCAACTTCAAGACCGTGTGCATTTTTAGTAATCGTTACAGTTGCAGATCCTGTAGTTGATGTATAAGTACAACTTGTTAGTGCTGTTCCTAAAGGTGTAATGTCATAAAACACTTCATCAAAAAGAATGTATAAAACTTTATCTGTTCCAATAGCCACATAACGCCTACCAGTTAAATCAAACCAAGAATGTATATCTCTGGCTGCTCCTACTAATATAGATGAATTAATTTGTTCCCAACCGCCTATCTTTTCAGGTGATCCATATTGAAAACGTACATTATCTCCATCAATCCAACGTCCCTCTGCTTGAGAAGCCGTATCGTTCTTATCAAAGCCTGGAGGTAATGGTATCTTTTTTAGTGGCATATTTATGTCTAGTATATCACTTATTTAAGGTTACTTAAACTTTGCTTAACCTTAAAAACAATAAGATTTTTTCAAATCGTTTAATCTTTTATTAATATTTGTTTCAATTTCTACTTTTCCTATAAAAACAACAATAGTTAACCTTTCTTTATCTAATACATCATTAATGCCATGTATTTTTTTTGAATCATAACAAACTAAAGTATTATAAGAATTTGATACTTTTATTATTTTATTTTTTTTATCATCAAAAACGTTAGTCCCTGTTTTTTCATTAAATTTTTTATTTAAATAAATAACCCCAGCTAATTCACAATTATTATCCCTATGTATGTTGGTATGTTTTTTATCAAATTTTAAATAATTTTTTAAATTTATTTTATGAAACATTACATATGTGTTTAAATATTTAATTTTATGAAAAGAAAAATCGTAATAAACATTTAAAATTTTAAAGACAATGTATTCAAATAAAGGTTTATTAAATAAATGAAAAGATTTTGTTCTTGCACCAGGCCAATTATCATTTTTCTCTGGTTTAAAAAATTCTAAAGTTTTAGAATAATTAACAATACTATCTGGATCTTTAAAAAAATTTTCTAACACAAACGTTGGATAATAATTTTTTTTAATCATATTTTTTATTAATAATAAAAAATTTAAGTAAAAGAATACCAACCTGTAGTTATAAATTTTTCTTCAGTTTTTGAAGGAATACCTCTATGTAAAAACATCCAATCTACTGGCCATATTAAAGTTAATCCTTCTTCTGGTTTTATTTTTAATTTTTGATGAAAAAATTCAGTTTCACCTTTATCTTTAACATCGTTTAAGTAAGTCATAAAAGTTAATACTCTATTTACTGAATGAGTTTTTCTACCAGCTCTTTCCATATGCCAACCAAAAAATGCTTCCCCTGGATTATATTTTTGAATATTAAAATTTTCTACAATTCCCCATGATTCTAAATGTGTATCTACATAAGGATATGTTTTTATATATTCATCGGCACATTTTTTTAATTCTTTTAAATAATTTTGTATTTCAATTTCAGGGGAATTACGAGAGCAAGTTAAATCAATTGATTTTTTTAAATTAGGCATATATCCATGACCAACTAATCCTACTCCGGCTTTATCAATATTTTTATTAAAAAATTTAATTAAATTTTTACAAACATTTTTATTAATATACCAACCACAGATAAATTTATCTTTTTTGTTTCTTATATATGCCTTCATTTTATTTTTTAAACCAAGCAGGAAGTCCTAAATGAGGCCTACGATCATATATATTTTCTTTAGATCCCTTAGTTTCAACATTATTATAATGTAAAAATACTTGAGCACAGTCATCAAAAGATAATTTATCTCTCCAATGTTCTAATTCATTTCCTCTATAAACTAACATATCACCTGACTGTAACATTACTTTAACACCTTTAGATTTAGATGGTTTATAATTGTCTGTTTTTTCATCTACAGTACCTTCTTCAGAATTTGGTTCTAAATATATTGGCCAGCAACCTCCTCCTAAATTCATAGTAGTAGATATTTCACATGAGAACCTATCTTTATGACGTTTTAATACATCACCTTTTTTATAGATCCGCGCATAGGAATAATTAGGGTTTAATTTTAATCCAGTATTCTCTTCCATTACTGGAAGTAATTTTGTTAATAATGTTTCCATTACAATATCAGAATAGTGTGAATAGGTTTCCGGAACTTGTTGATCATTCCATACACCAAAGTATTCTGTAAATTGACTAATATAACGTGTATCAAACATTGTTCTTGCAACTTGTCTTTTCATCATAAAATAATCATAACAGAATTTTGCAAGATCTTCTGATATTGCTTCTTTAATAATTATATATTTATTTTTTTTAAAACTCATATTTTCTCCTTTTTAGTTTTTTGTTTATTTTGTATCATTAAAGTCTCCGTTATTATTCTTCTTACAGCCTGTAGATTAAAATGTATAAACCTAAATGGTTCTATGCCATCATCAACTACAAACTGATGTTCTATGTAAGCAGGGAAGAATATCATTGTTCCAGGTTTTGGTTTAATATGAATTTTTTCTGTTCCTAAAGTTATTTCAGTTTCATTTTTTAATGGTAATTGTGTCATAAGTTTAGTTGGTCTTGGATCATGGAAAACTGGCATTGAAGTTTTATCACTACATTTTAAAAAATAAAAACCAGATATATGATTGTCATAATGTATATGTCCTTCATGATGACCTCCTCCTTTTTCACCAAATTCTTGTACCCATAATTCAGTCAAAAATAATTCATATCCAGTTAAATTATAACCAATATTATCTAAAATATTCCAAGATGTTGAACCGATATATTCTTGTAATTCTTTTAAATTAAGATCATTTATCAAAGATAAAGAATGATGACTCATTCCATGATCACCAATTTTTTTACCAAATTTTTTTTCCTTGTCTTTAATAATTTGTTTATTGTTATTTTTTGCTTCCTTTATGTATTTATCACAAACTTTATTTACATCATTTACCCATTCCGGAATTTCAATAGAATAAATTGGTGAACTAAAATAAGAAGCTGTTTGTAAACTATCTGTTTTTGCCATTATTTAAATGGATATCCAAGGTTCCAAATTACCAATGAATATCTTGTTCCTTTTGTAACTGGTTTTACTCTATGCCAAACATGAGATGGGAACACTACAATTGAACCACGCTCTTTAATTTCAGCACATTTTCTAACAGAAGGTTTATCTGGATTCATATTTCTAAAATCAAATTCTAATTCTCCACCTTTGTAATCTTTTGGATCTGATAAAGAACACGTAACAGATAATTTTCTAATTTTTCCAAATGTATTTAAATCATTTTTATTTTCATATGGAGCTTCCCAGCTGTCGCAATGCCAATCATAGAATTGATTTAATTTATATTTTGTAAATTGACAAGATTCAGAAAAATCCCAATCAAAATTCCAACCAGCTAATTTATTTGCTTGATGTATATATGGTTGAATTTCTTTATAGATCCATCTATCATTTAACCATACAATATTAGAATCTCTTTTCTTTTTTAAATCTTTTATATCTTCGTCAGATAAAGACTTTCCTTCATTAATTTTTCCTAAATGTTCGCCTATGATTGCTAATTGTTCTTGTTGATGAGTTCCATACTTAACTAATTCATCACAAAATCTAGGTGTAAGAGCGTTTTTAAAATAATAGTAATAATTCTGTAGATTCATTCTAATGAATATATACTAATTTCTACAGTATTTGTAAAGGTAGAATATTATTTAACTTAATTCCACCGTAGCAAGCCAAGATGATGTTTCGGGTGACCAAACAAATGTATTTTGTTGATCATCTTTACCAGTCCATCTCTGTCCAGCTTCATCCCAAGTAATAAAGTAAGGTATATTGTCTCCATAAGTTGTAACTGTTGGATATGCAACTGGAGATTTCCAATCGTCGTTAGAATCTAGTGACCAAGATGCAAATGGTTGTATTGAAATAAATTTATTTTTTGTTGAATCAAATTTATATCCGATTCCTGCATATTGTTTTCTAAAATTATTGTTATAAGAAGTTTGAACCCATTTTACACCATTTTCTGAAAATGGACATATCTTTTTAAAATGTTCTGCAGCTTGTTCTGACTGTTCTCCGCCATTATTTGCAATATCTTGATTACAAGCTTTTACAACTCTTAAAACTATATTATTTGAATCTAATTCTGAAAAATGTGCCATAAAATTTAAATAGTTAAAGTTCCTGTTACGTTAAATACAGCTACTTTACATCCCCCTGGTGTAGTTGAAGTTGTATTTGATCCTGGTGATACTCTGAATTTAGCAGTACTTGGTCCTCTTAAAACAACAGTACCTCCTCCACCTGTTCCACCATTTGCAGACCAGCCTCCACCTCCGCCTCCGCCACCTCTACCATCTGTTCCATTTGTTCCAGCTGTTCCTGGAGAATTTCCTCCTGCTCCACCTCCAGAATTTGCATTTCCTCCAGCTCCGGATGTTACTGATCCGCCTCCTCCTCCACCACCTGCGTAAGTAACTGGTGATCCTGTAATTAAATTATCCTCACCTGATCCTCCTGGTCCTCCAGAGGCATTATTTCCACCGCCTGCTGCAGATCCTGAACCTATAAATCCTCCTCCACCACCACCTCCGCCTGGTGTAGTTCCTGGTCCTCCTGGATTTCCTTGTGATGGACTTGTTGGTGGACTATTTCCTGCTCCACCTGGACGTCCATCATTTGTTGTACCTCCACCTCCACCGCCTGAACCTCCACTATTTCCGCTTGCTATACCTTGACCGCAACTTCCTCCAATACCTCCACCTCCACCACCTGATGCTGTAACTGTTGAAAAAATTGAATTAGTACCACTGACTCCTTTAGCAAATCCTGTTGCTCCTGCTCCACCACCACCAACTGTTATTGGAGTATTTCCACTATCTATTGTAATTGTAGATCCGCCTGGAAATGTATTTCTATATCCACCTGCTCCTCCACCTCCGCCTTGATATCCTCCACCTCCACCACCGGCGATAACTAAATATGTAAAAGCAACTGGTGCACCTTTACCTCCAGATGTTAATCCAAATCCTTTTGCTGATCCAGCTCCACGTGTTGAATTTAAAGGCATTACAAAAGCTCCTTAATTAAATTGAGTTTGTGACGCTAAAATTGTATATGCTGGTGTTGTTGCTGTTTTAATAGCAGTGAATGAATAAGTATCTATCCCAGTATTACCAGCAGTAGGAGCAGATCCACCTTGCCATTTAATAGTAACGTTTGTAGAAGATCCATCTATTGTTATAGTAGAAACATAAAACGTAGTATTAGTATTTAAATATGCACCCGTCATTGATTCTCCTACGGATATAATATTATTAAGAGTAGTTGCAGAACTTCCTCTTAAATTTAATGTAAATTGACCTGTTGCTGTACCAGTATGATATTCAACGGCTTGAGTTAAGAAATCATAGTTAATTGTTCCTGTAGTTGCTGTTGTATAAACAGAAACTTTTTCTTTTACTTGTTGAATTTTACCAGTACCATTAAATGTAACTGCACCAGTTCCTTTTGGTGTAAAATTAATACCAACATTTGCATCACCACCCGATGCTGTAAAATTTGGATTATTACCAGTTGCAGCATTAGCAAGGGTTATTTCATTTACTGCAGAACCTGTTGCTGTAAATATTAATTCTTCATTACTATTGGCATCATTAATTTGTGCTATGATTGGAGTTGTTATTGTAGGAGAACTTAAACTACCTGTTGCATTAGTTAATGCTGGAGATGTTAAAGTTTTATTAGTTAATGTTTGAGGCGCTGTAAGATTTACAACTCCTAAATCTACTACATCTGTTCCATTTAAATAAACGAGTTTAGTTGTTTTATCAGTTGCTCCAAATATAGCTGAAGCTCCACCCACTTGATTTAAAGCAAGTGTATATGCTCCAGTAGTTGCATTATCTATAGTATATGTTTTTTCAATTCCTGAAGCTACATAAACAGTAGCGTTTGCTGCTAATGTTCCTGTAAATTTAATAACAGCATTTCTAGCTTCTGATATTGTAGCATCAGTCATTGCTAAAGTTGTGTTAGTAGATGTAAGTGCTATGGATTGATATCCAACGATTGATTGTTGTAATAAGTTTAAATTTGTATTAGTTTTTGTTCCCCATGTACCCGAGTTTTCACCCGTAGCCATTAGTTCTAGCTTAAGATCTGTAGAATAGGTTGATGCCATAAGAATTCCTCTTAAATTTTAAATATATCTAATTTTAGTTTCATTAAGCCGCTATGTCAACCACACTCCAAGTATTAGTTACCCCTATATCTACTACTGCCCAAGCCGCTATAAACACACGGCCTGTAGAAGTTGTAGCGCTTACACCAGTAGGGCTTACTGTAGATGTAAATTCACCAGAGGCAGCTCCAACACTTACATTTAATAAATTTGTAGATAAAGTAACTATAGTATTTGGTACAGCATCTTCATTACCTAAACTTGTTGTTAATAGATTAGTATTTGCTGTAATATTAGCACCTGCAGTGATTTGAGCAATTGATGTTAAAGTTAATGTTAATAAATTAGTTGATACAAAAACTTCCACTCCTGGAGTAGCTTCTTCTTCAGCACCTTGAGAAACAAACATTCCACCAATATTGCCCCAAGAACCATTACCCCAAGAAGTTGCTCCCCATGGTAAATTACCTGGTGAAGTCACTTCAACATCAACACCTATTGTAGCTGATATTGAAGTTACTGTTAGATTTAATATGTTTGTAGATGTTGTTACATTTGCATCTGCTGTAAGTAAAATTGTGCCTGTTGAAGTATTTGATTGAACTCCTGTTAAATTAAGAGATCCTGTACCTTCAATTGTTTCTTCACCTAAATCAGCAGAAGAACCGGTAATTTGATTCCAAGCATATTGTCCAAAAGATCCTTGTCCCCATGTTGTTGGAGCACCAGGAGTTGTAACTTCTACAATTACATTTTCTCCAGCAAAAACAGAATTAACAGTTGAATTTAAATTAACTCCTGTAACAGCACTTATAAAATTTGCTTGAGCAGAAACAGTACCAGCAACTGCGTTTAATAAATTTGTAGATAGTGTAACTTGTCCGTTTCCTTCAATAGTTTCGTTTCCAACTGAAGATTGAATAGTAGGAGTTGTAACATTGATTGAAACATCTTCAAAATTTTGTCCCCAAACTAGATAACCCCAGTAATACCCTCCCCATCCTTCATCAGGATAAAAAGCTTCTACTGTACCAATGGAAACGTTTGTGACGCTATCGCCACCAAAAGATGAAGAGTCCCACGTGCCTGCTCCGTAGGCGGTTAGGCCAGCTGACGATACTTCTACTGTAATATCTGCCACCTGGCCCTCCTAAAATTAAGCGATTCTTAATATAGCTGCTGCACTTGTGAATGCTGGAAATAGAATTGTAAATGTTCCTGATGTAGCTGTTTTAACAGCACCAAAATCTAATACACAAACAGCTTTATTACTTGCTGATGAATTATATATTACTGCACCAAGTGCACTTAATGTAACTCCTGTAAAAGATAAATCTGCAAAATCTACTATTCCTACTGAACCATCTAATGAAACTGTTTGTGATGCTAATATTCCTCCGCCTGCTGCATAAGTTCCAGTGTTTGCAACTTCATTTGATGCACTGTATATAGTTGTTGTAGCGTTTAATACTGCGTTTGATTGATAAAGTGCTAATTTAAAAACTTGTCCTGAACCAGAATCAAAATCGTGTACAGCTCCTAATAGTTCTGATTTAAAACTATTACAAACCGCTTGGTCTATACTTAATGTCATAATTATTCTCCTATAAATTTATTATGGTGATGGTGACGGTACTTTAATTCGTAACGTTCCATCTTGATACTCGTCTCTACGTCTTCGACCTGTTTGTTCTAACGTAAATCCTTGTAATGCCATATTATACTTCTCTTGATACAGTTTGTACATATCCATGGGTCCTTTTAAATATGCAAAAGCTTCTACTAAACAAGCATATAATAATAATTCTGGTGCATTAACTGAAATATAAGTTTCTGTATTTGTTGTACTTAGACCATCTGGAGTATAAATATAATCTAATTCCACTACAAAAGCTGAACTTGGTGTGGGAGCTACTTCAATAGCATTTTCTCTAAATGTAGCATAATATTTAGGAAAACCAGTAGATCCAGATGAATTATATTCAGTTATAAATGTATCATCTCTGGGTTCTAGTGATACTTGAATACCTGATGTATTTGTAGCAACAACTGAACGAACAATTAAAGCTCTCCTTGATGTTGTTGAACCTGAAGACTGTGGAGAATCAGGAAGTAATAAATATTTATTATTAGCTGTAAATGTAGATGTCGCGTACTCGCGCGCGTAGTCTGCATCTGCTTCTCTAAATATTTTAAATTCAGCATCTCTAATAAAACCATTTGCAATAGTAGCTGTTAAAACTTCAGAACCTACTTCTGTATAATCTCTAATTTTTTGTACTAATTCTGCGTATGTCATTTTATGTTATACTAATAGTTACTTCACCTACACCTGTGTAGGCTGCTCTTCTTGTATTAATAATATCTCCACTTATACCTGGTTGCATTCCTTTTGAAACATATTGTCCTGGCCAATAATATAAATCTAAATCAACATCACATGCACCACCAGGTCTTATATCTGCTCTTGGAGATTGCAATGCTTGAGCATCTCCACCTTGAGATCTAAGTTCTAATTGAGGTTGTTTAGCTTCATATTCTGAAAAATGAACAAATGAACCATTCCATTCTTTAACCATTTCAAGATAAGGAAATTGCATTCCTGATCTATCTGATATAGCTAGTGATCTTTTACCTTTAGCAAATACTGGCATAAATTATCCTTGTGGAAAATAAGTTTGTGGTGTTATGTATAAACTAGTTCTTTGTCCGTCTTCGTCCAAAGCTCTTCTCATTTCATCTTCATAAGCCATTTTTAATAAATCTATTCTTTCAGGTGATCTTTTTTGTGCTAAATAATAAGCAAGTCCTGAAACCATACATGGTATAAATCTATAA
>Ga0209596_1003152_pt1 | contig 13131 bp, 4 predicted proteins | sample M_130807_MF_Meta_FD_187314 | JGI IMG/M metagenome (GOLD analysis project Ga0209596, IMG submission 187314) | Freshwater microbial communities from Lake Montjoie, Canada to study carbon cycling - M_130807_MF_MetaG (SPAdes) (version 2) | ecosystem: Environmental > Aquatic > Freshwater > Lake... | reverse complement strand
CTGCAAAATATCGCGCGCATCTTCTCCATTCCGGGCATAGCGATAACACACACCGTTCATTTTCGATGCAAACAATTCATACAATCTTTTCTGAGCCGATGCATTCTCTTTTAAACACAATTGCACCAACTCATTGTCCCCTTCAGTCATTCATTTTTGTTCGTGGTGTAAAGCTATTCTTTGATTTTTAATTTCAGTTTGATACAATGACTGAATGCGGAATAAAAATGCTGCACGATTAAAAATATTCTTTTAACAATTTCATTCGCGCTATTTATTTTCATCGCATTAAATTTTCTATCCATGATTTTAGATTAACTGTAAAAAACAAAACATGTGGTGTGAAAATGTTTGCTTCTTCTGTAACTTTTTTTTATAAAAAAGTCACTCCCGCTTGAGGCGGGACAGGCGCCAAAATCGTTTCAGCGAATGGCTCCGCCCGCAGAAACAGGCAGGGCTCATCCTCACCCTATCCCTCTCCTTGATTACAAGGAGAGGGAACGGACGCGCGGGTTTGTTGTTGACTGATAATTGAGTCGCATCTTATATATGTTGGCATGAGAACAACGACGGCTTGTGTAATCAGTAATGACCTTTTTACTTGTTCAGCTATGAACGACATGAACATGGGAAGACAACGACAAGAGGTCGGTATGACCTTTAAGTATTTTCAGAAGTGAACTACAGACACATTGGAAGATATTTATGGTTCTTCAGATGTTAATTATTGGCCATCAGCTATGAACGACTGTGACACGGGAAGACAAGTGGAGGTTTTAAGAAATGGACGACATGCTTTCAGAAATGGATTATGGTTCTTCAGATGTGTATTATGGTTGTTCAGAAGTGGACGAAGGGTCTTCAGAAGTGGAAGATTTTGATTTTTATGCGGTTTATGGTAATTGTCTAAGACATCCTGACAATTACAATATGGTTATATGTGTTGCTATAAATGATTGTTCTTGTCACTTTTTTTTATAAAAAAGTAACCAAAAAAATCGTTTCTACGATCCGCTCTGCGCGCAGAAACAGGCACCGCTCATCCTCACCCTAACCCTCTCCTTGATTACAAGGCGAGGGAACAGTCGGCGATGGTTTGAATATTACCAATTTGCGATGATTTAACTGAGGGATGATTTGTGGAAATTATGTTATTAAGAATTCTACTATTTCTGACTTTGGTATTTGTATGGTTTTTTATTTTTCGGTGTCCTTTTGTACTTGATTCAAGTTTGTGTTTCACTTCGAAGGTTCGATATTAAGTTGTTCAGGCACGGGAAATTTTTTTAGTTTTTTTCGCGAACATATTTTGCCAGTCGGGAATTGAGTATTGAAGATGTGCTAATCATTTTCATTGTTAATCTTTAAAACCCCATTAAACAAATGGCAAAGATTCCAAAAGCAGAGTACAACTGTACTCAACCCGAACTTTACTCAACGATCAGACTGATGCTGAGTAATTACACTTTGAACCTTGGTGACTTTACAGGCTACAAGGCAAAGTACACCGCCCCTTTTGGGGCAGCATTAGCTACGGCGGTAGATAATGCTGAAGCATTACCTGATAAGGAAACACGGGATGCGGTGGCTGAAACATTACGCACTGAACTTGTAACACTTAACGCTAAGTGTTGTGACAACTGGCAACGACTGAAGGGTTACATAACAGAAGTTTATACTCCTGAATCGCTGAAGACCAATTTAGATGCAGCTGGTGCAAGAAATTATCCGGATGCCATGAATCTGAACTGGGAGAAAGCTGTTGAGATGAATGTGCAAGCCAATGCCTTTATAACAGCGAACACTGTGAAACTTGATGGCGGTGGTTTGAATATGCCTGCAGGTTTTCCGCTGATTTATAAAAATGATGCAAAGGCTTTCAGTGATAAGTATGAGGAGTATAAGCCCGCGACTGAAACTACTGTTGCCACTACTGATAAGATTAATGCGAACAATGATGTGTTTAAGCAAGCGATGGATATTTGCGCTGACGGACAAATCATTTACAGACTGGATGCAGTGAAGAGTAAACTGTTTACCTGGAGTGAAATAATAAAAGTGATAACTCCGCCAGGTGTAACAGCTTTAACTATTACCTGTGTTGAAGATGAAACAGGCAACCCGATTGTGGGTGCTGATGTGATAGCAGAACAAGCAGGAGACCCTGTACTATTAAAAGGTTTAACAAATGCTTCCGGTGAATTGACCTTTAAGAATATTAAAGCCGGTGACTGGAAGATTCTTGCAAAATTTGTTGGAAGAAATGATGCAGGAAAAGTTAAGACTGTTACAGCGGGAGTTAATGCGAGACTTGAACTTAGGATGATTTTAGTTTAGAAAGTTTTGAAAGTTTTAAAGTTTTGAAAGTTGAAAGCCCCTGAAGAATTTATTTTTCTTCGGGGGTTTTTGTTTTTGGATGAGTATTTTGTGCGATAAAAGTTCTCATGAGAACATATATTGCTGATATAATACCAAGACTTCAGAGGTTCTCAGAGCAACTTGATAATTTGACTTTACTTACTAATCAACATTGGGTTGTCGTAGATGAAATTACTAAATCAAAAACAGTTTACATTTTCAGAACAACTAAAGAATTATTAATTTCTAAAAATGGAGAAGTTGAAAGAGCGAATTGGGAATATCTTGGAAATAAAACTTTACTAATCAACATCGGAAGTAGAACTTATCTTTTTAAGCAAGGCTTTTTTGACCAAAATGTTTTGGCCTTAAAAATTGATGGCAAAGAAGAATATGCTTTTTTAGTAAATGAAAACAAGTATGACGGTGAACTCAATTCATTCGATAGAATAATTGATTTTCTTCAAAAGAAATATATAAATGCCTCAATAAAGGGAGCAATTAGTTCGTCAGGTGGTCAATTAACAAAGGAAAATCAAAAACCAGTTGTAATTAAAACACCTAAACAATTAGAAAAGGAAAGAATACAAAATGAGAAAACTCTTGAACAAGAGAAAAAAAGGGATAGAATTTTTTGGGGAATTACACTTTTCTTATTCATACTAATGCTGTTAATTATTTTTTTAGCACTAATAAATAAAAAATAAATACGACTCCGATTCCTTCTTCTCCACGCTTTTTGTTTTTGGATTATTATTTTGTGAGAGAACAAAACCGACTACAAGTCGGAATAATTAAAACAACTTGGCGACACGCCGAGCTGAACTGAGAAAAAAGTTAAGTTTGTAAACACGAAAAAACCTGCTGGTGAAAACACACAGGCAGGGGCGAGAGAGGAGAAACACCAACAAACTAAAAAAAGATTTCTCGCTTAAGATTTAGTGTTGCTCAGGGTTAGTGATTGCAGCGGATATCCTTTTTTTTGTTTCTTCGATAAACTCAGAATGACACCGCTACGCTCAAAAAAAAGATAGCAGCGGAAAGCACGGTGCTTTTTTGTAATCAAAAAAGCAAACCCCCAAGAAATTATTCTTTTACTAAGCAGGGTGTGCTTGTTTTCAAATTTGATTTTACATTCGTTGCACTCAATAAAAAAAATTCATGAATAAAAAATTACTGTCCGCCACTCTCCTCTTCTGTTTTATTTCTGTTACACTTTTTGCGCAGTTAAATTATCCGCAAACAAAAAAGTGTGACACTGTGACCAATTATTTCGGAACGAAAATAACCGACTCGTATCGCTGGCTCGAAGACGATAACAGCGATGAGACCAAGGCTTGGGTGCAGGCTGAAAACAAAGTGACTTTTGATTACCTGGCTAAAATTCCGTATCGCGATAAAATAAAAAAGCGCATAACGGATTTATATAATTTTCCGCGCATATCGGCTCCATCGCGGTCGGGCGAATACTATTATTATTCGAAGAACAGCGGGTTGCAAAACCAATCGATTAATTATTATAAAAAGGGGATTGACGGAACTGAGGAAATTTTTCTGGACCCGAATACTTTTTCGGCATCGGGAACTGCTTCGGTTGGTTTCGCGGGATTTTCGCAGGACCGGAAAAAACTGGCTTACACGGTGGCGAATGCCGGAAGTGACTGGCAGACTATTTATGTATTGGATGTTGCGACGAAAGAAAAACTGGCTGACCAACTGGATTGGGTGAAATTTAGCGGCGCGGCGTGGAAGGATAATGGTTTTTATTATTCGCATTATGCTATTCCTGAAAAAGGTAAGGAGCTTTCGAACGCGAACAAGAATCACAATGTGTATTACCATAAACTGGGTGATGCGCAGGATAAGGATGAGTTGATTTATTCGGATGCTGCTCATCCGCTTCGGTATCATGGTGCGGAAGTAACGGATGACGGGCGTTTTCTTTTTATTAATATTTCGGAAGGTACTAGTGGGAATGAAATTATTGGTCGCGACTTAACAAATGGTTCTTCGGATTTTAAATTGTTGTGTCCGGGTTTCGATTATGATTATTCTGTGCTTGATAACACGGGTTCGTATTTAATTGTGCAAACAAATTTTAATGCGCCGAATCAAAAGGTGGTGCTGATTGATTTTAATAATCCGGATACTGCTAACTGGAAGGATATTATTCCGGAGAAAAAAGAATTGTTGCAATCTGTATCAGTTGCAGGCGGAAAATTATTCTGTACTTATCTGAAGGATGCATCGAGCCATGTGTATCAGTATTCGCGCAGCGGACAACTGGAGCGTGAAATTGCATTGCCGGGTATTGGTACAGCATCAGGATTCAGCGGTGAGAAGGACGATAAGATTTTGTATTTCTCATTTACTTCTTTCACTAATCCTTCTTCGGTTTACAGTTATGTTATTGAAAGCGGTGAAGTGAAATTGTACATGAAACCTGAACTTGCTTTTAATCCGGACGATTTCGAAACCAAGCAGGTTTGGTACACGAGCAAGGATGGAACAAAGGTGCCGATGTTTATTGTGAGCAAGAAGGGAATTAAGATGGATGGAAATAATCCTACACTGCTATATGGTTACGGCGGATTTAATATTCCGCTTACTCCTACTTTTAATGCTGCACGAATGGTGTTGCTGGAAAATGGCGGCATTTATGTAATGGCAAATTTGCGTGGTGGTAGTGAGTATGGTGAGGCTTGGCACAAGGCCGGCATGCTTGACAACAAGCAAAATGTGTTTGATGATTTTATTGCTGCTGCCGAATTCCTCATCAGTGAAAAATACACAAGCTCATCAAAACTCGCCATCAGCGGTCGCTCCAATGGTGGTTTGTTAGTTGGTGCTTGCATGACTCAGCGACCTGATTTATATAAAGTTTGTTTTCCGGGTGTGGGTGTGCTGGATATGTTGCGCTATCATAAATTTACTGTTGGATGGGGCTGGGCAGTTGAATATGGCAGCAGCGATAGCGAACATGATTTTAAAAACCTGATAAAGTTTTCGCCACTGCATAATGTGAAGACAACCAATTATCCGGCTACTATGATTACTACTGCTGATCACGATGACCGGGTGGTGCCTGCTCACTCTTTTAAATTTGCTGCAGCACTTCAGGCGAATCAAAAAGGAACTGCTCCTACTCTTATCCGTATTGATGTTAACGCAGGGCATGGTGGCGGAAGACCATTATCAAAAACAATTGATGAAGACTGTGATATTTATTCATTTATGTTTTATAACATGGGTGTAACACCGAAGTATTAAACCATTATATAGTTTTAAAATTTAAAGAGCCTGATCCGGGGTAGCAGTCGGAGTCAGGCTCTTTTATTAGGAATATGTCATTAACCGAAATCTCTTTTCTTGAGTCAATAATTATCGAACCACAGTTAAGTCTCCTTTTTTATTTACTCGGGTACCATCGTCGTAAGTAATATCAACTACATAAACAAACACACCAACATTTACCGGTTGTCCTTTGAATGTTGCATCCCATCCAGTTGAGTTTTCATCACCCTGATAAACCATCTCTCCTATTCTATCATAAATACTTAAGTTATAGTTTGCAATTCCGGTCCCGTAAATATTAAATACATCATTAATACCATCTCCGTTAGGAGTAAATGCATTTGGAATAAATACAGTACCATCTTCAACAACCAAAATAGGATACAAGGTTATTGTGTCAGCACAACCATAATCACCGCTGGCAATTAATGTTACATTAAACTCTCCTGCATTGTGATAGGTATGTAAAATATTTTTAAAGGTATCAGTAGTTCCATCGCCAAAAAACCACTGGTAATCAGTTGCGTTTACAGAATGATTTAAGAAGGTGAAAGTTGCATCGTTAATTGTTGTTACAACACCAAGACCGGGAGTTACTGAAAAATCAGCAACCGGAGTAGGATGTACAACTATTGATGCGTGGTTATTTATTGTATCCAAACAACCTCCATTGCCAGTTACAACAAGTGAAACAGGATATGCGCCTTGCGAATTGTAGGTATGAACAGGACTGAAGTTAGTTGAAGAGTTGTTATCGCCAAACGACCAGTTAAATGCTGCTGCTCCAACAGTATGATTTTCAAAAGTAACTGTTAAAGGTTCGCAACCTTCGTCGGGTAATACATCTACAATTACATCAGGTAACACGCTAACAGTAATTGTGACCTGAGCTGTATCAGTACAACCGAAAGGAACAGAACCAACTACCAAGTAAGTTGTTGTTGAATCTGGTTGAGCGACAACATTTGCACCATTTGTTGCATTCAATCCTATTGAAGGATACCATGAATATGCACTGGCTCCGCTAGCCGTTAAAATTGAACTCTGGCCAGGGCAAATGGTTGAAGCTGACGAAGAGACATTAATTATTGGTGCAGGAATTACCGTAATTGCATTAGTAGTTTGAGCAATACATCCTGTTGTTAAATTCATCCCAATTACTGTATATGTAACATTTGAGTTTGGAGTTGAAACAACCTGAGCCCCTGTAATTGCATTTAACCCGGTTGACGGGCTCCAGGAATATGTATCTGCTCCGCTGGCATTCAAATTAATTAATCCGCCTGCACAAATACTGTTATTGCTTGAAGAAATATTTACTGAAGGTAAAGGATTGACATTTACCAATATATCTGCTGTTGAAATACAACCTACGGGGTTTGTTGCCACAACATTATAAATTGTAGTTGAAGTTGGGCTGGCAATTACAGTATTACCGGTTGAAGCAGACAATCCTATTGAAGGCGACCAAACATAAGAAGCTCCGGAACCAAGTGCTTCAAGCATAATTGAATTTCCAAGACAAATTGATGTATCAATTGAATTTAAATTAATAACAGGAGAAGAAATTAAATTCACTACTGCGGTCACCTGATCACTACAGCCATTAGTAGTTCCAATTACAGTGTAAGTGGTTGAAACATTAGGTGCTGCAATAACAGTTGAGCCCGTTGAAGCCGATAAGCTGGATGAAGGTGACCATAAATAAGTTGCTGCACCCGAAGCATTAATCACTGTTGAACTTCCGGCACAAATGAAAGCATTAACAGGAGTTACGCTGATTACAGGATTTGGTACAACTGTAATAACTATAGATGAAGATGATGTACAACCGCCTGTAGAAGTTCCTGTTACAAAATAAGTGGTTGTTGAAACCGGATTAGCAACAACGGTATTTCCAGTTGACACATTTAATCCAACTGAAGGCGACCATAAATAAGTTACGGCACCTGTTGCAGTTAAATTGGTTGCATTTCCAACACAAATTGAATTTGATATTGAATTAATATTTATTGCCGGAGCAGATGTTAAAGTTAAGGTGGTTGAAGAACTAACTAAGCAACCATTTTGATCAATTACGGTTACAGAATAATTTCCAGAAGCAAGGTTATTTAAACTTGCATTTGACGAACCATTATTCCAACTGAAATTATATGGTGAAGTTCCACCATTAACCAACAAATCAATTGCACCATTATTTTGGCCGCAACTTGGATTTGAAGTGTTTATATTCAAAACAGGAGCAGTGAAATTGTCAATGAAAACACTCATTAAAGCCTGGCAATTATTGAAGTCAGTTACAGTCACTAGGTAATTTCCTGAGCTTAGGTTTGAAATATCTTGAGTTGTTCCCCCGTTATTCCATTGGTAAACATATGGAGCTACTCCCCCATTTAAAATTAAATTAATTGAGCCATTTCCATTTCCACATGTTGCATCAGTATGTATTTCATTTAATGAAGGACTGTTAGTATTTGAAATTGAAATTGAAGAAGAAACGGTACAATTAAAGGCATCAGTTACTGTCACATTATAAACTCCTGCATTTAAATTACCCGGATCCTCCATAACACTGCCATTATTCCATAAGAAATTAAATGGCGAAACCCCACTTGTAACTGTCAAGTCAACAGAACCATTGTTGTTTCCGCAACTTGCATTTGAATGCGATTCAATAATTGAGGTTGCTGTCGAATTCTCAATAAATACATGCAAAGTTGCCTGGCAGTTATTAAAATCTGATACAGTTACAAAATAATCACCGGCTGCTAATGCAGACAAATTCTGATTCGTTGAACCATTATTCCAAATATATGAATATGGTAATGTTCCGCCGGCAACAGTTAAGTTAATCGAACCATTGCTATTACCACAACTAGTATTAATGTGATTATCAATTACTGATGGCCCGTTTGTACTTGAAACATTTACCAAAGCTCCAGCTGAACAACCAATAGCATCATTTACAACTACAGAATAATTTCCTGCCAGTACATTCATTAAATTCTGAGAGGTACTTCCGTTAGACCAATTAAATGTTAATATTGAAGTTGAATTCGTAATTGATATAAGCACACTTCCAGAATTTGGATTAGAACAAGTTGTGTTAACCACTGAAGTAGATATTGCTAATAAACAAGGTGGAGCTGAAACACACTGTATAGTTATTGGAAGGTTGGCTTGACAACCTAAAGCATCTTCCACTTCAACTACATAGTTACCTGCAGCAATACCTGTTAAATCTTCTGTTGTAACAGCATTATTCCATTCAAACTCATAAGGTAATTGACCTCCTATTACACTTATATCTATGCTTCCATTGCTTTGACCGCAATTTGGTTGTAAATGTGTTTCGCTTAATATTAAAGCAGAAACAGTATTTGAGATAATAATATTAATGGTTGCCTGACATGAATTTGCACCGAATACGGTCACCGAATAATTTCCGGCACCTATATTTAACAAATCTTCATCAGTTGAGCCATTTGACCAATTGTAAGAATATGGTTGAACCCCTCCGTTGGCAGTCAAATTAATCGCAGCATTTGAGTTTCCGCAATTTGAATTTGTATGAACCTCAGAAAGCAAAATATTATTCACAGATAGATTAGTCGTGATTACTGAATCACATCCGCTAATACTTGTTAAAGTTGAAGTATAAGTTCCTGCAGCACTTACAGTTGTTCCATCAGGAAGATTATATGATGCCCCCTGACAAATCTGAGCATTTACCGTTGATGTCAGAATTGAATTCACAGATAGATTAGTTGTGATTATTGAATCGCATCCGCTAACACTGGTTAATGTTGAAGTATAAGTTCCTGCAGCACTTACAGTTGTTCCATCAGGAAGATTATATGATGCCCCTTGACAAATTTGTGCATTAACCGTTGATGTCAGAATTGAATTCACAGAAAGATTAGTCGTGATTACAGAATCGCATCCGCTAACACTAGTTAAAGTCGAAGTATAGGTTCCTGAAGCATTTACAGTTGTACCATCAGGAAGGTTGTATGATGCCCCCTGACAAATTTGTGCATTAACCGTTGATGCAAGAATTGAATTCACAGATAGATTAGTCGTGATTACTGAATCACATCCGCTAACACTTGATAAAGTTGAAGTATAGGTTCCTGCAGCATTTACAGTTGTTCCATCAGGAAGATTGTATGATGCTCCCTGACAAATCTGAGCATTAACCGTTGATGTCAGAATTGAATTCACCGTAAGGTTTGTAGTTATTACAGAATCACATCCGCTAACACTTGTTAAAGCTGAAGTATATGTTCCGGCTGCACTTACTGTTGTTCCATCAGGAAGGTTGTATGATGTTCCCTGGCAAATCTGAGCATTAACAGTTGATGTCAGAATTGAATTCACCGTAAGGTTTGTAGTTATTACAGAATCACATCCGCTAATACTTGTTAAAATTGAAGTATAAGCTCCGGCTGCACTTACAGTTGTTCCATCGGGAAGATTGTATGATGCTCCCTGACAAATTTGAGCATTTACCGTTGATGTAAGAATTGAATTCACTAAGAGATTTGTGGTTATTACTGAATCGCATCCGCTAACACTTGTTAAAGTTGTCGTGTAAGTCCCTGCAGAAGTCACAGAAGTTCCATTCGGCAAAACATAATTTCCGCCTGAACAGATTTGAGCATTTACTATATCAGGAATCACTGAAGCCGGATTAATCAATATTGTGTCTTCAGAAACTACACACCCAAAGCCATCTGTAACTGTCACTGAATAATTACCGGCAACAATATTATTTAAGTTTTGAGTCGTCATTCCATTGTTCCAGGCAAAGCTTAAATTAGGAACACCACCAAGCACATCAACTATAATATTTCCATTCGATGCCCCGTTACAAGTTGGCGAAACTGTATTGAGCGAAACTGTTTGTCCATTTAAACCATTAACATTAATTATTGATGTAACACTGCATCCGTTTGCATCAACTACTGTAACATTATAATTTCCTGCTAAAATATTGTTCAAATCTTCAACAGTGCTTCCGTTAGACCAATTGAATTGATATGGAATAGTTCCTCCATTTATTGTTAAATCAATACTTGCTAATGACTGAGAACAATAATCGTCTTGATGCGTTTCCGATAAAATCGGACCATTTGAATTATTTACAATCACATTCAAAGAAGATGTACATCCATTTGCATCAAAAGCTGTTACAGTATAAGTCCCGGCAATAACATTTGAAATATCCTCTGTTGTTGCTCCGTTTGACCATAAGAAATGATAAGGAAGATTTCCGCCACTTGGTACAAGATCTATAGAACCTGTTGCATTGCCGCATGCTGCATCAACATGAGTTTCAGCCAGGTAAGGCAATAATATATTTGGGATATTTACTGATAATAAGCCCTGGCAATTTTGAGCATCAGTTACTGTTAAACTATATATACCTCCGTTCACATATAATAAATCCTCCGTAGTAGCTCCATTCGACCAATGGTAACTGTATGGTTGGGAACCTCCGCTAACTGATACAAAAAGCTCAGCCGCAAAATTTCCACAGACAGATGTAACAATCGAATCAATTACAAAAATTGGCACCGCTGATGGAATGACAATAGTTGTATCAAGCGAACACCCTGATGCAGAAGTAACAGTCAGTGTATAATTGCCCATTGCAACCCCAAAAATGAACGGAAGGTTTGAACCGGTTGACCAATGATAAGTGTAAGGTGAGGTTGAACCCGTACCGCTTGCAATCACAGAACCATTAGTGAGAACAGTACATGTCGGATAATTAACTGTAAGGTTCACTCCTATTACTCTACCAACATTATTCAATATTGTTGAATACAGCGTGGAACATCCTGCATTATCCAAAACTGTTACACTATAACTTCCTGATGCAATACTTGTTAAATCTTCAGTCGAACTTCCATTTGACCAGTTGTAAGTAAATGGAGCAACTCCACCCGAAACAGACAGATTGATATTACCATTTTGCAAACCACAAGATGAATTAGTATTTATAGATGTCAAGGTAAATCCTCCAATTGTCAGGTTGGTTGTGATCACTGAATCACATCCGCTGCTACTGGTTAAAGTTGAAGTATAAGTTCCGGCTGCTGATACTGATGTTCCATTTGGTAAAGTGTATGAAGCTCCGTTGCAGATTGCCGCATTCACTGTTGATGCATAAACCGGATGTACAATCAAATTAGTTGTGATCACTGAATCACATCCGCTGCTACTGGTTAAAGTTGAAGTATAAGTTCCGGCTGCTGATACTGATGTTCCATTTGGTAAAGTGTATGAAGCACCGTTGCAGATTGCCGCATTCACTGTTGATGCATAAACCGGATTTACAATCAAATTAGTTGTGATCACTGAATCGCAACCGCTGATACTTGTTAAAGTCGAAGTATAGGTTCCGGCTGCTGATACTGTTGTTCCGCTTGGTAAAGTGTAAGTTGCTCCGCTGCAAATCGCTGCATTTACTGTTGAAGCATAAACAGGGTTCACTATCAGGTTGGTTGTGATCACTGAATCACATCCGCTTACTGATGTTAAAGTTGAAGTATAAGTTCCGGCTGCGGATACTGATGTTCCATTTGGTAAAGTGTATGAACCACCGTTACAGATTGCTGCATTTACAGTCGACGCATAAACAGGATTCACATTCAGGTTGGTTGTAATTACTGAATCACATCCGCTGATACTTGTTAAGGTTGAAGTATAGGTTCCCGCTGCTGATACTGATGTTCCGTTTGGTAAAGTGTATGAAGCTCCGTTGCAGATCGCTGCATTCACAGTCGATGCGAACACTGAGTTAACTGAAAGGTTAGTTGTAATCACTGAATCACATCCGATTACTGAAGTTAAAGTCGAAGTATAGGTTCCGGCTGCTGATACTGAAGTTCCGTTTGGTAAAGTATAAGATGCTCCGTTGCAGATTGCTGCATTTACTGTTGATGCAACTGGTGAACTTAAATTTAAAATGTTCACAGATACTGTGGCTGTACAAGAATTTGCATCCTGAACAGTTACTGTATAATTCGAAGGAGCTAGGTTGATAATACTACTTGAAGTTGCTGAATTACTCCAGTTAAAATTATACGGAGTTGTACCTCCAATTGTGATTAATGAAACATTTCCATTCGACAAACTACAAGTTGCATTATTATGATTTTCAGAAACTGAAAGTGTTGTTGGTTGCGACACTGAGGTTAATGATGTTGCAGTACAACCATTCGCATCTGTTACTACAACTGAGTAAGTGTTTGCTGCAAGTGAACTGATGTTCGCAGTAGTTGCTCCGTTGCTCCAGGCATAAGTGAATGGTGAAGTTCCACCAATTACTGCTGAACTCGCGGTTCCATTTGAAGCAGCATTACACAATGTATTAGTTGATGAAGTTGAAACTGAAAGTGTTATTGGTTGTGAAACGGTTGATGATGATGTTGCTGTGCAACCATTCGCATCTGTTACTACAACTGAGTA
>Ga0209596_1003149_pt1 | contig 13145 bp, 8 predicted proteins | sample M_130807_MF_Meta_FD_187314 | JGI IMG/M metagenome (GOLD analysis project Ga0209596, IMG submission 187314) | Freshwater microbial communities from Lake Montjoie, Canada to study carbon cycling - M_130807_MF_MetaG (SPAdes) (version 2) | ecosystem: Environmental > Aquatic > Freshwater > Lake... | reverse complement strand
CAATACGTTATCTAACTGCCAAGAATAAACTGTTTGGTTTCTTCTATCCACCACACCTTTTTTACCAGCAATGGTTGGGTTTAAAGCTGATTGGTGGTTGAATTCACGCAACACATCAAATCTTGGAGAGAAGTTTACTTGGTAAGAAAATCCTAAAGGCAAATTACCTTTTACATATAAAGTAGAAAAAATATTATCGTACTTATACATTCTATCGGTATAAGCCTGTGTCATAAACGGATGTGTGTTGTTTCCTGGATCGTCATTAGGGCTATTCCTAAGTGTGAGTGGAAGCGTAGGCACATTACTTACATCGGTTGCAAAATAAGAACCATAAGGAGTTGTGTGAATCATATCAGCCAAAGCAACAGGTACAGTGCTTTCATCTCTTTCAGAAAATTGAAAGTTTACACCAACGGTTAAATATTTTGCAATGGTTGATTCTAAATTTAAACGAGCTCTTAATGTTTTATATTTATCACCAACAGTTAAACCTTGGTTTTCTAAATACCCCAAAGAGAAATAATAGTTATAATCTTCTTTACGTTGAGAAATGCTAACAGTATGATCGTGTTGCATTGCTTGTTGGTTGTAGATGATTTTTTCCCAATCAATTAATGTGTTGGCATTGTAATTGGCAATTTCAACTGGTTTTAAACCAAGGCGGTTTAACCAAGCAGCATTTACATCACCAGCAGAGCCATCTAGCGCAAGCCATTGTGCTTGTGTAATATTAGAAGGAAGTTTATTAGGATTCAAAAATTTATATTGAACACCCGGTTTTGTGGTGGAGTCAAATCCAGCCATTGCCCATTTAACATCTTGGCGCCAATCAAGGAACTCTGTAGGATTTAGTAAATGTGGTTTGTTTTCTACTTTATTGTATCCAATATTGCTATTAAAAGTAATTACGGGTTTTCCGCCTTTGCCTTTTTTAGTAGAGATCAAAATAACGCCATTTGCAGATCTAGCACCAAAAACGGCAGCAGAACTTGCGTCTTTTAAGATATCTATAGTAGAAATATCGTTAGGATTAATGTCTTCAAGACCTCCAGGATAAATAACTCCGTCTAATACAATCAATGGACTAGAACTAGCAGTAAGGGTTCCCTTACCCCTAATTTGTAAACTAGCATTAGACCCTTTTGTACTTGCATCAAAACCAACATCCAAGCCAGGAGCATTGCCCCTTAACATGTCTTGAACTGATTTTGGATTTTCGTTTTCAAGTTGTGTAGCTTTTACTTGAGAAACAGCACCAGTTAAATCTTTTTTAGTTCTGGTACCATAACCAACTACTACCACATCATTCAAGCCAGAAACTTGTTCGGCAAGGGTAACAGTTAAATTGGTGTTTCCTTTTGTAGCAACTTCTTTACTAGTATAACCAGTAGAGCTAAAAACTAGAATAGCATTTTCTGGAACATTGTTAATGGTAAAAGTTCCTTCTGCATTGGTTGTTACACCACGCTTGGTTCCTTTAATAAAAACAGTTACACCCTCTAAAGGTGCCGATTTGGCATCGGTAACTTTACCTGTAATAGTAGCAGGCGGAAGATTTTTTAAGCCTTCTAATTTGTTTTCGGTGTTATTGGCTTTAATAGCCGGTGCAATACTGCATAGGCATAGCAATAAGCAAACCGAATAGCGCATGAATCCCTTTGGAACATGGCGTTCGTTGGTTTTTTTTCTCATATGGCAATTGGTTTTAAATAGTATCATACATCCTTGTCGATCAATCGTTTAAATGCGGCAAAGACAAATACTAAATTTTTAGAAAGTTATATAGAATTTTTAAATTAAATTTTTTTGTTTAACAAAAATGTAAAAATTTCTACGAAATTGTTTTCGTAAATAATAATATCCAAGCAAGATAATTTCCACTAAATTCATCACTTTCAAACTGAAAATCTTGACAGATGAATAGAAATATTATAAAAACACGCTATGTTTTATTGATTTTTTTGAGTTTTTCCATTCAATTATGGGCAAATACGCCTGTAAAACCAATAAAGACCACTGGTTTTAAACTTGAGAATTTGCGTTTTGCAGATAAAGACAAGTTAAAAAACAGCAAAGTGCTTGTGTACACCAAAAATGGTAAAGGGTATGTGCACGATAATATTGCATCGGCAGTAGCCAGTATTAAAGAAATGGGGGTTGAAAACCATTTTACAGTAGATGTTTCGGATGATCCTAGCGTATTTACCGAAGCGAATTTAAAAAACTACCAATTTTTAATATTTACCAGTACTAATAATGATGTGTTTGATAACGATAATCAACGCGTTCAATTTAGGCGTTATATAGAAGCAGGCGGCGGTTTTGTAGGCGTACATTCTGTTACAGGAACCGAGCGCAATTGGACCTGGTTTAAAATGATGCTCGGCGAAACATTTTCATGGCATGCTAATTTTCAAAAATTTAGTATTAAAAAATTAGACAATACACATCCATCTATGCAAGGCGTTCCGGCAATTTGGGAAAGAGAAGACGAATGCTATTTTGGCAAAGAATTGTATCCAGGAATTAAAGTATTAATGGCACACCAATTAAGTAGTTTAAATCCTAGTCAAACAGAACTCATTCAAAAAAATGCCGGCTCTTATGCCAACTATTTTCCAGCAGTTTGGTACCAACAATTTGATGGTGGAAATATTTGGGTAACGGCATTAGGGCATAGCAAAGAAAGCTATCAAGATCCTGTTTATAAAAATCATTTATTACAAGGCATCCGTTTTATCGCCAATCAATTTAAAGGATTAGATTATTCAAAAGCACATGCTATTACAAGGGATGATGCTTTATAAAATAATTAATTTTAAAATCGTTTTTCAAATCAATTAAAGAATTAATTTTCATCTAATACAAGCAGATAAAATTTAAAAGAATCAATCATTAAAAAAATAACACCTCACTATGCGCTTCAGTCAGTTTTTTTTAGTTGCTATGTTTATTTGTTTAAAAGGCTTTAGTCAGCAGCCAGTAAAGCTGATAACCCTCGACCCTGGGCACTTTCATGCGGCATTGGTTCAAAAGTCAATGTATCCACAAGTAGATCCAACGGTGTATGTGTATGCCAAAAAAGGATCGGATTTAAATGGGCATTTAGATAAAATAAAAGGCTATAATGCAGCTGCGGTTGCGCCAACAAATTGGATAGAAAAAGTGTATGAGGGCGATGATTATTTAACTAAAATGTTGCAAGAGAAAAAAGGAAATGTAGTGGTACTTGCGGGTAATAATCAATTAAAAACAGATTATATTTTACAATCCATACAGTCTGGCTATAATGTTTTTTCAGACAAACCAATGGTCATTGATGAATCAGGATTTGTAAAACTAAAACAAGCATTTACAACTGCCCAAAAAAACAAATTACTCTTGTACGATATTATGACAGAGCGTTATGAAATCACTACTATTTTACAGAAGGCATTGTCTATGCAAGCGGCCTTATTTGGAACTTTACAAAAAGGAACTGTTGCCGAGCCTGCGGTTACCAAAGAAAGTGTTCACCATTTTTATAAATATGTTTCAGGTTCTGTGTTAACGCGTCCAGCCTGGTTTTTAGATACCAAACAAGAAGGGGAAGGTATTGTAGATGTAACAACACATTTGGTGGATTTAGTACAGTGGGAGTGCTTTCCTAATACTACTATCAATTATCAAAAAGATATTACTATTGATAATGCAAAAAGTTGGAATACCACCATTACAAAAGACCAGTTTTCGGAACTAACTAAATTGAATGAAATACCAAGTTATTTAAAACCAACCACAAATGCCAATAATGAAATTAGTGTATTGAGTAATGGAGAGTTTAACTATACTATTAAAGGTGTTCATGCAAAAGTGTCTGTTATTTGGAATTACAAAGCACCGGCAGGAACAGGCGATACGCATTACTCTATTATGCGCGGAACCAAGGCCAATTTAATTATCCGTCAAGGTGCAGAACAACAATACAAACCAACGCTATATATTGAACCACTAGTGGCGTCAGTTGATTTCGATAAAACAGCACAGCAAATTATTACAACTATTAGTGAACAATACAAAGGCGTTAGTTTAAAAAAGAATGAAAAAGGATACGAAGTGATTGTTCCAGAATCTTTTAAAGAAGGCCATGAATCGCATTTTGCACGAGTAACAGAAAAGTATTTAGATTATTTATTAAACCACAATATGCCTTCTTGGGAAGTGCCCAATATGTTGGCTAAATATTATACCACTACGCAGGCGCAGAAAATGGCTGCAAAAAAATAATCAAATGAAAAGTTTACAAGCCCTTGTTTTATTAGTAGCGATTACATGTTTTTCAGGTCAAGTATTTGCACAAGCAAAAGCAAATACCCTAACACAAGGCACTTACAAAACTATTTTTGAAATGCTGCGCGATGTGCCGGGTTTAGAAGTTCAATTAAGCAACGATAAATCAGGCGGATCTATTACTATTCGTGGCACCACTAGTTTAAAAAATCAGCGGCCGCCACTATTTGTTATTGATGGAAGTATTTATGGCGGCGACATTACAAATATCAACCCACAAGATGTAGATGCAATTTCGGTATTAAAAGATGCGGCGTCTACAGGGGCTTATGGCGCACAAGGTGCATTTGGGGTGATTGTTATTACCACCAAAAACGGTAAAGGTGTTGTAGCGCGTGAGGCAGTGGTAGAAAGCCATACAGGATCGGCCTATACTTATTTTATAGAACACAAAACCCAGCTTTTAGTGTACGGTTTAAATGACGAAATAATTGTAAAAGGCGTTATCCAAAAACAAAGAGATAATTCATTAGTTTTTATAGTTAAACGTAAAGAATTATTGGTGCCAATTAGCAGTATTAATAGAGTAGAAATGGTTCCTGAATAATTATTACTACACATCAATCAAATATCGTTTTCGTAAATTATTATACACAAAAATGAGCGTTGATTCGAAAAAAAATTCAAATTCACTTATTTAAACGTTCAGATGGATACAACAAATATATTCTCCTTAAAAAATAAGGTGATAGTCGTAACAGGGGGCACCGGAATTTTAGGTGGTGCTTTTGTTAAAGGCATTGCAAATGCAGGAGGTGCAGTAGTTATTTTAGGAAGAAATAGTACAGTAGGTAATGAAAGAGCCGATGAAATAAATGCAAGTGGCGGAGATGCTATTTTTATTGCAGTAGATGTTTTAGAAGAAGCAGACTTATTAAAAGCCAAAGAAATTATTTTAGAAAAATATGGCAAAATAGATGGCTTGGTAAATGCAGCAGGTGGAAATATTCCAGAAGCAGTAGTACAACCAGATGCCGATATTTTTAACATGAATATTGACGGAATGAAAAGGGCCATGGTACTAAACTTATGGGGCACTATTATTCCAACACAAATTTTTGGATCAGTAATGGCCAAAAACGGATCTGGGAGTATTGTAAATATTTCATCGGTCAGTTCAAAGCAAGTAGTGACCAAAGTGCTAGGATATAGCATGGGTAAAGCTGCTGTAGATATTTATACACAATGGTTTGGGGTAGAAGTAGCCAATCGTTTTGGAGATGCTATTCGTGTAAATGCCATCATGCCTGGATTCTTTTTAACCGAACAAAATAGAACCTTATTAACGCAGCCAGATGGCAGTTATACCGATAGAGGAAACTCCGTTATTAAAAACACACCCTTTAAACGTTTTGGTAAGCCAGAAGAATTAGTTGGAGCCTTGGTGTATTTATTAAGTGATGCATCAAAATTTGTAACCGGTATGCAAATGGGTGTTGATGGCGGATTCACTGTTTTTAGTGGGGTTTAATTTAAATAATAAAGCATGAGCCAATTTTTTTTAACAGATGATTTTTTGTTGCAGAGTAATACTGCAAAGCGTTTGTACCACGATCATGTAAAAGCGTTGCCAATTATAGATTATCACTGTCATTTGCCACCAGATGAAATTGCCAGTAATAAGCAATTTGCAAACCTTACAGAAATCTGGTTAAAAGGCGATCATTATAAATGGCGTGCCCAACGTAGTTTAGGTGTTTCAGAACATTTTATTACAGGTGCTGCAACTGATGAAGAAAAATTTCAGGCATGGGCCAAAGTGGTACCACAAACCGTTCGAAATCCATTGTTTCATTGGACGCATATGGAACTTAAAAACGTTTTTAATTCAACCGAATATTTAAATGAACATACGGCTGCTGGAATATATCAATCTGCTAATGAATTATTAAAAACAGAAGCATTCACAACCCGTGGATTGCTCTCTAAATTTAAAGTTGAATATGTAGGAACTACCGATGAACCATGGGATAGTTTAGAACACCACCAACAACTAGCCAATGAATCTTATGGCATTAAAGTATTGCCTTCATTCAGGCCCGATAAAATTTTATTCATTGATAAAACAGCAGATTTTTTTCAATACCTATCTGCACTAGAAACTGCTAGTGGTATTAAAGTAACAGATATTGCTTCGTTACTTTCTGCCATTGAAAATAGGGTAGACTATTTTCATGCAAATGGTTGCAGGGTTTCAGACCATGGGTTTATGCAAATGCCAGCTAGTTTAAATTTTAGTATTGCATTAGAAACAGAGTTTAAAAGTTTTGTACAAAATAAAACCCAAGCATTTTCAGATCCAGTATCTTTTATGGGATATGTGTTACTTGAATTAAGCCGCATGTACCACCAAAGAGATTGGGTGCAACAATTTCATTTGGGTCCTATAAGAGATAATAATACCCGATTAAATCAAAAATTAGGTGCCAATGCAGGGTTTGATTCCATAGGAGATTTTCCACAAGCATTGGCAATGTCTGTATTTTTTGATCGGCTAGACCAAACAAATCAATTAGCCAAAACCGTCATTTATAATATCAATCCTTCTGAGAATGAAGTGTTTGCGAGTATGTTAGGAAATTTTAATGACGGAAGTATTAAAGGTAAAATGCAGTTTGGATCGGGCTGGTGGTTTTTAGACCAAAAAGATGGAATGGAAAAACAATTAAATGCACTCTCTAATATTGGTTTAATCAGTACATTTATAGGCATGATTACGGATAGCCGTAGTTTTTTATCTTTTCCTAGGCATGAATATTTCAGAAGAATTCTCTGCAATTTAATTGGCGATGAAATGGAAAAAGGACTATTGCCAAATGATGAAAAATGGATGGGAGATATTTTAAAAAATATTTCTTATTACAATGCAAAATCCTATTTTAATTTATAAAAACTAGGGTTCATTTTTAAAGCCATTTATTTTATTTCTCACATTTAACGATTGAAAAAAATGTCAAACACAAGAAGAAATTTTATCAAACAAACCGCAAAAGCAGCAGCAGGAACTTATATTGCTTCTGTTGGATTTAGCGCAAAAAGTTATGCCAATATTTTAGGTGCTAACGACCGCGTAAGAGTTGGCGTAGTTGGTTTTTCCGACAGACACCGTAGTTCTCATATTCCCCCATTTATGAAGTACTACAAAGAAATGAATTTTGATATTGTAGCCGTTTCTGATATCTGGAAAAAAAGAAGAGAAGAAGGTGCTGCTTTCTTAAAAGACAAAATGGGTCATGATATAAAAGCTTATCGTAACAACGATGAACTCTTTGATTCAAAATCTGTTGATGCCGTATTTGTAAGTACGCCAGATTTCCAACATGCTATTCATGCAGCCCAAGCGGTAAAAGCAGGTTGCGATGTATACTGCGAAAAACCTTTTGCAGAAACCATGGAAGACAATCGTAATGCTTTAAAAATTATTAAAGCGTCTAAACAAATTGTACAAATTGGTTCTCAACGCCGAAGCGGACCCAATTATACTGCAGCTGCCGATTTTATCCAATCAGGAAAATTTGGTCCTATCACAATGGTTGAACTAAACTGGAATGTAAACCAACCCGGTCGTTGGAGAAGACCCGATTTAGTAGCACAGTGTAAAGAAGAAGATTTAGATTGGAATAGATTTTTATTAAACAGACCAAAAGAAGCATTTGATCCTAGAAAGTTCCTAGAATACCGTTTGTTCTGGCCATATTCTTCGGGCTTACCTGGTCAATGGATGAGTCACCAAATTGATACCGTGCATTGGTTCTCTGGATTAAAACATCCACGTAGTGTAACTGCTAATGGTGGTATATATCAATGGAAAGATGGTCGTAAAAACTGGGATACCATTACAGCTGTATTTGATTATGGTCCTGCCAATGATTTAACTACCGGATTCCAAGTGGTATTTACTTCTCGTATGCATAATGGAGACGATAACCCAAGTGAAATTTATTACTCAAATGGTGGTGAATTGAATTTGATTACTAATAAAGTTTCTCCAAAAGGTGGAATGAGAGCGAACTATGCTGCGGCAATGAAAATGCAACCAAATTTATTACCCGAATTAAGTTTAACGGATATGGTAGTAAAAGTAGAATCAGGCGCAAATACAGGCGGAGATGCACTTACAACAGCGCATATTAAAAATTGGATGGATTGTGTTCGCAGTAGAAAAACACCAAATGCACCAGTAGAAGCGGGTTACAACCATTCTATTGCAACCATTATGACTAATGCGGCTGCTCATACAGGAGCTAAAGTTACTTTCGACGAAGCCACTCAAGAAGTGATGGCCAACGGGAAAGCGTTTAAATACTAATTTAATTTTTACAATACTAACAAAGGGAAGCTCCAAAAGATGCTTCCCTTTGTTGTTTTTATTTACAAAGGGCATATTAAAATACCAATAAATTTTAAAAGAAGTAGGTTACTATACCTATTAAATGAATTTTATATATAGGGATATTACTACATTTGTGTAGTAATATCCCTACAAATTATGTTCAGCCACGATCAAATTGATTTTGATACACTAAAAAAACGTGCTTTCAATTTACGATGGGCGTCTGTGGCAGAGGGGGTTATTCCATTAACAGCAGCAGATCCAGATTTTAAATCTGCACCTGAAATTGCCGAAGCAATCAGTCAATTTTCATTAGATAGGTATTTTTCTTATGCGCCACCAGAAGGCTATGCTTTTTTTAAAGAAGCAATGGCTGAGTTTTTTGCATTAAAACGCAATATTAAAGCAGAGCCCAAATTTATTTTTCCGGTTGATAGTGCCGCTGCAGGGATTGATATTATTTGCAAAGCATTTTTACAACCTGGTGATGAAGCCATTATATTTAATCCGGTAGATTTTTTATTTAGATATGCCATTGAATCTAATGGCGGTGTAGCTATTTCATTTGCTGTGCCAATTAATCCTGAAGATGCATTAGACTATCTAGCATTAGAGCGTTTAATCAATGCACAAACAAAAATGATTTGTTTGTGCAATCCATTAAATCCAACAGGAAAAGTTTTTACGGCTGCCGAATTACAAATCATTGGCGAACTAGCAGTTAAACACCAACTAATTATTTTATCGGATGAAATTTGGAGTGATATTATTTTCACGCCAAATGTTTATACAAGTATTGCATCTATATCAACCGAAATAAGTCAGCAAACCATTGTGGTTACTGGGTTTAGTAAATCTTATGGTTTGGCCGGATTAAGAATTGGGGCATTAATGGCCTCAAACGAAACGCATTTTAATTTATTAATGCAAGCGTCGAACCATTTATCAACAGTACATGGTTCTAATGTATTGGCGCAAGTAGCCGCAACAGCCGCACTAACAAAATGCAATTATTGGTTAGAAGCATTTGTACAACACTTACAAAGCATGCGCAATATTTGTGTGGGCCGATTGAATGAAATGCCTGGTATTTTTTGTTATGCGCCACAAGGTTGTTATGTAGCATTTGCAAATATTACAGCAACAAAATTATCAAGTACACAAATCCATGAAATTTTATTGAAAGAAGCAAAGCTAGCAATAGTGCCAGGTTTGCCTCAATGGTTTGGTTCAGGTGCAGATGGATATATTCGAATTAGTTTTGCTACTTCAGAACAAATATTACAAGAAGCTTTTTCTAGAATGGAAACAACCCTAAAATCTATTCTATGAAAATAGTAATCATTGGTGGTGGAATAGGGGGAATGGCTTTAGCTATACTATTACATAAAAAAGGATTTACGGTAAGTGTTAATGAAAAAGAAACCAAAGTACCCAATAAGGGGAATGCTTTTTTAATGCATTCAGATGGGGTTTCTGTATTGAATTTGTTTGCGCCTTATTCAAGTGTAAAAGAATTACCAGGGATGTTCATTGATACATTTGCATTAAAGAATCCTAATGACATTGCACTCAAATATTTAAAATTAGAACCCTGGCAGTGCATTAAGCGCAAAGATTTAATTAATTATTTGTATACACTTTTACCTATCGATAAAATAAAATCGGGTAGGGTATTTTCTCATTTTTTATATGAAGAAGCGCAAGTAATTGCTGCTGTATTTACCAATGGAGAAGTAGAATTTGGAGATGTGTTTGTTGGCGCAGATGGAGCTAATTCTAAGGTTAGAACAAAGCTTTTTGGTAAAACAAATTTCACGCCAATAGAAGTAAAAGAAATTATTGGTGTTGTTCATTTGCCAACAGTTGCACAAAGCCATTCGCATGAGTTTAATAAATTTTTAAGTCAAGAAAAAGGGCTTTCTTTTGGATTCATTCCTACCTCTAATGAAGAGCTTGTTTGGTTTATGCAATACGATGTGAATCTAATGGAACTAGTAGACGAAACACCTAATTCTATTCGCGCTTTGTGTTTAGAACTACTCAAAGATTTTCCCGTAATTGTTCAAGAAATAATTCAGGCCAATGATTATGCTACAAGTTATATTTGGAATACCACAGACTTTGATTTGTTGCCTAGTTTTCACAAACAAAATGTTGTACTAATAGGCGATGCTGCTCATTTGGCAGTTCCCTTTACCAGTGCAGGTACCACCAATGCATTAATTGATGCAAAAGTGCTTTATGAAAAATTTAATACAGAAACCGATTTGCAAAAAATCTTCACCAGTTTTTATTTAGCAAGAGCCAAAATGGTAGAAGAGCACACTTTACTAGGTAGAAAAATTAAACAAACATTTCTACATCCAAATGAAGCAAATATTGATGAAATTGAAATTCCTTTAATTACACAAAAAGAATTAAAAAATAAACATGCGTTTAAATACGAAAAACTGCATTTATTATATTTTACTGATCCTATTTGTTCTACCTGCTGGCTAATACAACCACAACTACGAAAATTAAAATTAGAGTATGGCGATTATTTAGAAATAGAATATTGTATGGGAGGGCTTTTACCCTCTTGGAATAACTTTAAAAGTGGACCTATAACTAGTCCTCAAACCGCTGCTATTTATTGGGACGAAGTTGCTTTAAAACATGATATGCCTATCAATTCTTTGGTATGGCTCGAAGATCCATTGCCATCGTCTTATCCGCCTTCCATTGCTTTTAAAGCAGCGCAAATGCAAGACACAGACAAGGCAATTATTTTTTTGCGAAGAATCAATGAAATGTTGTTTGTAGATAGTAAAAACATTGTAGAAAATGATGTATTACTAAATGCTGCTTTTGAAGTTGGTTTAGATGCTGCAAGACTTATGCGTGATTTAGAAGGAAAGTCGCAAATGCTTTTTGAAGCAGATTTAGCACTAGCCAAAAAATTTAATATTACTAGTTTACCCACTTTTATTTTTACAAATAAACATGGTGATTCAATAGTTTTAAAAGGGTTTCAAAACTCCGAAACATTCGAAACGGCTTTATTGCAATTAATACCCAAAGCCAAGAAAAAACCAATAAAAAAAGATTATAAAAATCTATTTAAAATATATCCAACCCTAACCACCAAAGAATTTTCATTTTTAAGTGATGTAGAAATGGATGCTTCAGAAGCCTTGTTATTAGACCTTTTTGAAAAAAAAGTATTAATTAAATACAATAGCCATCAAAAAGACATCATTTGGAAATTAAGTGAGTAGCGGCAATTAAAAACTACCTTTGTAGCTCATTTTACCATTATGACCTTTCAGGATTTAAATTTAAATACCCCATTATTGAAGGCTTTAGATGATTTGGGCTATACCTATCCAACTACCATTCAACACCGTGTTTTTGCTACTGCCATGTCTGGAAAAGACGTTTGTGGCATTGCTCAAACCGGAACAGGTAAAACATTCGCCTACTTATTGCCTTGTTTGCGTCAGTGGAAATTCAATAAAGACAAAGACCCTCAAATATTGGTGATTGTACCAACCAGAGAATTAGTGGTGCAGGTGGTAGACGCTGTAAAAGCCTTAACAACTTACATGAGTGTAGAAGTAGTAGGGGTTTATGGTGGTGTAAATATCAATACCCAGAGAACTGCTTTAGAAACAACGGGCGCAGATGTTATTGTAGCTACACCCGGCAGGTTGTTCGATTTAGTGATGCATGGTGCTTTTAAAACTAAGTTTATTAAAAAAGTAGTGGTAGATGAAATGGACGAAATGCTCAACCTTGGCTTTAGAACCCAATTAAAAAATATTGTAGATTTATTACCAGCTAAACGCCAGAATTTATTGTTTTCGGCTACCATTACAGATGAGGTAGAAACTTTAATGGAAACCTATTTTAATGATCCTGTAAAAGTAGAAGCAGCTCCAACAGGAACGCCACTAGAAAATATTATTCAAACTGCATACGAGGTTCCTAATTTTTATACCAAAGTTAATTTGTTAGAATTATTGTTAACCGAAGATGCATCAATGACCAAGGTATTGGTGTTTGCCGTAACCAAAAAATTAGCAGACGAACTCTTTGAACAATTAAACGAAAAATTCCCCGGAACCGCTGGTGTGATTCACTCTAACAAAGAACAGAATCATCGATTTAATACAGTCAAACAATTTAAAGAAGGAAATTATCGATTTATTATAGCAACAGATATTGTAGCCCGAGGAATAGATATTGCAGAAGTAACCCATGTAATTAATTTCGACACACCCGAAGTACCAGAAAATTATATCCATCGTATAGGACGTACAGGTAGGGCTGATAAAAAAGGAATTGCCATCACTTTTATTACACCAAGCAGCAAGCCACAGCAATTAGCCATTGAGTCTTTAATGCACTATCAAATTCCTATTTTGCCATTGCCCGAAAACCTAGTTATATCTGAGGTATTAACCGACGACGAAATGCCTAAGGTATATATGAA
>Ga0209596_1003147_pt1 | contig 13150 bp, 12 predicted proteins | sample M_130807_MF_Meta_FD_187314 | JGI IMG/M metagenome (GOLD analysis project Ga0209596, IMG submission 187314) | Freshwater microbial communities from Lake Montjoie, Canada to study carbon cycling - M_130807_MF_MetaG (SPAdes) (version 2) | ecosystem: Environmental > Aquatic > Freshwater > Lake... | reverse complement strand
ATATCAACAATGTTTACATCCGGCAAACGGCTTAGCATAGCTCCTTTAATGGAACTAACATAATGATCTTTCAATCCTAAGTCAGAAGTAATTGTGATGATCGCCATTTGTTAGTAAATTGTGATTTTTTCCGTTTCTCCTTTGCCTTAATAATAGGCAAAAATATGTTATTTTCGTGCTTTCAGAATAAAAAACAGACTAAAAATTGAAAGTTTAAAATTTATGTTGCTGTTGCAATATAAATTTTTGAAATAAAATTTCAGGAATTTACACGTGAGGGAAAAGAAAATTATTCTTGAAGATATTAAGCCTATTGATTTGTATGGCATTAATGATTCAAAGCTAGAGCTGATCAAAAAGAGGTTCCCGAAATTAAAAGTTGTCGCTCGGGGCGAAACAATTAAGATTTCAGGGGAAGAAGAAGACCTCAATCAGTTTGAGATGGTCATACATATTTTAACGGCCTATTATAACCGTTATGGTAACTTGACTGAAAATGCGGTGGAGCAAATACTGGGTGGTGCCGTAAAAAGAGACCAATCATCTGAAAATGTGGAAGGCGACGATGTTCTGGTATTTGGTAATGGCGGGCTTGTTGTAAAAGCCAGAACAGCCAACCAGCGTAAGATTGTTGATGGCATTTCAAAAAATGATATGGTATTTGCTATTGGGCCCGCAGGTACTGGAAAAACCTATACAGCTGTGGCATTGGCTGTACGCGCTTTAAAAAACAAACAAGTAAAAAAAATAATTTTAACACGTCCTGCTGTCGAAGCAGGTGAAAATTTGGGTTTTTTACCTGGTGACCTCAAAGAAAAATTAGATCCATACTTACAGCCTTTGTATGATGCCTTAGGCGATATGATTGCCCCTGAAAAATTATCCTATTATCTTGAGAACAGGGTAATTCAAATTGCACCGCTTGCCTTTATGCGTGGTCGCACATTGGATAATGCATTTGTTATTTTGGATGAAGCGCAAAATGCAACGGAAGGCCAATTGAAAATGTTTCTGACAAGAATGGGGTCTTCCGCGAAGTTTGTGATTACCGGAGATATTACCCAAGTGGATCTTCCTAAACACCAGCCATCGGGATTGCCTCAGGCGCTAAGATTGTTAAACAAAGTGGAGGGAATTGTGTTTGTACAATTGGACGGCACCGATGTGATCCGGCACAAATTGGTGAAGAAGATAGTGGAGTTGTATGATAGTAAACAATAGATAATAAATAGTAATTAATAATATATCAATTTTAAAATCAACAATTTAAAACATGAATGCAATAACAGAAACTAAATTTAATTTTCCGAAACAAAAAAGTTTTTACAAAGGAAAAGTACGTGATGTGTATAATATTGATGATAAGCAGTTGGTGATGATCGTAAGCGATCGCATCTCAGCGTTCGATGTGGTTTTACCGGAAGGCATTCCTTATAAGGGGCAAGTCTTAAATCAGATTGCTGCTAAATTTTTAGAAGCAACAAAGGATATTGTTCCAAATTGGGTGATGGCTGTTCCCGATCCAATGGTAACAGTTGGATTGTTCTGCGAACCTTTTAAGGTAGAAATGGTTATTCGAGGTTACCTTTCTGGACATGCTTGGAGAGAATACAAAGCTGGTAAAAGAATGTTGTGTGGAGTTGCAATGCCTGAAGGGATGAAAGAGAATGATAAATTTCCGGAGCCAATTATCACTCCTACAACAAAAGCATCTGTGGGTCACGATGAAGATATTTCTAAAGAGGAGATCTTAAAACAAGGTATTGTGTCGAAAGAAGATTATGAGCAACTGGAAAAATATACACGAGCTGTTTTTCAAAGAGGAACTGAAATAGCAGCAAAAATGGGTTTGATCCTAGTTGATACAAAATATGAATTTGGAAAAAAAGACGGTGTTATTTATTTGATTGATGAAATCCATACCCCTGATTCGTCACGTTATTTTTACAAAGAAGGATATTCAGAAAGACAATCAAAGGCTGAAGCACAGAAACAATTATCAAAAGAGTTTGTTCGTGAATGGTTGATGGAAAATGGTTTTCAAGGCAAAGAGGGGCAAAAGATACCAGAGATGACTCCTGAAATTATCGCTTCCATATCAGAACGCTACATTGAATTGTATGAAAATATTGTAGGTGAAAAATTTGTGAAAGCAGATGCTACAAATGTTGTCAATAGAGTAGAAAGCAATATCAGCAATTTTTTAAAACAATAATAGATTTTAACTTTTTATTGATTCTCCATACATTAGCAATGTTTGGAGAATTTTTTTTTATTTTGAGAATAGGTCCATCATATATTGGTGATTGATATCAGACTGTAATTTTTATTTTTCTTCATCCTAGATCTATGCTTTTCAAAAAAAAGATCATCTGGCTCAAACTTTTCGAATCGATTACTGCTGCGAATAATCAGCTTGCAGTTGGAAAAGTTACATCCATTCAGGTAGGTAAAAAAAAAGTATGCGTTGCACATACGGATTCAGGTTTTTTTGCTGTGAATGATAAATGTCCGCACAACGGAGCTTCTCTTGGAAATGGCTTTTGTACAAATGAAGGAAGTGTTGTTTGTCCTGTGCATCGTTATCACTTTGATCTAAAAACAGGACGAGCAAAAAGTGGGGGAGGGTATTTTGTACAAAATTATCCGATAGAAGTGCGTGATGATGGCGTATTTATTGGTTTTGAAGAGACTGTTTGGAATCTTTTTTGACCCCCTTCGTTCCTCTTAATTCAAACATTTCGAAAATAATTTTTACAGCGACATGTATCTTCATGTAAATTCTCCGTTATAAGATAAACGTTCTTAAAAAAAGGAGGCCACATGAAATCGTTCCATTCATTTAATTTTATTTTATTGGCATTAAGCATGACTGAGATTCCTGTTATAGCCTGCACGAGCTATTCCATTGAAGAAGCCGCTAAGAAAGGAATAATAAAACTTTCTATAAAAGGAAAAGGAGGATACACGGGTGATGTTATTACTATGAAAATTCAAAATCTGACGAATAAAAAAATTGATCTTAATCTAGAAGCGGGTAGAAGATTGGATTCGAAAAATAATGGAGAGCAAGATATTCTTGTTACACAACAACAGGAGATTTTTGTGAATGCGAATCAGTTGAAAACAATCAATGTTCTTGGCATGTGTTGCCAGGCGCATAACAGCGCTCCGAAACTAAGTTCAGAATATAGCGTTGGTAAGCTCGCTGATACAAATCTGATTAAATTGGCGAAGTATATTGATCAGAATAAATATTACTCTAATTATTCCGCTCAACAATCCGTTTGGGTGATCTCAGACAATAATTCTTTGGCTAGCATCACCGAAGGCGAAAAGGAGGTAGTCACCAATTTGAGGAAATTTGTTTCAACAGTAACGGGAAAAATAATTCCTCCCTATGATATCACCTATAGAAGTGGTAGTGATGGAAGTGCTATGGGCAGAGCATTTAAGATTGATGGAGTGTTTGAGTATACATTGCCAATGCCCTGTCATTCTTCAATGGGTATTTATGACGAACATGGAAAACTCGTTCAAATAATCTTTCAGAATCTTCAAAGTGATAGGGGAGATTATAAATTACTTTATTCATTCCGAACAAAAGATCTTCCCGAAGGAACGTATTATGCCAGGGTTGAGGCAGATGGATTGCTCCAGAAGCAGATTAAGATAGAGTTTTAATGACGTAAAGTTTTATCAGATGCGTTTTTTCGATGCAAGGCATCAAAGTTCAAAACGCTAACAAATGACTATTCGTATTGAAAAATAACAAGTATGCAGCTGGCTGTTGGTTTATTTCCCGAAATATTCTTCGAGTGAAAATGTTTCTTTTAATCGGACACCTTTTTCTGTATGTTGAACGGTACAGCATTCATTTACAGAATCGTGTTCAAGAAATAAAATAAACTCCTCATCAGCTGCTCGCTTTAGAAACTTTTCTTTTTCTGACATGGTAAGCAGAGGACGCGTATCATAGCCCATTACATACGGCAATGGAATATGTCCTGTTGAAGGAAGCAGGTCAGCCATAAACACAACTGTTTTTCCTTTGTATTTTATTTGAGGTAGCATCATAGCATCTGTATGTCCTCGCATATATGTCAATGAAATACCTGCTCCAAGTTGGTTAGTGTTTTCACCATCAATCATTTTTAATTGTCCGCTTTCCTGAATTGGAAGTATGTTTTCTTTTATGAAACTGGCTTTTTCTCTTGGATTAGGTTTAGTAGCCCATTCCCAATGTTCTGCATTGCTCCAGTACGTTGCATTTTTAAAAGTAGTTTCGAATCCTGTTTTGTCTTTATTGTATTGGATGCTTCCCCCACAGTGATCAAAATGTAAATGTGTTAAAAACATATCTGTAATCTCATCATTGCTGAATCCGGCTTCTTTTATGGAGTTCTCTAGCGTGTCGTTTCCATTTAAAAAATAATGGCTGAAAAATTTAGCGTCTTGTTTTTTACCAATTCCGTTGTCAATTAATATCAACCTGTTGCTGTCTTCAATAAGTAAACAGCGCATCGCCCAGTTGCACATGTTGTTTTCATCAGCAGGGTTTGTTTTATTCCATAGCGATTTTGGTACTACACCAAACATAGCACCTCCATCCAATTTAAAATTTCCTGTATTTATGACATGTAATTTCATTGTGTATATCAGATTTTTAGGATTATGAATTTATTTTATAAAGTTAGCAATAATCTTAATGCTCAATTTTTTTTAAAGTGCACATTCAGGTAAATAAAAATCCCTTTACAGTATTAGCTGTAAAGGGATTTTTATTTTTTAAAACTATTAATTATTCAATGATTAACATTTCAACACGTCTGTTTTTTTGACGACCAATTTCTGTTTTATTATCAGCAATTGGTTTTGTTGATCCGAACCATTCCACTTTAAATCGGTCCGCTGAAATACCTTTGCTTACTAAATAGTTTTGTACTGCTTTAGCACGTTTTTCAGATAGTTTCATGTTTTTTGCTTTGTCACCTTGGTTGTCGGTGTGTCCAGAAATTTTTAGACGCCACAGTGGTTTTTTGGTCATTAAGCCAAACAACTCATCCAATGAAGCAAATGATTCATCTTTGATAATATCTTTAGCTGTTGCAAATTCTAAGTTATTGAATGCTTTTTTCAAAACTTCAGCTTCCTCTTTATTTAGTTTAACAGCAAAATCTTTGTTTTCATCCGGAAATCTGAAATAATGATCTTTAGTATCTCTGATCGCTTTTTTAGCAATACCGTTAACAATCACTTTCACTTCTTCAACTCCTTCGGTATTTTCTCCTTCCAGTTTAAAAATAACAGTATTGTCGGCAGGAAGATTATCAAATGTGAAGCTACCATCTTTCGCTTGAGTAGCCGATTTTAAACTATTACCTAAAGAATTAATTAAGTTCAGTTTTACTTCAGGACAACCGTTATTGGATGCAGGGCCCGGTTTGTCTGGGCAGTTATCAATCTTATCCATGACACCATCGCCATCTCTATCTGGACATCCTTTAAATTGAGGCAATCCAGCTACATCTGGGCAATCATCATCTTTGTCAATGATCTTGTCACCATCTTTATCAGGACAACCATTGAATTCAGGTAATCCAGCAACATCCGGACAAGCATCTTTTTTGTCAATGATACCATCACCATCTTTATCAGGACAACCATTAAATTTAGGCAATCCTGGTTCATCTGGACATGCATCATCTTTATCTTGAATTTTGTCACCATCTTTATCAGGACAACCCATTAATTCCCAAGTTCCCGGTAAATCCTTACACTTATCTTTTCTGTCAGAAACTTTGTCTTTGTCCTTATCACGCGGTCTGTTATACATGATTGGTATTTTTAACAACACAAAGGCATCCGCTCCGTAGATGTCTCCTTTATTAACCCATGGGCCTAGACTATTGGTACCAATAATAATCGGTCCCATACGCAAAGCAACACCCGCTTTAAAGTTTCCGGTGTTGTCATATGAAAATGGTAAAAAGACACCAAACCATTTGTGGTCCCAACGCGGTGTTAAGCTGAAAGTAGTTAGGTCGTGTACTTTTTCCATATCATTTTTCATTCTAGGCGACCAGTATGGAGTAAAGTTGATATAAAGATCCTTATAGATGTTGTAATCGATTTGGGCAGTGATTGCCATTGGTAAATTCATTTTGTAATACTGGTCACCATCTTCCATTACAAAATTAGACTTAAGTGTTTTGTCGAAATCAGCTATTGTTTTTACTGTATCGAATTGATGAAGATTCCAATTATCAATATTTGCGGTGAAATTGTGGCTGTATTCTCCTTTTTTGAATTTAATCGCCCCGATATCTACAATTGAAACTCCAACCTTTAATTTATACTTGTTCTTGTCTTTTCTTGTCAGCCCTGTTTTGCCGTCCATGTCATATTTGTATTTTTCAAAGTCAGGACGCCATTCATACACAAATCCAAGATCTAATCCGAAAGAAGCGTTCGCAATTTGTTTGAATTTAATGTTGTTCTTGTCTGCTTCAAAATTTGTGGAGTGACCATAGCTTACATCAGTATGATATAAAGAAAGGGTTGTATCATTTGAAAATTTGTAATCAAGATTTTTCACATTCATATATGCGGATTGTATCCCCTGAAGGTAATTAACAGTTACACCCGCTTTAAAAAAGTGTTTCCCTTCGTCCTTAAAAACATGCCCGAATGAAGCACCGTATTCCGCCCATGTCATTGTTTGAATGCTAAGATTCTGATTGCTTAGTTTCGTCCAAAGTGTAGGGTAATTAACGCTTTTGTAAAGCAGTTTGGCTAAGTCAGGTTCTATTCCGTCAACATTTAAAAGAGTACGCACCTTAGTTTTGATTGCAAATGCATTTTTTTTGTTGATGGTAATTAGAAATGATGGTGTATATATTTGGTTGGAGAAATAAACCGATTTGTTCATCTTATTTCCTCTTTCACTGATGTATTTATCTTGAAAAAGATTGTCGAAAGCATACAAATGCCCATAAGAATCTTTCATTTTAAAAACATCGCGATGAATACCTAGGTAATTGTTATAAGCTGAAAAACTAATGCCAATAAGGTTAATATCTACTTTGTAACGCGTATCAACTACGTTAGCTGGATTAATGTCTATGCCGGTAACACCGGAATAATTACTGTTGATATATCCAAGAACATCCTGAGACTTTGCATTGGAAATAAGTGATAGAGCGAAAACGACAAGTAAAATTATTTTTTTCATTTGTATGGATTTTTGAGCGATAAAAGTACTGTTTTTTTCAGATCATTTAATATTAACTGCCAAAAAAATAGTAAAAGGGAGCCCTTTCTGAGTATATTGAGTAATAACTTACGAGCAAATAGCTACAAATAGAGGTATTTTATTGTTCAGGAAGCAGTCGGAAACTAACTCTGTGATGCTCACAAATGCCATATTTTAGTATAGCATCACGGTGTTTAACTGTTCCATATGCTTTGTTTTGAATCCAACTGTATTGTGGGAATTGTTCATGCAGCGCATCCATATGATCATCGCGATAGGTTTTTGCAAGAATAGATGCAGCTGCGATGCTTAAATATTTTCCATCCCCTTGAATGATACAGGTATGTGGAATATTTTTGTATTTCTTAAAACGGTTTCCATCAATCAGTAAACTTTCTGGTTGGGTTTTTAATTGGTCGATAGCTCTGTGCATGGCTAAAAAAGATGCGTTAAGAATATTTATCTCATCAATTTCTTGAGCGCTGACTATCCCGACAGCCCATGCAATTGCTTCTTTTTCAATGATGGGTCGCAACAGTTTACGTTGTTTGTCTGTTAGTTTTTTAGAATCATCAAGTAATTTATTTTTGAAGTTTTTTGGTAAGATAACGGCTGCGGCATACACAGGTCCGGCTAGACAGCCTCTACCTGCTTCATCACAACCAGCTTCAATCGAAGTTTTATCGAAATATTTTTTAAGCATTTATCGTTTTCTCTATACTTTTCCAAAGCTCGTTTGCCGTTTTATTCCAGCTGAAATCAAGTTTTCGTTTTCGGCCTTTTTCGATTAGGTTGTTTCTCAAATTTTTATCTTGATAAATAAGGACCATCGCACTTGATATGGAATCAACTGAAAAAGGATCGACCAGCAGTGCAGCTTCTTTTGCTACTTCAGGCATGGAGGTGAGGTTGCTGGTGATTACAGGCGTATCGCAATTCATGGCTTCTAGGATTGGAATTCCGAATCCTTCAAAGTAAGGAACGTATGTCATTGCCATGGCCGAACCCAACACATTTTTTAGGTTATCGGTAGATAAACGTCCGGTGAAGAGAACATCCTGTTTGAATTTCATGTTCAGGTATGTTTTTTTTATTTCAGTTGTCCAGCGGTATTTTTCACCCACAATAACAAGTTTGATGTCATTCGACGCTGTGTCTTTGAATTTGTCGAAAGCTTCGAATAAGCGGGAAATATTTTTTCTCGGATGCAAAGAGCCCACAAACAAAAAGTAATCGCAATTTTTTGAAAATGTTTTTTTTGTTTTCAGTTTTATCTCTTCATTCACTGGCATGTATGATTCATTACAGCCATTGTAGACAACATCAATTTTTGAAGCGTCGATCTTATAATGCGTTGCAATATCATTTTTTGAAAATTCTGAAACAGTTGCTATCCTATTTGCTTTGCGGGCAAATTTTGGAAAAAAATGAGTGTAATATTTTCTGACTAGCCACGAAACGTCTTTCGGATAATGTTCGAAGCTGATGTCGTGGATGACTGCAAGCTGCTTACAATTAGACTTTAGCGACATGTATCCATCTGGAGAAAGAAACAGATCAGGCTTGAATTTATTTAAAAAATCAGCAACAGAAAACTCGAACCACCAATAAAATAAAAAAGGATGACGTGCAGGCGGTGAAAGAATTAAAGGCGTAATGTTGTCTGCAAATATAAAATCTTCATCATAAGCTCGGTCAAATAGAAATACAAAGTGGTGCTCAGGATGATCGTTGGTAATGCGTTTGAGTGTTTCATAACTGAACCAACCAATCCCTTCGAGCTTGTCTTTTAAAAGTAAACGAGTGTTAACGACTATTTCCATGTGATTAAGAGCGAAAATAATGATTTATTCCTTAAAATTCCCATAAAAATTATACTTTTGCAATCCGAATGAAAAGCGCGATTAAATTCATATTACACAATTTATTAGGGTTTAAAAATTACTTGTATTTTTTCTCATTGTATAAGATCAAAACGCTTAAACGTGATAAAAACGAAAAGGATTTTTTTGCTTTTCTGAAATTGATCCCTGAAAATACGGCTGTTCTTGATATTGGTGCTAATATCGGTATCATGACAGTTCATTTGGCGCGCTCCATAAAAGGTGTAATGGTGTATAGTTTTGAGCCTATGCCTAACAATATCAATGCGTTTAAGAGGATCGTAGCACATTTCAATCTTCAGAATGTAAAATTATTTGAAATTGCCCTTGGTAATAGTGAAGGAGAAGTTGAAATGGTCATGCCCATTATTTCGAATGTGAAAATGCAGGGTTTGAGCCATGTGATTCATGATTCCATTCCTGAAAACAATGTTGGTGAACGTTTTAGGGTGTCATTGAAAATGCTCGATAAAATGGTCGAATTAACAGATGCATCTCCACGTATCAGTGCCATAAAAATAGATGTAGAAAATTTCGAGTTTTTTGTTTTGGATGGTGCAAAAGAATTGATCGCGAAAAATAAGCCTTTTATATATGCTGAGCTGTGGGAGAATGAAAATCGTGATAAGTGTTTCCAGTTGTTCAAAGAGTTGAATTACAAAACTGTTGTTGTTATTGATAAAAAAGCGGTTGAGTTTAATGTGGGTGTTCACAAAACACAAAATTTTATTTTCATGCCGAACAATTGATTTTTTTTACAAAAAATAGGTTGTTCAGACTTAAAAATTACTTAATTTTTTAAAATGCAAAAAAAGTTTCTTTCTAATTTAGCTTTGATTTTATTTTTGAATCTGCTGATTAAACCCATCTATATTTTAGGGATTGATACAGCCGTTCAAAATGCTGTTGGAGCTGCTAGCTATGGAATCTACTACGCTGTTTTTAACTTATCTTTTATTCTTACCATCATCCTTGATTTTGGGATTACCAATTTCAATAACAAGAACATTGCCCAAAACAATCATTTACTCACCAAGCATTTTTCGAGTTTAGTAGGATTGAAGATTGCTCTTGCTATTGTTTACATTTTTGTTTTGATTGTGGTAGGTTTTACAATCGGTTATGATACCCGATTGATGAAGCTTTTGTTGGTTCAGGGATTTAATATGTTCTTGATATTTTTCATTTTGTATTTGCGTTCGAATCTGGCCGGCTTACACCTTTTTAAAACAGACAGTGTCGTTTCTGTGATCGATCGTATTTTGTTGATCGGACTTTGTATATTTATGCTGAAGGCAGGTGTTTTTAAAGGTGAGAATGGGATCATGTATTTTGTTTATGCCCAAACCTTTTGCTATTTCGTTACTGCAGTAACCGCCTTTGTGATCATTTTGAAAAAAACGCACACCTTCAAATTAACATTTAATTGGACATTTTCTTTAATGATCCTGAAAAAAAGTTTGCCTTTTGCAACTTTAATCTTATTAATGTCATTCTCAAGAATAGATACGGTTATGATCGAGCGCATGCTACCAATTGGCATAGGGGATGTTCAATCAGGTATCTATGCTCAGGCCTTCCGATTATTGGACGCTACGAGTATGATTGCTTTCTTAGTTGCCGGTATGCTTTTGCCCATCTTTTCAAGGATGCTGAAATTTAAGGAGTCGGTGGAGCCGTTAATAATTTTGATTTCCCGACTTCTATTAATGCCCGCAATTATTATTGGTGTTGGCTGTGTTTTTTATAGCGAAGAATTAATGGGAATGCTCTATCACGAGCATGTTGTGGCTTCTGCTCAATTGTTTAGCTTATTAATGTTAAGCTTTATCGGTATATCCATAAACTACATTTTCGGAACTCTTTTAACCGCAAATGGCAGCATGAAACAACTAAATATGATGTATGGGTTAAGCATGGTCTTTTATATTATTTCGAATTACATTTTAATTAAAAAATACGGTGCTTTAGGCGCTGCAATAACAAGTATGGCAACTCAGTTTCTGACTGCTTTTCTTCAATTAGTGATCGCACAAGGTATTTTTAAGTTTAAGGTTAATTATAGGTTAATAAATACCTTTATTATTTATGCGATTGGTGTAATTGCTATCAATTATGGATCAAAAACGCTTCATTTATACTGGATGTTCAGTTTTGCTATAATGGTTGTCTCTTGTGGGTTATGGGCATTTGTTACTGGTCTAATCAGCATAAAATCAATATTGCGCCTCCTTAAATACGGATAACTGTCTGATAAATTGGGACATTAGCCATTTTTTTTTACTTTTGTCCTCCCTATTAAACCTTTATATATACTCAAAATGGATAATAAAGCTCAAGCAGCGAATGATTTTAATTCTATAAATGTGTTATTTTTTATTTATAAATGGCGCAAACCTCTAATTGTAATTGCTATAGCCGCTTTTATTATTTCAAGCATCGTAGCACTTACTATCAAAGAAAAATACAAATCCACTGTAATTCTGTTTCCTGCAACAACCAACTCTATTTCTAAAGCCCTTTTGGCGGAAAATGTTTTTAAACAAGAAGACGTGCTTCAATTCGGGGAAGAGGAAGAGGCAGAGCAAATGTTACAGATTCTGAACTCAGATGAGGTAAGAACGAAGATCTGCGAAAAATATCACTTGATGGAGCATTACGGTATTGATTCTACTGATAAATTCAAAAGAACAAAATTATATGACGAGTTCCAGAGTAACATTACTTTCAAACGTACAGAATATATGTCTGTTAAGATTGAAGTAATGGACAGAAATCCAGATACAGCTTCAATCATTGCAAACGATATTGCCGCGCTGCACGATTCAACAAAGATTCGAATGCAACACGAAAGAGCTTCACAAGCCTTGAAAATTGTAGAGAAAGAATATAACGACAAACTTAATGATGTGAAGTTGATGCTTGACTCTATTAAGGTGATTAACAGTTATGGAATTTATGATTATGAATCTCAATCAGAAAGAACAAATGAGCAGTATGTGATTGCCCTTTCAAAAGGTGACCAACGAGCGGCTAATTTATTGAAGGAGAAATTAGATGTCATCGCTAAGTATGGTGCTACTTACGTTTCTTATCGTGAGAATTTATACATGCAAAGGAAACAGTTGAATTTGTTAAAAACAAAATATGAAGAATCCAGAGTGGATGCAACAGAGATCCTTCCTCAGAAATTTGTTGTAAGTAGTGCATTCCCTGCAGAAAAGAAATCGTACCCTGTTCGTTGGATAATTGTAGTTGTGTCAACTTTCGCTTCTTTGTTGGTAGCAATAATTGCTATTTTATTAATAGAAAATATTCGTCAGTTTAATACGACTAACGTTGTAACATCAGATACTTCTAAATGAATAAGGAAACCTGCTGCTAAAATTGATTTGTCAAAAGCAGGGAAAGTATTTACACGAAATACAAGCATTATAGTATCGAAAATAAAATCTAGATCAATGCAAGAATATACTGATAGCAATAAAAGTTTCATCAAAATGATCGTAAAATGGAAGTTCCATTTTGCAGTTATTACTATTGCAGCCATTCTTGTCTCATCCGTTTTTTCAAGTCAATGGTTCATCCAACCAAAATATAAATCGTTTGCTGTTGTTTATCCTGCCAATATAAAGCCTTACAGTACAGAGAGTGAAACAGAGCAGATGTTACAGTTGTTCCGTTCAGCAGATGTTAGAAATGATGTGATTAAAAAATTCCATTTATCAGAACACTATTCTATTGATACAACAGAAAAGACTGGCTTAGGCAATTTGATAGCTACGTATGAAAATAATGTGGAAATCAACAGAACTCAATTCGAATCGATCGAGATAGATGTTTTGGATACCGATCCTGTTTTAGCTTCTAATATGGTGAATGCGATTATTCATGCAATGAATTTGAAAGCGCGCCAACTACAGCGCTCAAAAGACCATGAAGTGGAAGTGGTCATCAAAGATCAATTGGATTTGAAAAAGCACAATGTGGATTCTATAAAAGGGATCATGGA
>Ga0209596_1003146_pt1 | contig 13150 bp, 12 predicted proteins | sample M_130807_MF_Meta_FD_187314 | JGI IMG/M metagenome (GOLD analysis project Ga0209596, IMG submission 187314) | Freshwater microbial communities from Lake Montjoie, Canada to study carbon cycling - M_130807_MF_MetaG (SPAdes) (version 2) | ecosystem: Environmental > Aquatic > Freshwater > Lake... | reverse complement strand
CAGAGATCGAGCGCTCGCCTCTTTCATATGCCCCGAGCACGGAGGCCTTGAATTCTTTATTCGACTCAACCTCAACGGCATGGAGAGAAAGCCCCTTCTGGGTGCGCACGGCGCGAAGCCTCTCCCCCACAGCGATCCCGAAACGCTCTACCGCCGCAGCCTCAAATTCATCCACAACCGCACTTGATGCAGTGGGCTGTTCATCCTTAAATTCGTTCACTCTCCAATCCTGCCCCATCTAGCGAGCCAAGGATGAGACCTAACTCGCTAATTGTGGTCTTTGTCACTGGAGTCGGGATGAATCGCCCACCTCGGCTACGTTTTCACTCTGAAACCGAACCAATTTCTCGAGAGGAAACACCATGCCAGCACCTGACCCCAAAGACCTTGGACCGCTCGCCGCACTAATCGGCACATGGGAAGGAACCGAGGGAGTCGATGTCTCCTTCCACAACGACAAAGACGCCGTAGCGGAGACCCTCTACACCGAGAAGGTCACGATGAACCCGTTCGGACCGGTAGTCAACGGCGAGCAGTCCGTATACGGACTCGACTACCGCATGGCGGCCTACAAGGATGGCGAAGATGAGCCATTCCACACCGAGATCGGCTACTGGCTCTGGGACGCAGCCGACCAGCAAGTGATGCGCTGCTTCTTGGTGCCACGCTCAACGATGGTGCTAGCCGGTGGAACCTGCACCGCTGATGCAACCAGTTTCAAGATGACTGCCGAGAGAGGCTCCCTTACTCACGGACTCCTCGAGAGCATTTACTTCTCTCAGAACGCAAGCACCTCCTCCTACACCGTTGACATAACAGTGCACGACGAGAACTCATGGTCATACGACCAGACAACCTCGGTTGACCTCCGCAAGCACGAAAGCGGTTTCGCCCACACCGACCGCAATACTCTGCGCAGGGTTAGCTAACACCAGATGATGGATCTACTTGCCGCCGACGAACTACTCACCACAACGAGGTCGGTGCGAAAGCGACTCGATCTAACCCGCGAGGTATCACTCGACGATGTCATGGAGTGCATCGAGATTGCACTCCAGGCACCGACGGGATCTAACCGTCAGGGCTGGTCTTTCATTGTTGTCACTGACCCCGGCAAACGCTCAGAGTTAGCGCGTCTCTACAAGGACGCTATAACGCTGTATTCGCAGATGCCTCGCCCCGAGTATGAGGCGGGTGACCCACGTGAAGCAAGCAGCGTCAAGGTCGCTGAGTCAGCTTGGTACCTCGCAGAGCACCTGCATGAAGTCCCTGTACTCCTTGTTCCGTGCATTGAGGGCCGAGTCGAGGAGGCAGGCGTACTCGCGCAGGCCTCAACCTATGGGTCGATCCTCCCCGCAGTCTGGTCCTTCGCTCTAGCGGCCCGAGCTCGTGGCCTCGGTACAGCCTGGACCTCTCTGCACCTCATGTACGAGAAAGAGGCTGCGGAGATCCTTGGAATTCCTGACCATGTAACGCAGGCTGCACTTCTGCCGGTTGCATACTTCACCGGAGAGACCTTCAAGCCTGCCGTCCGTTTACCGGCACGTGATGTAACTCATCTGAACCAATGGGGCACTCGGCCGTAGTAGGCGTCACTACTCTCTAAGCAGAGACATGCGGTGCGACTTTGCGGTCATAAGCGCCTGAGAATAGCGGCGACGAGACTAAGAAGTCTGCAGTAGATCGATTGCATGCAACAGGGATGTTCCATACAACTGCAATTCGCAGCAGCGCGCGCACATCGGGGTCGTGAGGCTGAGGCTCTAGTGGGTCCCAGAAGAAAAGCAGCATGTCGATTCCGTAGTCAGCGATTCGGGCACCGATCTGTTGGTCTCCTCCTAGAGGACCAGATCTCAGTCTCTCGATCGGAAGGCCAAGCTCCTCTGCAAGCAATCCCCCAGTTGTACCGGTAGCGCAGAGTTCATGCTGGGAGAGAATCTCTCTATGCTCACGTGCCCACTCAAGCAAGTGCTGCTTCTCATGATCGTGGGCTACTAACGCAATGCGTTTTCGCGCCGGGAGACTGGCATCGGGGAGTTCGTTATCTGTCATGCGGTGAGTCTCCCCTATGGGGAGGGCTAACTGGTGCCGCGGAGATCAAACTCTGGCAAACTCAATACGAATAACGCTCTGAGTCTCCGCTGCCTCATATGCATGGGTCAATCTCCATGCTGGTGGCCTGACTCAAGAGCAAGAACTTCGTCCTTTGCCCTCTCGATTGCTGAGAGATGAGTCGGGTCATGGCGCAGACGCTCCGCCGCCGCCATCGCTGTATCTACCTCTGATGTATCAGCCGAGATACGCCCAATAATTGCACGAGCTGATGCTGCGATTGCTGCCCGCTCAACATCGTTTGCATCTACATCACGCGCATAGGCATTGATGGCCATCGCAAACTGCCTCACAATTAGTCCATCGTCTGGTGGGCACTGAAGGACCATTCCGCCTTCACCGGTCTGGATGAGCAGGTACAACTCTCGCTTATCTGCAACCTCGCGCTTCTGAGCCGCGAGCGATCCGAGCATTCCGATCCCGCCAAATAGGAGACCACCGGCCGCGAGCCGCGTAAGCGTTGGGCGGTGTGACATCGAGAGGTTGCCTCCACTCTCCACATCGGCCGAGCATCCGCGCAGCCAGACGGTCCCGCCGTTTGGCGTAGTAAGAGTGCGCTCGTGTAACACCACTCCGCGATACTCGCCGATGCGTTTACCACTCGGGCTCTCCGCCTCCGCCAATTGTGTATTTGCAATCTTCAACTGATTACTGCGCGAGATCTCTGCATCCCTAACCGCTCGTTCGGCCGCAGCGATGGCGACCGCATGAGCGCGCTCAGCATCACGCACTGCTCTGCGCCCAGCCTTTACTGCGCGCCTCTCAGATCGATCTAAGGAGCGCCTCTCCGGCACTAGCACCACTGGCGTAGATGAGTCGATGCCCTCCAAGCCTTCCGGATCTGTGGCAGCAGCACCATCAACTGCGATCGTGGAGGTCCAGTCACGGCCATCATGCCAGCGCGCGTGTGATCGGCGAGTGGGGTCTGCATACCAGCCAGGCGCTACCTCTGCCTCTGGAGGATTTGAGATTTCATCGTCCGTCATTGATTAACCCCCTGCCCAGCGCTCATCTGCTTATCTCCCTGAGTCTTCATGGCTCCTAACTTAACGACAGGGTGAGACAGGCACAACGAAGAGGGCCCGGCGCTAGGCCGGGCCCTCCAAATAATCCACTCTCAAGTGCGCCTCACGGCGCTTTAGATCACTTCGGTGGCATCCTGATTCCGCCATCAACGCGCACAATCTCGGCGTTCATGTAGGGATTTGTGATGAGGTCAATCACCATAAATGCGAGTTCCTCGGCTGAGCCAAGGCGCTTCGGAAAGAGTACCGACTTGCCAAGATTTGCCTTGAAGGCCTCTGATGCCTCTCCGACACCGTAGATCGGGGTATCGATGAGACCAGGGGCAACGGTGTTAACGCGAATACCGGCAGGGGCAAGGTCACGCGCAATTGGGAGAGTCATCCCGACAATTCCACCCTTAGACGCTGAGTAGCACGCCTGACCAGTCTGGCCATCAAACGCAGCAACTGATGCCATGTTTACAATCGCACCACGCTGACCGTCTTCAGTAATTGCCTCTGTCTTAGCCATCGCCGCTGCAGAGAGGCGAAGCATGTTGAATGATCCGAGCAGGTTTACCTTGATGACAAAATCAAAGTGCTTCTGCTCCATTGGCTCGTTGTTACGGTCAATCGTGCGCCCGGCCCAGCCGAGTCCAGCGGAGTTGACCAATACGCGTAGCGGCCCCATCTCGGATGCCGCTGCTACTGCTGCCGCACCATCTTCTTCATTCGAGACATCGCACATGACGAATAATCCGCCGATTTCTTTTGCTACTGCAGTACCAGCGTCTTCATTTAGGTCAGCAATGACGACTCGAGCTCCAAGATCAGCCAACTGCCGTGCGCATGCCTCGCCGATGCCAGAGGCACCACCGGTAACAATTGCTGATGACCCATTCAGGTTTAGTCTTGGCATCGTGTTCCCTTTCGGTAAGTGTTACTTGTTAGAGGCTGTTATTTAAAGACTGATAGTTAGATACTGCTACTTCGAGGTTTTTACTTGGCTGATTATTTGCCGGTCCAATTTGGGGTGCGCTTCTCTGCAAATGCAGTTGCTCCCTCCATTGCATCCGCACTACCAAATACAGGGTTTGCGTACTCGCCCTGCTTGGCGAATTGCTCCGCTGTTGACCAGTCAGCAGACTCGGTAATGATCCGCTTGCTAACCGCAACTGCAAGTGGTCCGTTTGCAGCAATCTTGGCCGCTAGTTCTTTTGCGCCGGCAAGTGCCTCGCCGGTAGGGACAACACGGTTAATCAGGCCCATCTCATATGCACGCTGCGCATCAACAAAGTCGCCTGTAAGAGCGAGCTCCATTGCGAGACGCGGTGTGATCTGGCGCGGAAGGCGAACGAGACCGCCGCCAGCAGCAACGAGTCCGCGCTTGACCTCAGCAATCCCAAACTTTGCGCTCTCTGCCGCGACGATGAGGTCGCAGGTAATCGCTAGTTCAAAGCCACCAGCAAGCGCGTAACCCTCGACCGCAGCGATAAGTGGCTTGCGGGGTGGCGCCTCGGCTACTCCGGCGAATCCGCGACCCTCGACTATTGGGAGGTCTCCGGTAAGAAAACCTTTAAGGTCCATACCTGAGCAGAATGTGCCACCTGCGCCGGTGATGATTCCGACCCGTAGTTCGTCATTACCATCGAGTTCGTCCATGGCAGCAGCGATGCCATCTGCAACGGCACGGTTCGCAGCATTGCGCGCCTGAGGGCGGTTAATGGTTACGGTGAGGATGCCATCGGCGACCTCGGTGAGTACTGCTTGATCAGACATGCTCTCGTCAGACATTCTCTCTCCGGGTTTCTAGTTACTGCTACGTATAGGGCAAATAAAATTTAAGGCTAATTAGATTGCGAACTTATCGGGCCCTCATTTGCGGCCACTCACGTAGCATCGCGCACGACTGGTTTATCCTCAAGATTCAAGGAAGATAACTACCCTGCCTGCGGCCTAGGCGCCAATCCTGACCCGAGCCCAGGTCTTCTACATGGCAGATACACGGCCTTTAATTGGGGCCAGCCAGTGGGTGGTTAGGCCACCCATTTAGCCAAGGCCAGATAATCGAGCGGTTTATCGAGCGGGTTATCCAGCCGTCAACGTCTTCAGCATGGCTACCGGTGCGGGCTCATACCAAGCCGGGCGGCCACACTGAGCAGTAGCGAACGAAAGCCCTAGACCTGGGGCGTCGTATTGCTTATACATCTTGAATACCATAAACGGCCCGGTATTCCAGTCGCTCTTCTCCCCTAGTCCGATGCTCTCGCCAGTCCATGGATTATGTAGCCCACGGGTCCAGTCAGCAATGTCATCCCGCAGGCGTGTTGCACGCAGCCCCTCAGAGAACTTGCCCCCGCTATATCCGGTGCACGACGGAGTCCCGGCCTCTGTGCCCCAAATACGTTTTGCAGAGTCCCCATTTGCATCCATAACTACCCGGAGCCAGTGAGCAGCGCGGTAGCCGCTCTCCCACCCGACCCTCGGAGGGCCCTGGTTGGTCACGCTTGAGTAGGTGTCATAAGGGTGGTGCCCAACAGCGTCGAAATGCCCGCGAGCGCCGGCTGAGTAAATCGCAGCAAGCCATGTTGCCGGGTTGCGCGGATCCGTGGTCGCGTCTGAGCCACCGTTAACCCCACCTGGTGAGAGGCCGCCAGTAAGTATCGGAACCGCCGAACGCATTCGAATTGCAAATGCCGTGCGAGCAAGTAGGTCAGCGTAAGCAATTGGGTCCACAGGACTCCAGAAGACAGGATTATTAGGTTCGTTCCAAATCTCGAACGCGCCGATCGTCCCAGGATTTGCCGAGGTTAAGCGCGCAGCAACCTCACCTGCCCATATTGCCCATTGTTGATGCTCTGAGTTAGTAAAGAGATCTGGCGAGTTTGGCGGCCGGTAGGAGAAAGTAAGGACTAGGTGGAGTCCTACCCTGCGTGCCTCTGCGACTCGATTGTCACAGGTTGAGTAAATCGCATATGAGAGCGGTGCACAATCGATTCGGGCCCAGCCTGCACCGGTAGCAGCAACCCGATTCCAAAACTGCGGCTCAGTCATTCCGTCCGGGACATATGGAGTACCGGTAGCGATCCCAATGTCACTAGACACCGACCGCCACTGAATCTGCGCTGGAAGAGTTGGCGTTGACCTACCTGCAGCGTTTAGTGCGTAAAGACGTACACGGCACTCAGAGTTGGTCTCACAAGTTGCTGGCAGCACAAAAGCACTCGTCGTATATGCGGGGGCTAGAGACTCAACCTTCGCACTCCATGTGGCCCCTCCATCAGTAGATACTTGAGCAAGCGTGTCGCTGAGCTGCAGTCCTCCGGAGAAAGTAGGTGTCTTCCAGGAAACACTCGCTACGTCCGCCCCGTGCCGCCCCACCACTACGGGGGTTCTCGGAGCAGATGGCGGTGCCCATAGTGCAGTAGCTGGAGCCGTCCATGCGCCGACCCCTGCCGAACTACGCGCGGCTAAGACGTAACGGCAGCCGCCACCCGCGGCAAGCGGAGCCGAGCACGGAACAGCCTGCCTACCAGAGGTTGCGAGCAATGTAACTGCAGGTGCATACCCGGACCACGTCGACCCTGAGTTAGAAGTAGACGCTGACCTGTATTCGTAACTCGTCACTACGACACTGGTTCCCGTACTACTTACTGCGCTATTTAATGGTGCACGCCATGCGAGTGTCATTCGACCCGCGACGGCAGGCGAAACAGTTACTCCGAGCGGTGCAGTGGGGAGGAGTGTGGCCGCATCGGTTGATTGCGCTTCAACTGCAAATAAAAATGTAGCGAAAAATGTAGCGGCGACAAAGGCAGTAATTGCAGTGCCGATAAAGGTTCGGCTGAAACTCAGTCGAGGCCTTACCACTCTGCGCATCATTGCAGAGTACGGATTTAGGTGGCAGCAAGGCAAGGCAGCGCAGATATAAAAGCGAGAACAAAAAAATAGTGAGCACTAACACTTAACTACAAACATGTAATTAGATGCGACCACCGATCGCTTACCAACTAGAACTGCGTTAAGTGCAGAGTGTCTAAGTTGAGCAGTCTCAGTCGAGCAGTATCGAGACTGGTATGCGCTCTGATAACTCAACGAAGGCCGAGGCGGAGACCGGGCGACTCAACCAGTAACCCTGTGCTCGGTCACACCCCATCGCTCGAAGCGCAGACCATACCTCCTCGGTCTCAACTCCTTCAGCGACAACTCGCATTCCAAGCGACCTACACAACTCGACTATTGCACCAACGATCGCTGCATCGTCAGTGTGGGTGAGCATCTGCTGAACGAAACTTCTGTCGATCTTTACTTGATCGATTGGAAGTCGACGTAGATGCGCAAGCGAGGAATCACGTGCTCTACAAGACTCTCTAGGGTGATATAATCCTCGCCTTGGAGACCCTGAACGCGTTTATTGAGTTCCACGAGATTGACCTCCCTGAGAGATTAAGCCGCGGGGACTATGCGCTCTGCGCCCGTGAAGCTTCCCGAATTGGAGCCTTAGCGATTCGCACCCCTGCCGGCACGTATACGTATCGCTCGAATGGCGAGACTATTGAGATTCTCGAAGGGGACGCGGAGGCGCGAAGTGTCATAGGCATTGACCTTGAGTCCTTCTCCGGTCTTCTCAGAGATGTGGACACACCTATTTCGATGCTGTACTCCTCACGAGTTGAGGCAGTGCGCGGAAACCCAATGAGGTTCGTGCGCTGGGAACCAATTCTTCGAGCGATGTTCCACGGACGCCCGCTATACGACCCTTCACAATTGTCACTACTAACCAAGAGCGGCAACCAGTTAGATGAGCAGCGCAAGTTTACTCTTGAGGAGCTACTCGATGCTCCAGACGAGCTGGCACACTTTCTTAAAACTGCCGGATACTTATTGGTCGGGCAAGTATTTAGCGACGAAGAGGTCGACGAACTATTTGCGGCAGCGCAGAGACTCGAACGCGAAGCAGAGGAGGGTGACGGTTCTTCGTGGTGGGGTCGTGACTCATCCGGCGCACCAATCTTGACGCGTGTGCTTCGAGGCGCTGAGATCCCTTTATTGGATTCGCTCCACGATGACGCGCGCATAAAGGCACTGGTCTCGCTCGCCGAGATTCCTGCCGTAGCGAATCATCGCAACGAACTCGATGGAACCACGGTCCTATGGAAACGCCCTGACATTAAGGAAGGGCTTGCAGACTTGCCTTGGCATCGCGACTGTGGACTCGGCGGGCACGCAGATAACTGCCCGATGTTTATTCTCACGATCTGCCTTAATGACGGCTCCTCAGCGGCCGGCCAACTAAGGGTGCTACCTGGGTCCCACCTCACAAGTTTCCCGTTTGTAGAGAACGACGACCCCGAAGCACCTCTTGGGGTAGCGGTTCAAGCGCGTAGAGGGGATGTGAGCGTTCATTACTCAGATGTAATGCATGTCTCGCCACCACCGACATCTGCGGACGGCCCCTTCCGAGTGAGCATCCTCCTCACATATGGCCCGGAGAAGACCATTCATCATGCCGGGGGTCGCCACTACAACGACGCTCTACTAGGGGCAGATGACGGGCAAGTTCTCCACCTTCGCGACCTCTAGAGGTTAGGGGGTAGAAGGGCATTGACCCAGAGGCTCATGGATCCATCCGGTGCGAAGCTCCCCCGGTCTAAAAATGAAATTAGTGATTTTGGTCCTTACGAAATTTACCAAGTTCTAGGAATACTTCAGCACTTCGTAGCGTAAGTTGATCACTACCTGCAGCGACATAGCGCAGCCTAAAACTAGAGAGAATCATCATGGATATAACCACCGTCATGGGCGTACCCGCCCACCCCTTAATGGTCCATGTTCCAGTAGTACTGGTACCTCTAGCCACACTCGGAATTTTTGCAATGTTCTGGCCTTCATGGCGAACGCGCATCGGATGGATAGTCGTGCTATTCACAGGAGCGGCACTCTTCTTTACCCAACTTGCGATTGGCAGCGGAGAAGCACTCGAGGAGTCCGTCAAGGAGACCCGACTGTTAGAAGCTCACACTGAGACTGCAGAGGGCGCCCGACTCTGGGTCTTCTTATTCTTCATTGCAGTACTCGGAGTAATGGTCCTAGTAACACTTCTTAAGCGACGAGCCGCCGCTGCTGGCACTACGGCTCCATCGAACCCTCCAATGGTTTTGGCAGCAGTCGCGATTGCTGCGCTCCTAGGCGTTGCGGCATCCGCAGTCGTCTACGACGTTGGTCACTCGGGCGCTAAAGCAACCTGGGGAGACGTCAAGATCAAGAGCGGTGGCGCCGAAGCAGGCGAGTAACGCCTCAATCAAGTCTCTGAGATCAAGAAAAGTGCGGCCCTCCCTGAAATCGGGAGGGCCGCACTTTTTAGCGATCAAGACCAAAGCCCAAAACGCCTCTGTCTGAGTTCTAAATGCAGGGCTAATTGCCGGAGGCCTCACGTCGCGGTAGGTTCTGGCAGTCAGAGTGCCAATACCCTCCCAAGTTACGCTAGGCCGGTCTTAAGTATGCAACCCCCTTTTGGGGCATCACGACAAACCTGCTCCACCTAAAGAAAGGCATCAATATGAATCTCGAGGTTCTCCGCTCAAATCTCGCTCGGACTCGCGTCGCCGAAGATCCAATTACGCCTCTAGCGGAGGGCGATGCGCGCATTGAGGTCTCCGGGTTTGCACTTACCTCCAACAACATCTCATATGCAGTCTTCGGTGATGCATTGAAGTACTGGAATTTCTTTCCGGCCGAGACAGACGCCGACGGAGCCTGGGGGCGAATTCCAGTCTGGGGTTTCGGGGTCGTAACCGAGTCGCTAGCCGCTGGGGTTGAAGTTGGCGAGCGCATCTACGGGTACTTCCCGATGGGCTCAGAGTTAGTTATTACCCCGGGAAGCATCAATACCGAATCATTCGCAGACGTCTCTCCTCACCGCGCTGAGATGGCATCTGCATACAGCAGATACACACGCACCTCAGCAGACATCATCTACCGAGCAGACCGTGAGTCAGAGCACATGCTGCTCTACCCGCTGTTCTTCACCTCATTCGTTGTCGATGACTACCTCGAAGACCAGGGCGACTTCGGCGCCACGACGACAATCGTCTCTAGCGCCTCTAGCAAAACAGCAATCGGTATCGCATTCCTATCGAAGGCTCGCGGCCACCGAATTGTTGGCCTCACCTCTCCGGGTAATCGGAGATTTGTAGAGTCATTAAACATCTATGACTCCGTAGTTCCGTATGACGAGATTTCGAGCATTCCTAAAGAGCCAAGCGTCTTCGTAGATATCGCTGGCGACCCCGATGTCGTGCGCTCAATACACACTCACCTTGGAGAGTCTCTAGCGTTCTCGGTCGTACTCGGTGGGACTCACTGGAACCATGCTGCACAAGCTTCAACTGAGCCACTACCAGGCCCGAAGCCAAAGTTCTTCTTTGCGCCTGATCAGATTGCCAAGCGCAACGCCGACTGGGGAAGAACAGGCCTTGGAGAGCGCGCTCTCGCCGCTTGGGACCCATACGTTGTTTGGTGCGGCGACTGGCTTGAGTTCCGCGAGGTTACGGGTGCAGATGACGTGAGGGACACATACCTCGCTCTCCTAGATGGTCGTACCGACCCGCGAGTCGGTTATATCTGCAGCCTCTCCAAATAAGAGGCGTAATACAAGGCGATACTCGGCGATACTCGACAGTCCAGTGCAATACAGATGAGTACTTCATTTACTAAGGAGCAACATGCAACTAACCGAACGCACAGCAGTGATTACCGGTGCAGCCTCTGGGATTGGGCTCGCCCTCACAAAGAGGCTCCTTGAAGAAGGTATGTCTGTTGTAATGGCGGATGTCGAGGCAGAGACGCTCTCACGTGAGGCCTCTGCCCTCACCGATTCTGGAGCAAAGGTGCTCGCAGTTGAGTGCGACGTCTCTGACTCGGATCAGATCGCCAACGTTCGCGATCAGGCGCTTGCCAAATTCGGGGCAGTGCATCTCCTAATGAACAACGCTGGCGTCGCGTCCGGTTCGCCAAACATACGAACCAAGCCACAGGTTTGGGACTGGGTTGTGGGCGTCAATCTCTTAGGGGTTGCCTATGGGGTGAGCGCATTTGCTCCGCTTATGGTCGAGCAGGGTGAGGGCCACATAGTCAACACAGCATCAGAGGCAGGGCTCTGCGCAACACCAATGCTCGGCTCCTATCACGCAACGAAATATGCAGTAGTCGGCCTCTCAGAGTCTCTATTCATGGAGCTCGACGGAACCGGCGTTGGAGTCTCCTGCCTCTGCCCGGAACTCGTAGATACGAAGATCTTTGAGTCAGGGCGTAACGCTCCCCCGGCGACGGGTATCAAGGCACCACCTGAGATACCGATTTCTCAGATCGAGCAATTCATGAGCACAGTTGCGATGGACCCTCGAGATGTAGCCGGCCAAATTGTCTATGCAGTACGCGCTAACCACTTCTGGGTCATCACCCACCAAGTAACACGTGCACGCGCATCACAACGCAATGCCGACTTCCAGGAGATGCGCAACCCGCGCTCACCATACAGTCCACGCTAAAAACGGTCTACGCTGAAACAGTCCACGCTAAAAACTAAATACCGAGGGCTCGCAAGAAGTCATTTAGGGCAGTCTCGAATACTCGGTTGGTATATCGCTCCTCGGCGAGCAGCCGCAAGGAATCGCTCGCCCTCTGCCATAACGAGGCGTCGTTCAATAATGCGATCGCCTTATCCGCCTGCTCGGAGACTGAATCAGCCACGAGTATCTTGCTTAGATTCTCATCTAGCCCAAGGTTCTCCGCAGCGCAGGAGGTCATCACGCTCGGGGTCCCTGCTGCAGCGGCATCTACCAGGCGCAGTTTGAGGCCTGATCCAAATCGCAGCGGGCAGAGGTTGACGCGAAACCCGGCAAGGTAGGCGACAGAGTCATCGACTCGGCCAATCACACTCACGCCCCCACTCTCAGCCGTAATCGCAGCCGCACTCTCAGCCGTAATCGCAGCCACACTCTCAAGGTCTTTTACCCGCTGAGTCGGATCGGCTCCGGCGATTATTAGAGGCTTTCCTATAAGTGGAGCAATCTGCTCAGCCGCGATTATCGCTGCATCTTCGTTCGGCCCTCCAGGCCCCGCTCTAAATCCTCCGAAGAAGACTAAATCGCTCCGCTCCTCAAAACTCGGAACCTCTATCGGTGCACTTACCGCATACGAGCAGAGACCGGTTACGACCTCAGGGTGAATAGTCTTCGCAAACTCCACCACATCCTCGGCGATTGCCAGGACGCCGTCTGCCCAGAAGACTGCCTCAGCCTCTGCGGCAATCTCAGCGCCTGCTCGTTTCTCGGTCTGGTATTGCTGCGTCACCATCGCCTCGAGCATCGACCTTCTATAGAAGAGACTCTCCGCGTCGTAGATCCTCACAGCCTGGGGCTGATAGCAGTCAATTATTGATCTAAACATCGCGAAGTTGCTTGGCCTCGAGACGATTACAACCCCGGCCTCGCCCGCTCGTCGGGTGAGAGTCTCCTCGACGTTGCCAGCGAGCACTTCAATGCCTATCGCCTCTAATGGGGGCGAGTACTTCTCGGCATTCTCATCACTAACTGCACACCAGACAATGTGAGCCTCTGGGCGAAGCATCACAAGACATCGTCCTAGCAACGCGGCACGCGGATCCCCAACGCCCACATCGACGTGCGGAACTCGGTCATCGATTACAAAGATGACCTCGCCGCCAGAGTGCGTCACTAGCGGACTCGACCCCACAAGGACCTAGCGGTTGCTGACCAACGAAATAGGCGAGTTGAATGCAGCGCAAGATTCTCCATCTCGGCGGACTCGCCACGTTCCTTCCAACGATCACGATCGGCAGCCATTGATGCAATCTCATCCTGCAAGGCTCTGACCGTAACTGCTGCCTCGTCGCGTTCAGATGCAGTCGCGACCGCAACCCGCAGCCTCTCCCGGAGAATCCGGGCACGCAGTGCAGCATCTTTTAGGTCAGCAGGGTCAACATCCCGTTCGTCGCTATCCACTAATAATCC
>Ga0209596_1003144_pt1 | contig 13153 bp, 9 predicted proteins | sample M_130807_MF_Meta_FD_187314 | JGI IMG/M metagenome (GOLD analysis project Ga0209596, IMG submission 187314) | Freshwater microbial communities from Lake Montjoie, Canada to study carbon cycling - M_130807_MF_MetaG (SPAdes) (version 2) | ecosystem: Environmental > Aquatic > Freshwater > Lake... | reverse complement strand
ATGGGCCAGGGCGCACCCCGAGGTTCACTTTCACTTCACCCCAACGCACGCCTCGTGGCTCAATCAAATCGAAATCTGGTTCAGCATCCTCTCGGCCAAGGCGCTTCGCGGAGCCAGCTTCCGCTCCATGAAGCAACTCATCGAGCAGATCGACGCCTTCATCTCCGCTTACAACGAGGACGCCGCTCCCTTTGAATGGACCAAGGTCAATTTCACGGCGAAAACTCTCGCCAGTAAATACGCGAACTTGTTTAACTAGGTACTAGCCGGCGATCATTTCCGCGACCAAGCAGCTCCGCGCGGGATGGCGTACGCAACGACGGCCCGCGCACCGCATCCGTCTTCTACGTGTTGACGAAGGCCAACCTCGTGCCGAAGCCGGAGCGGAAGACGCAGGGGAAATAGCGCGGGCGGCGCAAGCGGCCCGGAATGCGGCCGCTCAGACGTTCGCCGTCTCGTGCTTGAAGCCGGGCTTGTCGGCGAGCGCCTTCTCCGCGCGGCCTGCGAGCAGCGCCACGGCGATCACCGGCGGCACGATCCAGAGCAAGAAAGTGACGGGCAGCCATGCGAGGGTGGACATCACGCTCACGCCGTCGCCCATTTTTCCGAGCCACCCGTCGAGCAGGCCAAAGCCCCACGCCGCCGCGCCGATGCCGATGGCCGCGAAGAGGCTCGTGCAGAAACCGAATGCAAAGACGATGGCCTTCTTGAGTTCGCCGCGATTCACACGGGCCTTGAGGCGGTCGAGCGTGACGCGCTTGAGCGCGAAGTAGCCGCGCAGCGGGAGCAGCTCCAGCACGACGGGCCAGAGGATGAGGGCGAAGATCACGAATGTGAGCGGCTTGTCCGCCGCCGCGTGAAAACGGAAGATGAGCGTGAGACAGACGAGCCAGGTGGCGGCAAAGTGACCGGAGCAGAACCAGAGCATAATTGGATGGGTTTGCGCCCAATTATAGCAGTTATGGGTCCAAAGGCGGGGGCGGAAACGCCCAACGTCCAACGCAGATCAGCCTACTGCCCTGTCACTCGTGGAATGATGACGCCTGAAAGTGCTCAGTGCTCAGTGCTCAGCGAAGGACGATTTTTGAGTCTCTTCTGAGCACTGAGCACTTCGCCCAAATGCCATCAATGTACGACTGAAAGACGACTACTCCTTCTCCACATCCACGATCGCGATCGTGATGTTGTCGCGTCCGCCGGCTTCCATCGCGGCGGAGAAGAGCGATTGGACGGCGGCCATCGGCTTCAGGTGCGGGATGATGTAGGATTCGATCGTCTTCAATGAGAGCATGTCCGTGAGCCCGTCCGTGCAGAGCAGGAAGCGCGCAGCGCCTTGCACCGTGAGCGGGTAGAAATGCGGGTCGAGGTGATGGTATTCGGCGGATCCGCCGACGCTCTGTGTGAGCGCGTGCATGTATTTCGAGCGCACACCCTCGCTCGCCACCAACAGCCCCTCGTGGATGAGCATCCGCTCGACAGAATCATCATCCGTGATCTGTGTGAGCTTCCCGGTCTGCTGGCTGTAGAGTCGCGCGTCGCCGACATTGAATGCAAACAGCCCGTCCGGCCCCGAGACGAGCCCGACGACCGCGGTGCCCGTGCCCTCGAATTCCGCCTTGTCGCGCCCGACCTCGTGCAACTTGCGGTTCGTCTCATGCAGCACATTTCCGATCGCCGCCTGGCTGAATTCCGATGCGGCCTCGAGGCCCGCGACCACCTCGCGGCTGGCGAAGGCGCCCGCCCGGTGCCCGCCGATGCCGTCCGCGAGCGCGATGACCCACAACGGTTTTTCCAGCGCCGCCTTCATCGGGGCCGATGTGCTCGCGCCGCCGAACGAGCCGCCGAAAAGACAGGCGTCCTCGTTCACTTTTCGGACCTTTCCCGTGTGGCATATCCACGCTCCGCTGGCCACGAATCCTCTCATCTGCCGGTTCGGCTCATCGGAATTGCACGACCGTCATATCGTGGGTGAAGTGGGGGCTGCGCAGCCTGCATGTCGTGTAATGAGAACATCGGAAGCAGCTTCCGTGTCAAGTCGCTGCGAATGATAAATCACTCACCTCCGCGAGAGCCGCGAAAACCGGTATGCGCCGATGGAAAAGAAGATCACGTTCGGCAGCCACACGAGCAGGGCGGGATGGTACGCCGGGCGGTTGCGCGCGAGGTCGGCCATGAAGATGAGGAAAAAATAGCACATCCCGAGCACGAGGCTCGCCGCAAAGCCGACCGAGGTCTCCTTCCGCTGCGCTGTCACCGCGAGCGGCACCGCGAGCAGCGCGAGCGCGATGGTCCCGAGCGCGTTGCCGATGCGCTTGTTCAGTTCCACGATCTTCTCGGGCTTGTCGCTCTCGAGCAGTTCGGCGATCGGCAGCGCGCCTACGCCCTTCGTCTTGCGCTGCCTTTCGTAGAGTTTCTTCAGCGGCATCGCGATGGTCCCATGCTCCACCGTAATCCCCGGACGGATGCGGGAGATGTCCTCCGGGTGATCGTCGTCGCGCTGCTCAAACAGGCCGTTGCGCAGATTGAGGATGATCTGTTTTTCCTCGGTCACTCTGCCATCCGGCAGTGTGACCGGCACGGTCGCCATGCCGATGTCCCCCTCCGGCGCGAACATCACGCTCCTCACGCGGTTGAGGGCGTCGAGTTCGTAGATGTACAGGTTCGTGAGCTTCTTGCCCTCGCTTTTCTCCACGTAGATTTTGCGCTCTGGAAAAATATCAATGACCTTGTCGTTGCCGAACACGGACAGGGGATTCTCCGTCGCAATCCTGAACAGCGAGTCCTTCATGCGCGCCTGCGCCCGCGGCGCGACATCCAGATTGATCCACAGGCACAGCCCGGAGAGGAGCGCCGCCAGCACCCACACCGGCACACATGCGCGCGCGATGCTCACGCCGGTCGAGCGCATCGCGGTGAGTTCATTTTCCGCCGAGAGCCGGCCGAAGACGAGCAGCACCGCCGTCTGGAATCCCCACGGAATCGTGAACGTGAATGAAAACGGCAGAATGTACGCGATGAAGCTCAGGATGAGGCTCGGCGGCGCGTTCTGGTTGATCAGCAGTTCGAGGAGCTGCTTGAAGATGTTCCCCAGCACGAGCACGACGCTGAGCACGGCGACAGCGAAGATCGCCGACACCGCCAATTGACGTCCGATGTAGCGGTCGAGCAGGCGCACGCGGCGGACGTTGCCCGCCCGCCCGCCGCGAATGCAAGCACCGCGTGCAAGGCAGATTCGTGCCGCGTGCGGCATGCCGCTCCGCCAGAGGCGTGGCAGCCCCCCCCCGCAGCATGACCTCCATTTCCATCCGCGAACTCCACGAGCACACCACGCCCGGCAGCGCATCAGGCGTCTGCCCGCGAGCGTCTTTGTCCGCGCCGCAGACGCGTTGCATCTAACATGCGCGGCCGAGGAAGGATTCACGGCCATCCACGCGAACGACCGGCACACGCTTGCCGCCGCACCGGAGCTCGGACTCCAGCCCGTGTCGCCGTAAGCTGCACCCCACACGTCGCACTTCCCGTTTGCGCCGCGCTCGCCGAGCCTGTCATGCTGTGCGCGATGGCATCACATGCAGACGTCGCAATCATCGGGGGCGGCCCCGCCGGATCCGCCGCGGCGATCCTCCTCGCGCGCGCAGGCCGGCGCGTCGTGCTCTGCGAAAAGGAAGCCTTCCCGCGTTTCAAGATCGGCGAGTCGCTGCTCCCTCATTCGCTCGCGCTCTTCGACAGGCTCGGCATCCGCGATGATCTCGAGCACCACGCCTTTCCAAAGGCCGGCGGCGAAATCGCCACCGCGTGCGGACGCCGCATGCAGCGCTTTTATTTCGAGAGCGCCATGCAGCTCAGCCACCGCAGCGCGTACCAGGTCGAGCGCGCGTGGTTCGACAAGATGCTCCTCGATCACGCAGCCGCGGCCGGTGCCGAAGTCCGCCAGCCCTGCGCAGTCAGCGGCGTCGCATTCGACAAGACGGGCGCGACGCTCACGACCGGCAGCGGAGAAATCCGCGCGGCCTACGTGCTCGACTGCTCCGGGCGGAATGCCGTCGTCGGCACGCAATTCGGTCTCAAGCGCCGCTACGATCACCTGCAAAAGTTCAGCGTCTTCGCGCACTACGAAGGCGTGCAGCGCGACGAGGGAAGCGACGCCACGCTCACCCGCCTCGTGCGCGGAAAGCACAACTGGTTCTGGCTCATCCCGCTCGACGAACGGCGCACGAGCGTCGGCGTGGTGATGGACATCGCCGACTTCCGCGCGGCGAAAGTCACGCCCGAGGCCGCGCTTGATGAGGCCTTCGCCGCCGCGCCCGTCATGCGCACGCGCATGGCCGCTGCGAAGCGCATCACCGAAGTGTACGCCATCGGCGACTACAGCTACCGCAACACCCGCATGCACGGCCCCCGCTGGCTGCTCGCAGGCGACGCCGCGGGCTTCATTGATCCGATCTTCAGCACCGGCGTCTTCCTCGCCCTCCACTCCGCCGAGCAGGCCGCGGCGACGCTCGACTTCGCCCTGCACCATCCGCTCCTCGGGCGCATCCGCATGGCCTCGTATGCGCGCAATCTGAACCGCCAGATGAACCGCTACCTCCGCTTCGCCACCTCATGGTACACGGATGAATTTGTGGACGTCTTCACTGCGGCGAAGCCCCCGTTCCGAATTCCGCAGGCCGTGAACAGCGTCCTCGGCGGCAACATCCACCCGAGCTTCGGCGTGTGGTGGAGGCTCCAGCTTTTTTACCTCGTCCTCTGGGTGCAAAAGCGCCATGCTCTCGTCCCGCGACTCGAAGAACTGAAAGCCGAAGCCCCGCCCGCGCCCTCCGGCGTGACTTGAAGCACACTCACACCACCAAATCCGATCCAACCAATCCCGACGATGAAAACCCTCCCCTACCCCATCCGCAACAGCCGCTGCATCGTGCAGTGCGCCCTCGCCACCGCCGCCCTTTTCCTCGGGGCCTGCTCAGCAACCGCCCCTGTGAAAGGCGGCACCGAGCGGCACGGCCAGGTGAAATTCTCCAGCGCCAAGGAACAGATCGTCGGCGAGATCGCCATCCGCCACGACAAGAATCATTTCCACGCGGAGATCACAAAAGGCCCCGGCGTCCCGCTCCTCACGATCTCGGCGAAATTCGGCATTGATTCGAAGTCGAAGGAAAACAAGGAACTCCAGATGATCTCCTCTCGCATCAGCGGCCCGCTCGCACACGGCGGCCTGACCTACCGTCCGAAAGACTTCGCGAAGAAAACCGTCTCCACCGACAAGCTATCCGATCCGAACTACGCGTGGGCCGCGCTGCCCGAGGTCTTCATGTGGGGCGAGGGCGACGCCACCGGTGAGAAGGTTCGCGTCACGTTGCCGGATCTCGCCATCCACGCGCGCACCGCCGACGGGCATGTGAAGCTATTCGACTACTCCCGCCATCAGAATCCCACCGGCCAGCCGCTCCCGCTGCGCGACCTGAAGAAGCAGCCGGTGCTGGAAAAAGTGATCTGCCACCTCGACTAGGAAAGCGCTGATTTAATCCACAGAAGGCACGGAAGGACACGGGGAAGGCATTGCTGGCGTCTGTTTCCGGGCCGAAAATCTGATTCCGTGTTCTTCCGTGTATTCCGTGGACACCACCTTGCTTTATTCAGCGGTTCCCTAGCATCGTAGGCGCGGGCGGAAGCCCGCGATGCACCGGGCATCCGCACGCATCCATTTGGAAAATCCCCGGCTGAAAATCGCTGAGCGCGTCGCGCATCTCATCACACAGCGTCCGCGCCTGCTGTGGGGCATTCTCGTTGCACTGCTCATCTCGGCGGGCGCGGTCATCATCGGGCGCTCGCACCTGAACAGCGAAGTTCTCGACATGCTGCCGGGGCACTTCGAGAGCGTGCAGATTTACAAGCTCACGAACCGCGAATTCAGCTCCGCGCGCGACCTCATCATCGGCCTCGTCGCGCCCTCGGACGAGGTGGACATGGACGGCTTCACCGAGCACTTCGCCGAATCGCTCCGCAGGGAAAAATGGGTCGCGCGCGTGATGGATCGTTCGCCGCTCGACGCCCCCGGCGGCCTCGCCGAACTGCGCGCCGTCGCGCTGCCGCTCATGCTGAACCAGGGCGACGACGACTTCGGAAAACTCCTCGCCACACTCCAGCCTGACGCCATCACCGCGCGCCTCGCAAGACTCCGGGCAAAGCTCGAATCCGGCGTCGGACTCTCGCAGGCCGAACTCGAATACGATCCCCTCGGCATCGTCTTCCCCGCGCTAAAAAGTCTCCGCACCACGAACGTCTCCGCCGCATCCGATCCGCTTTTCCGCACCGTCTTCGTCCACTGCGACCAGCCCGACCTGAACGAGCCCGCGTGCGCCGCGACGATGAAAAACTTCGAGGACTTCAAGGTGCGCGTCATCGCCGATTGGAAAGGCCCCGCACCGGAAATTTTCTGCACCGGCCGCACGCCCTACGTCGCCGAGATGTCCTCCAAGATGAAGAGCGACATCACCAGCACGCTCGCCAGCAGCCTCGTGCTCGTCGCGCTCACCTTCTACGCGGGATTCCGCCGCTGGAAGCCGCTGCGCGCCATCATGGATTCCCTCGTGCTCTGCTGCATCCTCGCCATCGCGTGCGGCGCCGCACTCTACGGCGAGCTGAATATGATTACCGTCGGCCTCTGCTCGATCCTCGTCGGGCTCGGCGTGGATTTTGCGATGATCCTCTATGCGCGCTTCCTCAGCGAAACCAGCGAGGGCCGGACGCGCGAACAAGCCATCGCCACCGCGCTGCGCATGCACGGGCGCAGCATCTGGTTCGGATCGTTCACTACCGCCGCCGCCTTCCTCTGCCTGCTCGGCAGCGGCTCGCTCGGCTACCAGCAGCTCGGCGTGCTCCTCGCCTGCGGCATCCTCATCGCGGCGGCGGTGATGATGACATTCTTCTGGCTCTTCCTCGGCATCACACTTCCGCGCTGGCTCTGGAAATCCGTCCTCGTCGTGCTCGCGTGCGCCGCATTGGTGAGCGTATGGTTCATCGCGACCACCATCCACACATGGGATACAGGGACTTGGCGGAATATCGGATGGTCCGCGATCATCACATTCTTCGCGATGGCGATCGCGCACTACCTCTGCAAATGGATTCCCACCCTCCCGGCGCTCGCATTGTCGAGCCCGTGGAAACTGCTCGCCCCGTCCGCCGCCGTCCTGATCGTGCTCACCATCGCGGCCATTGCGCCGGTCAGCCGCATCATCTTCGACCTCAATCCCAAATCGCTCGAACCGCACAACAGCGTCGCAGGCCATGCGCTCCGCACCATCATGGCGCGCATGAACCCCAGCGGCATCGAGTCCGTCATGGCCGTCATCCGAGCACCCGACGCCGAGTCCCTCTCCGCGTCGTGGCAAAGGGCGCACACTGCGTGGAGCAAACTCACGGCGGAAGGCGGCGCACCCAAGCCGCTGCTCAGTTCCGTCGCCACACCTGCCGGACTCGCGACTTCACCCGCGCGGATGAAAGCAAACGCGGCAAAACTTGCCGCCGTGGATTTCACCAAGGCCACCGCCGCATTCGATGCTGCGCTCACCGCTGGCGATTTTCCTCCGGAGCAATATTCCTCCGCACGTGGACTGCTCCTCGCCCTCGCCGATACCGCACAGGGCCGCATGAACGTCGTCGAATGGAAACGCAACCTGCCCGAGACGAGCGCCTGGTGGTTCCTCATTGATGGCTTCCTCAGCCGCGAAACCCCCATCGGCATCGCGCACATCAAGCCAGTCGCCAACATCGAGACCGAAGCGCAGGCCGCCGCATTGCGCAGCGCGCTCGAAGTGCCCGGCCTCAAGGTCGGTCTCTCCGGCTGGGGCTACACGCTCGCGGAACTCGGCCCGTGGTCGCAGGGAAAAATGATTCAACTCACCGCGCTGATGATCGGCCTGAACATCGTCATCCTCATCTTCCTCCTCCGGTCGCTGAAGCCCATCTGTATTCTCATGCTTGGCCTCGGGCTCGCCGTCGGCGCACTCGTCGCGACGCTGAAATTCACAGGCATCGCGCTGAACCTTTTCAACGTCCTCGCCTTCCCGCTCGTGCTCGGCGTCGGCGTGGACTACGGCATCTACATCGCCATCGCCATGCGCGCCGCCGATCCGCTGCGCGAACTGCGCACGGTGATGAAGCCCGTGCTCCTCAGCGGCCACACCACAGTCGTCGGATTCGGCTCGCTGGCCCTCGCGCAAAATCCCGCGCTGCGCGGACTCGGCATCGTGTGCAGCATCGGCGTCGCATGGTGCGTGCTCACCACGTTCATCTTCATCCTCCCGGCGTGCGCACTCGTCGCACGGAGAAAAACGAACGCGCCTCCCGAGTCGCAACCCTCCACTCTCAACTGACCGGATGCGCTCCCTCTACAGCCTCCGTGCATTCAAGGCCGCGTTCGCCCTCGCGCAGATTCTCCCCCGTCCTGTCATGCGAAAAATCGCCGACGCACTCGCGTGGTGGGGCCTGCGGCATTCGCCGGAACTGGAAAAAATCACGCGCGAAAACCTCGCGATCACCACCGGCTTCACGGACGAAAAACTCGACACGCTCGTGCATGAGAACACGCACTGCTTCGCGCGGATGCTCGCCGATTATTTCCTCTGCGCCGGACATCACGCCGATCGCGCAAACGATCTCCTCGATTCCACCGACGGCTGGGAACACCTCGCCGCCGCGCAGTCTGCGGGCCGCGGCACCATCCTCGTCACCGCGCACCTCGGCCACTGGGAACTCGGCGGGCTCCTCCTCGCACTGCGCGGCCTGCGCATGACCGTCGTCACCTTGCCCGAGCCCTCCGACGCACTCACCCGCTGGCGAGGCGCATGCCGCCAGCGCCTCGGCATCGGCACCGTCGCCGTTGGGCCCGGCCATGATTTTGCCTTTGTGGAAATGCTTCGCACTCTCCGCGACAACGGCTGCCTCGCCATGCTCGTGGACCGTCCCTACCACGGCACCGGGATCGCCGTGCGGCAGTTTGGCCGCACGACCGAATACAGCACCGCCGCCGCCATGCTCGCGCACCACACCGGCGCCGCGGTCATCCCCGCATTTGTCATCCGCCTGCCGAACCACCGCTACCGAGCCATCACCTGCCCGCCCGTTCCGATGCGCACCGGCCCGCTGCGCGAAGTGCTCCAAGAAAACACGCAGCGCATCGCGGATGTTTTTGAAGTTCGCATCCGCGAGCATCCCGAACAATGGTTCAATTATGTCCCTCTCTTCCAAAATCCGTAACGCCACACTCGCGCTCGCACTGACCATTTTTCCGTGTGCCGCACGCGCACAGCAGCTCTCCGCCGACGACGAAAAGGCGCTGCTCTCAAAGCTCCGCGATCAGCGCACGAAGTTCCCCGCGCTCACCGCCGACTTCACCGAAGACCGCACCACACACCTGCTGAACAAACCCATCCGCGGCACCGGCACCATCGCCTTTCACGCGCCCGGAAAATTCCGCCGCGAACTGAAGGGATCCTCGCCCAGCCTCACCGTCTCCAACGGCAAGGAACTCTGGATCTACTATCCAAATTTCAGCGAAGCCGAACACTACACGCTCGGGAAAAAACAGTTCTTCGACGACAGCCTCGCCGCGCTCACCGCCGGGCTGAATTTCCAGGACGTCGAGAAATTCTTCCGCGTTGCCCCGTCGCACGAAGGCAACGGCTACCGCATCATCCTGACACCGAGATCCGCCGGCGTCCGCCGCCTGCTCACGAGCCTCACCGTCTGGATGAATGCCGACGCCCTCATCGAGAAGACCGACGCCGCGCTCCCGAAAGGCGACCGCATCGTCACGACCTATCTCAACGTCCGGATGCAAAAATCCGTCGAGGCGTCATTCGACTTCACGCCCCCGGCAAACGCACACATCAGCACGCCTCTCGGCGACTGAGGGCATCGTTCTCCCGGCTTCGGTAAGCCCAAAAAAGCTCGCTGCGGGCGCAGCACCGCGTGGAGCGCCCCTACCTGCGCGTGTGGCGATGGCTTGAAAAATCTGACGGAGTGCCGGTGGTGCCGCTCTTTTCAAAGAACGACGCGCCGGGCAGCACGACGTTCGCAAACTTCGCGGTCTCGCCCATGAAAATTTCCTGCACGACGAGGAATTCGAGCGACACACTTCACAAGTTGGAAAGTGGCCTGCATTTCCCTCGTGCCACGCGTTCAGACTTCCGCTACTCAAATTCAATGGCGATAGCCGGGACTCATTTTGCCCCGGTGGGCCGCAACAATCATGTCTCTCGAATCCACTCTCGCCGACATCACGGCACGCCTGCGCCAGGGCAGGTTTCCGAATGAGCAGGCGATCTCGCAAGGTGTCGTCCTTCGCGTTTTTCAGGAACTCGGCTGGAATACTTGGGACACGAACATTGTCTGGCCCGAATATCAGACCGGCGAAGGCCGTGCGGATTTCGCGCTGTGCCATCCTCCGTCAAAGCCCGCGGTGTTTGCCGAAGTCAAACAGCCGGGCAAAGCGGAGGATTCGGTGCGCCAGGCGCTCGAATACGGATTCCACGCGGGCGTTCCATTCGTTGTGCTGACCGACGGCAGGACGTGGAGTTTCTATCTCCCGGCGGAGCAAGGGAGCTATGAGGACCGGCGCGTTTACAAGCTCGACCTTTACGAACGCCCGCCCGCCGAAGCCGCCGAAGTGCTTCACCGCTACCTCGACTGCGCTAGGGTGCAATCCGGCGAAGCTCTGGAGACGGCGCGAAAGGAATATCGCAGCCGCAACCGACAGTCGCAGGCGAAGGCCGCCATCCCGGAAGCATGGCGCGAGTTGGTGGAGAAGGGCGACGAACTGCTTGTGGAGATGTTGATGAACGCTGTGGAATCGAGAGCGGGTGTCAGGCCAGACGCTGACGATGTTGCGGAGTTTCTAGCGGGACTCGGCAAGTCCATCATCATTGGAGCGCAACGGACTGCTCCACCGTCGCCAACTGGAACCGCTGCTACCCGTTCGTCTCCCGCTCGTACCACCAATGAAACTACGCGCAGCGGCAAGCTCGTGCTTCGCGGAAAGGCGCACGAGTATCACAACGCCAAGGACGCAATGATCATCGTCCTCCGGGAACTCGCGAAGTCAGACCCGACATTCCTCGAACGCTGCTCTCAGCACCCCGACGCCCAAGGCCGCAAGCGCCGCTACATCGCGCGGACAGCGGAGGAACTCTACCCCGACCGCGAGGATCTGCGCGACATGCGCGACACGTTGCCGGGAGGCTGGCTGGTCGCCACCAACCTCAACAACGTGCTGAAGAAAACCATTATCCACCTCGCCGCCGAGGTCGCCGGGCTGAAGTTCGGCAAGGATATCGTGGTGGAGTTTTGAACAGGCAGGTTCAAACCCGTGCATGATGGGCAAACATTCTTGGTGTTGTAAACTCGCGTGGCAAGACGAAGGCGACGGAGTATTTCGTCGAGCCGCAGGTTTTGCGGACGCTGGAGTTTCAGGGCGAGACGACGCTTAAGGGCATTGAGCGGCATCGGCTGCGGGAGTTGATTCTGCGCGACCTAGAGATTTACCGAAACGCGAGCATCAGCGAGATTCACGGGCGCATTGGCAAAGAGATTCCCCGACGAAAGGTGCGTAGGGAACTGGCCGAGTTGGTTGCGTCGAAGGGGATCGGCAGCAGAGGTGTGAAGCGCGGCGCTGTTTACGTTTGGACCAAATGAGCCCGAATGAACGCGGCATTGTCAAAAACACCGCACGCCACAAGCGAGCGAAACGTCGTGAACCCCTGATTTCCACCGGGTTTCATTTTGACCGAATTGAGTCGAATCAAGCGTCGTGTATGCACTGGACTGGTCAATTTCCTGCATCACTCACTTCGCCCTAACCATCTCCGGCTGCGCAGCCATCTTCTCCACCGGCGTGCTCACGCGCTCCACATCCACGGCGACGACCTTGTATTCGGGGCACATGGTGTCTTCGTCGCACTCGCTGCTGGTGACTTCGTTCACGAGGTGCTCGGGGAAGTGGAACGTCGTGTAGAGGATGCCGGGCTTCACCTCGGTGGAGATTTTTGCACGGATCCGCACTTCTCCGCGCGCGGAAAAAATGCGGACGAGGTCGCCGTCGGCAATGCCCTTGCGTTTCGCATCATCGGGATGAATCGCGAGGACGTCCTCGGTGACGATGCGGGCGTTGCCGGTGCGGCGGGTCATGGTGCCGCAATTGTAGTGCTCCAGCACGCGGCCGGTGGTGAGGATGAACGGGAACTCGCCGTGGTGCTGCACGATCTCGTTCGACTCCTGGAAAGGGAAGAAGTGGAACTTTCCGAGGCCGCGCTTGAACGTCTCGATGTGGAGGATTTCGGTGCCGATGCAGCCTTCCTGGATGGGCCACTGCTTGCCATTGTCGCCGAGTCCCTCCCAGGTCGCGCCTTTGAAAAATGGGACGACGCGCGCGATTTCGGCGAGGACGCCGTCGGGCGTGTAGTCGGGCTGCGGGATGCCCATGCGGTTCATGATGTCCACGACGATCTGGCCGTCGGTCTTCGTGCCGGCGAGCGGCGGGATGACTTCGTTCACGCGCTGCACGCGGCGCTCGCCATTGGTGAAGGTGCCGCTCTTTTCAAAGAACGACGCGCCGGGCAGCACGACGTTGGCGAACTTCGCGGTCTCTGACATGAAGATTTCCTGCACGACGAGGAACTCGAGCGAGTTCAGCGCCTTCTTCACGTGCTCGGTGTTCGGGTCGGTCTGCACGAGGTCCTGGCCCATGACCCAGAGCGCCTTCAATTTTCCCGCGAGGGCGGCGTCATACATCTGCGGAATCTTGAGGCCGATCTGGTCGGACATTTTCGCGCCGTAGAACTGCTCATACATTTTGTGAACGGCGGGATCGTTCACCTGCAAATAGCCCGCGCCCTGGTGCGGCTGGCAGCCCATGTCGGCGGTGCCCTGCACGTTGTTCTGTCCTCGCAACGGGTTCACGCCGACGCCGCGGCGGCCGATGTTGCCGGTCATCATCGCGATGTCGGCGATGAGCATGATGGTCTTCGAACCGTGCGTGTGCTCGGTGACGCCGAGGCCGTGGAAGGCCATCGCGTTTTCCGCGTTCGCGTATTCGAGCGCGGCGGCGCGCACGAGGTTGCGATCGACGCCGTGGATTTTTTCCAGTTCGTCGAGG
>Ga0209596_1003143_pt1 | contig 13155 bp, 9 predicted proteins | sample M_130807_MF_Meta_FD_187314 | JGI IMG/M metagenome (GOLD analysis project Ga0209596, IMG submission 187314) | Freshwater microbial communities from Lake Montjoie, Canada to study carbon cycling - M_130807_MF_MetaG (SPAdes) (version 2) | ecosystem: Environmental > Aquatic > Freshwater > Lake... | reverse complement strand
GTCCTCGGCGGAGCCGTGCTGACCGCCCTCGTGCGGACATTCCTCCGCAAAAAGTAACCAACACACCATGCGGCTTTCCGGGCCGGGTGCGCGTCCGCGTGCCCGGCCCTTTGCCGTGCTCACTTTTCTGTGTGACTTGTGTGCTCAGAAATTCTTCTTCCTCCCGCCGCACCGGAAACCTTCAGAGCGGGGATCGGCGCCGGGGAGTGAGGGGGGTTGATCTTCTTTTTCTGCTCCGGCGTCAGCGCCACACCGTCCGGCAGCGACTTGATGATCTGCGCCGTACGCGCCTCATCGCGCCTCATCGCGCTTCGTCTTCTGCTCGGGAGTGAGCACGCCATCGAGTTCCTTCTGCGCCTTCGCGTAAATCTCCGCAGTCGGCGCATTCAGTGGTGCCGTAACCATGCCTCCGATTTGGACCCGGATCTAATTACGCGCGCCAGGCTGGCAAAAGCCGGACCGGCACGCTACAAGCCAGCCCCATGCGCATTCTCCTTCTCCTCCTCGCAGGCCTCTTCGTCGCCCGTGCGGAAAATCCCTGGAACGCCGAAAAACTCAGCCAGCCCCCAAAAGCCGACTGGGGCGCGACCAACGAACTCACCCAGGAAGTCTGGTACGAAGGCGAACCCTACATGGGCAAGCCGACCCGCATCTTTGCATACATCGGACGCCCCGAGGGCAAGGGGCCGCATCCCGCGATCGTCCTCGTCCACGGCGGGGGAGGCGAAGCCTTTCGGGATTGGGCGATGCATTGGGCAAAGCGCGGCTACGTGAGCATCGCGATGGATACCGCGGGAAAGGGGCCAAAAAAGAGCGCCAATCCGGACGCCGGCCCCGGTCAGGACGACGCGACGAAATTCCGCACCGACCTTCCCGCGCAGGACATGTGGACCTACCACGCGGTCGCCGCCGCCATCCGCGCGCATTCGCTCCTCCTTTCCATGCCGGAAGTGGACAAGACCAGGACCGCGCTCACCGGCATCTCCTGGGGCGGCTATCTCACCTGCATCATCGCCGGCGTGGACCACCGCTTCAAGGCCGCCGTGCCCGTCTATGGCTGCGGATTCCTCCACGAGAACAGCGTCTGGAAGACCCAGTGGCTCGACAAGATGCCCGCGGACGCCCGCGCCGGATGGGTGGCAAAATGGGACCCGTCCAGCCATATGGCAGGCGTCAAATGCCCCATCCTTTTTTTCAATGGCACCAACGACTTCGCCTACCCGCTGGACAGCTACCGCAAGTGCTACAACCTCGTCCGCCCCGAACTGCGCCACCTCAGCGTCATCATTGAACTCAAGCACGGTCACTTCTGGAACTTCCCCGAACCCGACGCCTTCATCGACAGCGTGCTCCTTGGAAAAGCCCCCCTGACCCGCCTTGGCGACATCGAGGTGAAAGGCGCGGTCGCCACTGCGAAACTCACCGCCACTAATCCGCCAGCAAAAGCCGAACTTTGCCTCACCTCCGACACCGGCCCGTGGCAGAGGCGCAAATGGCAAAGCATCCCGGCGGAAATCAAGGACGGCGCCATCACCGCGGCGCTGCCCGACAAGACACCGCTCACATTCTACCTGAGCGTCACCGACAGCAACGGCGCCAGGACCACCACCGCACACGCCGGGCGGGGGGGTGAATAGCCCGCATATTTCGCAGCGTTCGTCCCTGCCTCTGCCTCCGCCGCTTCAATCTCACACTCAAAGTGGGACTGATGGGCAGAGGGAAAGGCAGACCACCCTGAACCTCTTTCTTTCTGTCTGTCTGTCTGGCTGGTAGGCAATTGCTCTCGCGCCCGCCGCACTGGAAACGGTCAGAATGGGGACGGGCGTCGGGGAGTGAGGGGGTCTGGGAACTCTCCCGCACAGCCGGCAATCGCGGTTGGTCATCGTCTTCATCCACGTCTGGAAGCCCGGCATCGGATGCGATGTATGATGAGCTTCCCGTCTACTAGAGCGGCTGCAGTCGCATCTCAAGACAACCGGAACACGGGAATCACTCCGCTCTTCTTAGGCAAGGTGCGCTGGCCAACGTAGTCGAATTGAAATTCATCCGGGTTCGCAAGTGTGGCCATCGCAGCGAATTCGCCACTCACATAAACATGGCCTTCTTCCGCGATCGGCTCGATACGTGCGGCGAGATTCGCGTGTCTACCCATGAAGCTGAGGCTTTTCGTGATCGGGTCAAATCCTTCATACAGAGGTCCCGCGTGCAACCCGATACGCAGTTGTAGAGAAACTTCGGTTGAGGCGAGTCCGAATCGTTTCGACCACACTTGTGAACTAACAAGACTCTGCAGTGCAAGCGCCGCATGCGCGGCTTCGCTTGCGGTCTTAAACACCGCAAAGATCGCATCGCCCCAAGTGTTGCGTGCGAGGGCAGTATGACGTGAATCAGACAACACACGATCCACATTCGCTAGGAATTCTCCCATGAAACCCGGATACGCCGCATCTGGCATTTTTGAAAATCCGACCACGTCGGCAAAAAGAATCGAGCGGATGACAATGGCGTCGGACATCAGGCGTTGAGCGTGTTGGGGTTGATGATATCGATAGGAATGTTCGCATCGCGACAGAGTTTCACGAAATGCCCCGTGCCACCCGGCTTGGGAGCGGCGGCATCGGCTTCGTCCGACAGCACGATGGCACGAAGCTGGCCATTAATGCGTTTCGTCCGCAGAATGGCAGTGCCTAACATGACATAATTGGCGTAATCGCATTGCGTATCTCCATCCACGTCCTCCGCGCAGGTAATGGCTTGGATGTGGGAGGCCTTTTCATAAATGCGTTCGAGGCGGGTGGACCAATCGTAACCGCAGTTGTTGGCGACTTCACGAATGCGACGCAAAGGAAAAGGCTCCATCAGCGTGATTCGCCCGCGCGTTGCAAGCAGAGCCTCTGCAAAAAGAATATCACCTCCCGGCGCACCCGCACTGATGCCTTCAACCACCCCCATTTTGGCGATAATTTTTGTTAGAGCCAAAGCAGCAGGTCCATCCATGCGGCATATTTTCTCTGGCAACCGGGGAGCTTCACGCACGGCACAATCCGGAATGTGGCCGGCAAAAATGAGCAGAACCGGTTTCGGAAACCATTTATCCAACAACTTATCATCTCCGGATACCTCGGCCAGCAACAGGGCGGCAACCGCGCGATTTGCCGCTAGGTCGCCCGGTGACTGAACGCTCAATGCCGCCGCTTTTGCATAGTGTTCGCCCGCGCGATCCAACTCACTCAGCACGAGCCGCATCTCCGCAAGGTTGGTTTGGTTCCACATCGATCCATGGTCGACCCGTTGTTCGATGAACTCGATCACCAGCAGCGCTTTGGCGCGCGCGGTTTCGTGTTGTCCTGCAAAATAAAGAAACTGCACCTCCTGGTTTGCCGGATAAGACCAATCGGCCCCCTCTTGGCGGGCGAAAGTTTTCGCCTGCGCCGCCCATTTCGCGGCTTCCGTCATCAGGCGCGATCGTTCTTCTCCTGACTGCGCGGCTAAACCACGATCTCGCAGCAATCGAGCTTGTGCGCTGCATACACTACCATCGGCCTCATGCTTTGTTAGAAATTCATCCAGCACGTGTTGCGCCTCACAGGTGGCGCCAGAGCGAGCGAGCGCGGTCGATTTGGCAGCGATCAAACGGTGAGGTGGAAAATCCGCTGCCGCTGCACAACGCAAGCCGTGATTGGCAGCATCGTGCGCGAGATAAAATTCGCCTTCGCTATTAGCCCGCTTTGCGACGTTTTCATAACATGCCGCGATGAATCCCTGCTCAGCTTGCTCGGTCACCGCATGCTGCCACACACGTCGGAAATACGCATAGTCCACATGTGCTGCCAGCTCACGCAACCATGGCGCGGTCGAAGTTGGTATGTCCTGAAAACCCATGTTATTGATTGCTCCTGTCGGTGAATGTCTTTTTCTCCGACAATGTGCCGTCGGCGTATTCCAACTGTACCGTCACGGATTTGGTGGTTAGCGGAAGTGTTAGGTAAATGGTTTCGTCGGTATTGATTTCGTAAGGAGACTGACCCGGCTTCGGTGGACTGAAGGCAAAAGTTTTATCAAGCGCTTCACTGTCTACCGAGTAGCGAATGCTTTTAAGCGAGCTTCGGTAACTGAGTAACGAAGTGAAGTAACACAACAATTTGCCGTCGTATTCGCGTAACCTGACCCATGAGTTCATCAGTGATCCGAGCACTTGTTTGCCGAAGGCCAGAGTGACATCCTCCGTGTTGAAACTCACTTTGAACGGGCCATTGGTTTTATCGGTAATGTCCACGTAACGGACTTCCATCGAGTAAGTGCCGGCCTTCAATTTCCCGAGCGGAACGGACATGTTTGGCATGGGCATTCCCGTCTGCGGATTCACTATCGTTGAAACGCCCGTATCCTTGAAATCCGCATCGCCTTCATAGCGCCACTCGACTTTTTTGATTTTATAATCCGCAAATCCGAACGCCATCATCCAGCCGTCATTCGACTGCATCGCTGTTAGAGAAACAGGATTTTTCAAAACCGATTCCGGCATCGCCGCGAGCTTGGCGGCGCGGGCATCCACGTCACTGAGCCATTTTTGTCCCTCTTTTTTATCGAGACTGTATTTCTGAAACTTGCCCGCCGTATTAAGCCCACGAAAGGCATCGAGCCATTTCTTCTCCTCGTTTTTATCGGCGATGGTTTGATCTCCGAGCTTTTCAGCCGAAAACTCGCGGCTGAGAAGATAGGCGGCTGGCGAGAAATCAGGAGCCTTTTCCGCGAGCGCGCGCAAAGTTTCAATGCGCTGTGCTTTGGGCAACAACAGTGCGGATACTGCTTCGAGCGAGAGCGTGGAATTGCTTTTCCGCAACGCTGTTAGAACTTCATGTGCTCCATCCCCGCCTTCTTGCACTTTCAACATATCGGCATAAGCGACGTAGGGATCGATATACTCCACACCCGATGCGAGAAATGCGTTGTAGCTTTTCCTCGCCATCGCGAAATCGGACTTCACCTCCGCAAAGCGAGCGTTGTGATAATGATCCGCCGGGGTCTGGGGATTAGCGATGATTCCGTCATGCTTGGAGGCTTCTTCAAAAAGCTTCGCGAGGTCGTCGATTTTCGAAACTACCTGCGCAGTTTGCTCGCGCACCACGGTCGTGTTGGCCTCAACTTTTTTCTCTACGATCTCGGATTTTTCATCCGTGCGCGTTTTCACCCACCACAAGCCACCAGCGAGCAGTAAGACGGCGGCAGCGAGCGCGACACGCCAACGAATTCCATTCCTTCGCTCACGTTCCGCTGCGACGCGGAGTTCTTCGAGATCGTTGCGGAATTTGAGCAGTGTTTTTTCTAACTCGCTGGCATTCGGCATCGCATGCCACAACCGATCGCTCTGTTCGATTTTCTTACGATAATCCTGTTGAAGTTTGCGGAGTTCCTCTGGCTCGTCGTTCGGCTGGTCGGGTGTGAAATTCTCGTCGAGCAGAAAATGCCACACTTTCATCCCACGCCGCACCGCATAAAGCGCTTCATACTGGGTGTAGCTCACGCGTCCGAATTCAGGATCGGGCTCCGATGGTTCCAAACCATAACGCTGTCCGGTCAGTTGGATCAATCCAACACAAGAATCGATTTGCCGCCGCAAGATGTCGCGAATTTCCCCTTGCTCCACCCCGATGATGTCCTGCCATACCGGCTCGTAATTAAGAAACAGCAGAGTGTTCGCCACGATCTGTCTGGTTGAAGCCAGTTCTCGTGAAACAGAGCTGATGAAAATACGCGGTTTGACGGACATTTTTTGTAGTTATCAGCCCGCGCGACGCATGTCGAGGCTCAAGCCTCATCACGACAACTAGCTCCTACCTAGGCCGTTTGCCGGTATATCGAAAATGATGGCGCGCACATGACAATCTTGAAGCGTGATTTCTAGTTGTCACTGGTTCGCGGGCGCTGTCATGAGCGGTTGCTGCTAGGAATTTGGCTGCTAGCTGCTAGGAAATTGCTTTCGCGCCCGCCGCACCGGAAACGGTCAGAACGGGGACGGGCGTCGGGGAGTGAGGGGGTCTGGCGAGCGTCACCCGCCGATGATGCAACTCCTCTCGGATGTCGTGGAAGCGGATGATGGGGCCCGCCACGAGCTGCGGAAACATCGTGATGTAGACAGCGACGTACACGAGGCTCCGCTCCACGGGCACCTGCCGCCGGTAGACGTCGATCAGGTAGGAGAGGGCGTGGAACGTGAAAAACGAAATGCCGAGCGGAAGGTGCACGTCAGGCCGCGGGCCCGACACGAGCGACGGCAAGACCGCGGCCGCGATGTCGTGAAAAAATCCGAGATATTTGAAATAGCACAGGCCGGCCAGGTTGGCTGCCACGCCACATGCCAGCGCCAGTTGCCGGCTGCGGCCCTCAGCCGTGCCGATCAGGATACCGAAGGCCCAGTTCAGCACGATCGAGCCCAGCATGACGTAGGTGTAGAGCACCTCGCCGTAGGCGTAGAAGCAGAGGCTGAAGAAGAGCAGCACGGCGTGCTTGAAGGGCAGCGTGAGATAGCACGCCAGAAAAACCGGCAGAAAATAGAAGATGAAAACGACCGAGCTGAAGACCATGGTTTACCGTCCGGTCCGTCGTCGTGCCGAGCTGATGCCCCCGGACTCACCCCACCCTGGAGCCCCGGAGCACGTCGGCCAGGGGACGGACGGCGTTGCTCCAGAGGTACTTTTCCCGAATCGCGTCGGCGGCCTTCCGCATGGCAGCGAGTTTCGTGGCATCACCAAGGGTGGCGGCGAGCGTGGCGGCGAGCGCCGCCGGATCGGTCGCATCGACGCGCACTGCCGCCCCCGCCGCGATCATTTCCTCGCTCAACGGATCTCCTCCGTTCGTGGCCAGCGGCGTGCGCGTCCACAGGTAGTCGACCACCCGCGTCCGCCAGGCCAGCAGGTTCTCCATCCCCGGCTGATTGGCGAAGCAGATCAGGTCGGCATCGAGATACCAATCACCCCGCTCATGGAAGGGCACCCAGTCGACGAGATGCACGAGCGGGCGGATCGCCGGATCCTCGATCATCTTCATCATGCGTTCGTGGCACTTTTCGAAATCGGGGTGCTGCACGAACGGGTTCTTTGCCCCGACGATGACGAGCCCAACGGCGTGCTTCTCGGCCAGCGTCCGGACGGCTTCCAGCAGGCACCCGATGTCGAACCACGGGTAGACGCCGCCGAACCAGAGGATCTTCCATGCCCCGGGGGTGGCGATGAGGTCCGAACACGGCCGCTTCGCGGGCACGGCCTCGGCTTCGTGGATGCCGTAGGGCACGATCAGGAACGGATCGTCGTCGTACGTGACCGGGTTGATGCGGCCGATCGCCGCCAAGACGCCCATGTAATAGAGCCGTTGGGCCTCGGTCGCACAGAGGAAATAGTCGCCCCGCTTGAGGCACGTCTCCCAGATCCGCCGGTCGCGCTCGAATGCCTCGGCCTCGCCATGTCGATTGGCCGAGCGCCGGGCGCAGACTTCGATATGGATCGGAACGTAGGCGTCCCAGACCAGCACCTGATGCTCGAGCACGGCGTCGGCGATCCGCACCGAATCGTCCCCGAGGCAGTAGCTGGCCACGATCATGTCGTGCTCGGCGATCAATTCGGCGAGGGTGTCGTGGCCCCACCGGGCGATGCGCACCCCCGCGAACTCGGCGGGCATCGACGGCAGGTCGTACCAGGCGGGAATCGCGAGTGTGACATCGCTTCCGGGCACGGCGTGCGCGAGCGCGGCCGCCAGCCCCCAGCTCCGCAGGCCGGTGCCTTCCACCTTGCCGACGCCCGGGATCGGGGGCGGTCCGTAGGCGATCACGAGCACGGCCCGGCCGTCGGCCTGCTTCCACACCTCGCCGCCGCGTGGCGCGGCGAACCGCTCCTCCGCCCTGCCCGTCGCCGGCGTCTCCACGGCACTCCGCACGGCCTCGGTCACTTCGTCGAGACACCGAGACCACGGGTAGCGGTCGAAAACCGGGATTGCTCCGACCGGCCTGCGGCCGCGGTCGAGCCGCTCGCGAACGGCCGCCGCCATCGCATCGACGTCGAGGTAGGGGACGAACACGGCCTCCTCGTCCGAGAGCATCTCAGCGGCGCCGACCGCCCCGTCAAACGACACCACCGGACATCCGACAGCGGCCGCCTCGAGCGCCACCATGCCGCACGATTCCTCGCGGGACGGCATCACGAACACGTCGGCCGCGGCGAAGTATCGCGCCGGATGCTTCTTCTCGCCGACGAAGTGCAGGCATTCGGAGAGCCCCAACTGCCGGACGTCGTGCCGTGCCCACGGCTTCGCCTGGTCGTCCCACCGCCCCACCCACACGAAGTGCACGTCGTGCCCGGCCGCCGTCTTCCGATCGACCACCTTGGCGGCCAACTGCACGAACAGATCGACGCCCTTCCGCTGTTCGGCGCGGCCGCAGGCCAGCACGACGCAGGCCTCGGGCGACAGGCCGAGGTCCTTGCGCACGGACCGGCGTTCCTCGGCCCGATCCATGGCGGCCGGCGGCGCGTCGATGCCGTAGGGCACGACCAAGATCCTGGTGGGCGGGATGCCATAGGCTTCGGTGAGCGACGTGGCGACGAGCTGCGACGGGCAGACGATCTGCCGCGACGCGCGTGCCATGCGCTGCACGGTCTTGCGGCCGCCAAAAAATTCGTCGATCACGGTGGACGTCTCGTGGATCCAGGCCACGACGGGCACGCCCTGCAGGCGACACTGCTCGGCGACCCGGGCGGTGGCGATCGTGTTGCAGACGACGACACATGGTGGAGCCGAATGCCGGAGCACGTCGGCGAGGGCGGCGAACACGTCTACGACGGCGGGCACCACGATCGTGGGCGCGACAGCCGCGAAATCCTCCCGCAGCGGACCATCCGCCAGAAGGACGACGCGGCAGCCGACGCCTGCGGTCGAGCTCAGGTGCTTCGCCAGCCGCAGCAGGATCATCGGCGCGCCGCTGCGGGTGGCCTCGTGGCCGACGAGGATCACATGGGGCCGGGTGCCCCGGGGCACCCAGGATGCGGGGATCGTCGGATGGCCGAGCCCCTTGCGCTGGCGGGCCCGCTGCCGACGGAGCGCAAGCTGCACGCTGGTGGCGAGCCCCTTGAGTCCCGGGATCCGGCCCACGAATTCAGCGACTTTTCGGCCAACGTTCATAGGACTCCTGTTGCTGCTAGGAAATTGCTTTCGCGCCCGCCGCACCGGAAACGGTCAGAACGGGGACGGGCGTCGGGGAGTGAGGGGGTCTGCACCGAGGCCCTCACCACAAGCACTCCATTGGCGAGCGCGGTTTCCTCCGACGCCCGGAGCTTCGACGTCAACCGTTCAATCCCTGGCAGGGCCAACAGCGAAATCAAAATCAGTCTGCGGAATGGAATCATATGTATCTCCGAGGTAGGCTTGAGGGTCAGTGGTAACGGTCTCGGCCAGAGGAATGCCGGATGGACCGGCAGCCGGAAGCAGTTCTCAGGACCGTAGCCACCCTCTGACTTGACCGCCAAGCACAAACCGCCGACTCCAAGAAATTCGCCGTCACGTCCGCCTCACCGGAAACCGCCAACCGGGCAAAAGGCGAGGGTAAGTCTGTCACCTTGGACGCGGTCGAGATACCAATCGCCGGGTTCCGTGCACCCCTCTGCCACATGATCCAGGCGGAACCGTGCGGGCCGACCGGTCTCGTCGCGCGAAAGACGGCTCGCCCATCCCTATTCCCTATAGCATTTCAATAAAAGCTATGGCCGTAGTTTGAGGTTGGGATTGGCACTTGAGAGTCCTAGGGATGGAGGCGCGGACAGCCGGTGGAGCGTGACCTCCGGGCACGCTTCTTCGGCGGGGCGCAAGCATTCCATCCGGGAAACGCGCCCGGAGGTCGCGTTCCACCAGCACCAGCACTCCGCGCCGCTCAACTCGGGACTCGGAACACGGCTACACTATTTCTTGGTCTGCTCTGGACTGTTCACTTCCCCAGCTCTCTTGCCACCTCGCCGGCCAGGTCGAGCAGCTTGGCGTCCTCCGCAGCCTGCATGCGGGCGGCAGGGAAGAACCCCCTGACAAACGCCTGGGCCCGCTCCTCCCGATAGCGCATGACCCGCTCAAGGAGGCCCGCGCCGATCTTCTTCTCGGCACTGGCCTGCTCGATATCCAGCAATGCCTCGGAAAGTTCCAGCCCTTCGCGAAAGACCTCAAAGCGTTCCGTGGCCACGGGGCCGTCGGGGCCGGGATAGAGGATGGAGGCGATGTTGTACGCGCCGAACCCCCGCGCTCCGTTGCAGCGATTCACCGAGTAATACCGGTCGTCCTGAGCCGAAGGAATCCGGATCGGGAACAGATCCAGCCCGAACACCGAGCCGTCCCACCCTCGCCGCAGCGTATCTTCCGCCCGCCACCGCAAGGCCATCAGCGGCAGGTTGTCGGCTCCCACCCGGCCACTGTCATCGCGATAGAGCCTGCAATTGGTCCCGCGCGACGGCTTTCCGGTCCACGGGATATTGATATTTGGCCCCCGCCGATCGTTGCAGGCGCCGTAATGGCGGACCTTCATGACGACGTTCTTGTCGGTGCCCACGAATGCAAACGGCCCGATGTGACTATACATCGTCCACTCGCCACCGGGCCAGAGTTTATTGGCGACATCAACCGCCGCCGGCGCCGGCGAACCCTGCAAGTCTGAATACCCGAACACCACCTCGTCCAGCCAGCCGCGCGTCTGCAGCTTCTTGCGGATCTCTTCGAACACCGGCCGCCAGAACGCCACGTGTTCCGCGGTGCCGGGCTCCGGCTGCGGCATACGCTCGACCTTGCCCGTCGCCGGATCGAGCAAGGTCACCGGCGTCTGGGCCACGGGGACCGCCCCGCCCTCTCCCGAGACCCAACACTTCCACCCCAACCACAAGGAGCGAGGCTTGCCAGTGGACTTCGCCACCATGTCCAGGTACTTGTCGAAAAGGGTGAAGTCGTATTTGAAACTGCCGTCCGCTTGCTTGATCCACCGAACGAACGACTCGGGGTTGCTGATGCTTTCGTGAAACTCGACTACCAGCGGGATGATCGCCACACGCGAGTTCACCTCGCTCGCCAGCGCCAGCGACTTGCCCATGTATTCGAAATGCTTGTCCGACCAGAGCGGTATCTTGTAGTGCCAGGCCAGCCCTTCCTCTCCCGAGAAGAGCATATTCTGCTGGCGGAAATCCTTCGGGTCCCGCGCCGTCCAGGCGGAGACGCTCACGCGCAGCGGGACGCTCATGGGCGCCAGACCTTCCGCCGCGAGCTGCACCGTTCCTTCGTACGTACCCGGCTTGGCGTCGCGAGGCACGCGCACCGTAAACCAGAGCGGCGCGACCGCCCCGGCCACAAGTCCCTTGCGGTCCACGAACCGGCCATAAAAACCTTCCGGTCCCGCGACAGCCTTGCTGACAGGAATCTCCGAGGGAATGGTGTCGAGCAGACCGTCGAATCGCCCTGGTGAGCCAACACTGGACTTGCCGGGTTCCCATACGGCACAACGGATACGGACCGCGGAAGCTGGGATCTTCGCCGTTGCTGTTTCCCGCGGCGAACCGGAAATGGGTTCACGTGCAAGCGCCAGATCCCCCACCGTCACCTTCAACCCCTTGATCGGCTGATCAGAGCCCACCATCAGCCGCCCGGAAAACACCGTGTTTCGGCCGGCGTGGACGGTGACCGGACGAAGCGGTTCACCAGGATCGCCATAGTCAAAGGCGGTCACCGTGTCTTCCACAGCGCAGTTCCAGACGCGTATGCCCTTCGGTCTCAGCCCGTCGGCCGAGACCGCGCTCGCCGGCGAAATGGTCAGTTTCGCACCCAACAACCCGATGGGTTGCCAGCCCACCTTCTCGTAATCATCATTGCCGGGACGCCCAATTTGATCGGTGGCGCCCACCGGCGCGGCATGCGTCTCAATGGCCACGACGTTGACACCCTTGCGAAGCAGCGTCACGGGAATGCGGACCTCCTGCATCCGGCGGGTGCGCAACTCTGCCACGGAGGCTTGTTTCGTTCGCGGCAGCGATATCCAGTCCCGATCTTCGCCGCGTATGAGTTTCCCGTTCGACGTCACGAAGGCTTCCTTCGGGTAGTCCTCGGCCACAACCTCGAGGTTTGTCGTGTTGCCCGGCAGATGCGCCCTCGCGACCTCCTTGCCGTTAACAAACACCGCGGCTCCGCCCCAGTAATCGAGCGAGAAACTGCACGCCTTGATTTGTGCGGGGTCTTTGATTTCGAACCGGGCTCGCGCCAGCAGCACGACCGGGGCGTACGGGCTGTTGATGCTGCATCCCCGGGTCTCTTCCCGAAACCACAGCGTGGGCTGGGGAAACCGAAGCCGCGGCCAGGCGCCATCGTCAAACGCGGGACTCGCCCAGTCGTGCGCAGGAAGCGCAGACCAGAAGAACGACGGCGAGTCGGCGCTAAAACGCAGATTGGCGTACTCAATCCTGCCGCGCGCAAGCGTCCCATCGGCGTTGCGCACATGCGTGGCGCCGTCGATGTGGAACTGCCGCCACAGCGTGCTGTCGTCCAGCACCACCGTCCCAATTCCCCCCTCACCGCCCGCCGCCGGTTCCGCCCCCCTGCCGGCCGCTGCCATTGCAAGGATGATTACTGATGCCGCAAGCTGTGCTGTTTGTTTCATAAGAGTGGGAATGGCGATGGATTTGCCACGGGTTAGCCGTTTGGAAATGGTTAAAATGGTCACTACTTAATCTCCACGTTGACCCTCCCGCCCTTTTCGAGGAGGATCTCCTTCTGCTGTTCCTTGCCACCAGGCAGCCTCCACTTGAGCGTCACAGGACCCGCGTCGTTGCGGCCAAAGCAGGCATGGCTGACGCCGGGCACCACATTCCACGCTCCCATGCAGCGTTTGCCGATCCAGCCCGTCACGACCACGGGGCCCATGGACGGTCCGCCGACCCGTAGAAACGCGCTGGCGAGCCGCGCATCCCCGTCACCGTTCTCCCGGAAAAAACTCCAGATTTCCCCGTTGCTCAGTGCCAGGATCATGTCCTGCGCGCCGTCACCGTCGCTGCTAGGAAATTGCTTTCGCGCCCGCCGCACCGGAAACGGTCAGAACGGGGACGGGCGTCGGGGAGTGAGGGGGTCTGGGGGGAGCGAGGGGCGAAAAGAGGA
>Ga0209596_1003138_pt1 | contig 13167 bp, 11 predicted proteins | sample M_130807_MF_Meta_FD_187314 | JGI IMG/M metagenome (GOLD analysis project Ga0209596, IMG submission 187314) | Freshwater microbial communities from Lake Montjoie, Canada to study carbon cycling - M_130807_MF_MetaG (SPAdes) (version 2) | ecosystem: Environmental > Aquatic > Freshwater > Lake... | reverse complement strand
AGCAATTGCATGATTTCGTTTCTGAAAAACAAACAAACCACTGCAAGCATCCAACTGAAAATGAAAATGGTTTTGAAACTAACAGCAGTGAGTTCATCCACTTTTTGTCCTCGTCGAATCAGTCGGGAAAAAATCGGAAGCAATAATGCAGCAAACAAAAACCCGAATTGATTAGCAGCATCGAGCAAGCGAAAAGCAGAAGCATAAATTCCTGCCTGAATATCTCCATCGGTTCCCAATAATTTTTTCAGCAGTACTGCATCAATCCGGGTGTAAATTCCCATCAGCAAAACAATAATGGCAAGCAGGTAACTTTCCTTCCAGATTGTTTTCAGCATACTGAACTCAAACGAAAATTGCAATTTAGGAATGCGCTGTAACAGTAAAACCCCTGCAACTAAAATGGTAATCACATAACTCGCTGTTTGCGAATACACAAACCACTCAATCTGAAATTCGCCTTCAATGGGTTTGAAATAATACAACCATCCGAAAAATAAAATCATCAATAGTTTATCAAGTATCGAAAGAAAACTATCGAGTTTAAAAAATTGCAGAGCAGATAAATTGCTTCGCAGATATAGTAACAGAGAATTGAGTCCCTGATTGAGAATTAATATTCCGAGTATGTAATATCCTTCTTGAGTCGGATGCAAAAAAATGGCAGCAATAAAAGTAAGCGCGCAGTATAAAATGAAAAGCAAAATCTTAAAACATAAAATGTTCGACAGATATTTTTTGATGAGCGATGGCTGTTGCGCAATAATGCGGTTGTTGTAATTCGTGATGCCGATGTCGAGAATAATGCTGAACAGAATACTGAGATTGAACAACGCGAAATACAAACCATACTCTCCGTGTCCTGTCAGGTTTTGAACTGTTCTATCTACACCCAGAACATAGAACGGCTTGATGAGCACATTCAGCACCAATAGAAAAATAAGATTGCGAAAAAAAGTTTGCTTCATTAATCGGAGTGCAAAATACTTATTCCATTTTCAGATTCCAGATTACAAATTCCAGATTGAATCTTCGCCAATATATTTCTATCAAAAAAAAATTCGTGATAATTCGTGTAATTCGTGGCTAACATTTAATTCATTTATTTCGCGGCATATAGAATGGACAAGGAAATCTGGTTAAAGCGAATTGACAGAGTTGCGCGCCTCGAAAAAAAATCGAAGTGGGTTCGGCTATTATCAAATCCAATTAACAGAATTTATGGATTGACTTTTTCGAAACTGATTTTCCCTTCTTCTAAAAAACCAAATTACACTTCTGCAAAACTCATTTGCGATTACCGCATGACTGTTGCGCTGCCTGATGGTTTGGATATTTTTTTGTGTGGATGCAAAACTCACGATTCGGAATTGCGGTTTGCAAAATGGATGATTCAGACTCTTCAACCACGCGATACTTTTTTTGATGTGGGGGCGCACTTTGGTTTTTTCAGTTTGCTCGCGGCGCAGTTGGTGGAAGAAAGCGGAAAAGTTATTTCGTTTGAACCCGCAGCACTCGCGGCAAATATTCTGCATAACAATATTGAACGATTGCGGCAAGTGCGAATGGTGCAAGCTGCTGTAGGCGAAACAACCGGCAGCGTGATGTTCCTGGAAGGAAAACCCGGACAAACAGAATCAAGCGGACGAATGAGCGCCGAAGAAGAAGAGAACGAAACCATTCAGGGAAATCTGGTGAACTGTGTTTCGCTCGATGATTTTTCGGAGAAAGAAAAACTGTTTCCGACTGCCATTAAAATTGATGCGGAAGGAAGCGAGCTGAAAGTGTTTCAGGGCATGAACAGACTGTTACACTCGCACAAGCCTGCGATCATTATGGAATTCTGGAGCAAGCAGTTTCACAACAATCAGCAACACATTGATGCAATGAATTTGTTAATCAGCAAAGGTTACACAATGAATCTGATTGGTGATGACGGAAAACTTTTTCGCAGCAACAATCCCGAACAGCTTTGCATGGAACGGAAATTAGAATCAGATAATATTGTTTTCACTGCATGAAGATTGCCGTCAACACACGCTTCTTACTGAAAGATAAACTTGAAGGAATCGGCTGGTTCACTTACGAATCGCTGAAGCGAATGGTGCTTGCACATCCCGAACACGAATTTCATTTTTTGTTCGACCGCAAATTTTCTGATGAATTCATCTTCGCAAAAAATGTGGTGCCGCATGTTTTGTTTCCACCGGCGCGTCATCCGTTTTTGTGGTATGCGTGGTTTGAATATGCCGTTCCGCAGGCGCTGAAAAAAATAAAACCCGATGTGTTTCTTTCTACTGACGGATACTTGTCGCTCTCGGTAAAAACCCCTCAGGTGCTTGTGATTCATGATCTGGCTTTCGAACATTTCAGCAATCATGTGGACTGGCTCACACTTCGTTACTACAAATATTTTGTTCCGCGATTTGCAAAACACGCCACGCGAATTGCAACTGTTTCAGAATTCACGAAGCAGGATGTAATAGAAAAATATAAAATCGCTGACGGTAAAATTGATGTAACACACAATGGCGGAAATGAAATTTTCAAATCGCTTGCTGCTGCTGAACAAAAATTAATTCGCGAAAAAATTTCGGGCGGCGCTCCTTATTTTATTTATGCAGGCGCTGTGCATCCGCGAAAAAATGTGAATCGTTTGTTTCTCGCTTTCGATTCATTCAAAGAAAAATACGGGGGCAATTTTAAATTGATTATTGCCGGAAGAAAAGCGTGGGACACCGATGAGGCAATGAAAACTTACGAGCGCATGAAGTACAAGCACGATGTGATTTTTCTCGGTCACCTGCGGTTGAACGAACTCGCACAGGTACTCGCTTCAGCAACCGCGCTCACTTATGTTTCGCTGTTCGAAGGTTTCGGAATTCCAATTGTGGAAGCCATGAATGCCGGAGTGCCGGTTATTACTTCCAATGTTTCTTCAATGCCCGAAGTGGCGGGCGATGCCACTTTAATTGTGAACCCGTTTTCTGTTGAAGAAATAGAAAATGCCATGGTGAAAATGGCAACAGATGAAACACTCCGGAAAAATTTAATTGCAAAAGGAAATATGCAGAAACAAAAATTCAGTTGGGATTTAACTGCAGAGCGATTGTATGATTGTGTTATAAAATGTATAAATGTTAAATCATAAATTATTTCAATGAAAAAAACGCTTTCAATTCTTCTACTGATTTTCGCTTTCAACTCAAAATCATTTTCACAAACTGCAAATCAGGATTCAATAACTGTTACAGATCAGATTTATGTGGATGTTGGCTTTCTGCTAAATGATTTGCAAAAGCCCGTTCAATTAAAAATTCTGAAAACCGATCCTGATAATGCTTCACTCAAAACCGATCCGGTTTTACTTAAAGCTATTAAAATGAAACTCTCTGAATATTCGCAGGAAATTCTTTCAAGTGAATGGAGCGATTCTACAGATTCATATCAGATGCACCTGATATATCATTCGACGAAGAAAGAAATAGAATAAATTTTCAGACAGGTTTAAATTTCGCAGTGAAGTGCCGTAAAAATTTTGGCTCGTAAGTAATTTCATATCCGCGCACTTTATTTTTTCCTTCCATTAATTTTTCAAAAACTTCAATCACATATTCAATGTGACTTTGAGTGTAAACACGGCGCGGAATTGCAAGTCGAACCAATTCCATTCTCGAAGGAATTAATTTTCCTGCTTCATCATATTTTCCAAACATCACTGAGCCGATTTCTACAGAACGGATTCCACCTTTCATGTACAACTCGCAAACCAATGCTTGTCCCGGATATTGTTCTACCGGAATTTGTGAGTAGAATTTTTTAGCATCAATATACACAGCGTGTCCGCCAATCGGTCGCAACACCGGAATACCCATTTCATGCAATCTATCTCCTAAAAATGAAGTGCTTTTGATTCTATATAAGAGATAATCAGCATGAAAAACTTCTTCGAGCCCAATAGCAATTGCTTCCATGTCTCTGCCTGAAAGTCCGCCGTAAGTGGTAAACCCTTCAGTGATAATGAGTAAATTTTTGCAAGCTTCAGCAATAGAAAAATCTTTCAGAGCCAGAAATCCACCCATGTTTACCAGTGCATCTTTTTTTGCACTCATGATTGCTCCATCCACCAGCGAAAACATTTTCTGCGCAATTTGTTTGTAGGTTTTGTTCTCGTATCCTTTTTCTTTCTGATGAATGAAAAAAGAATTTTCAGCCACACGACAGCAATCAAGAAATAATTTCACTTTGTGTTTTTTACAAACCGCACTCACCAGCTTTGCATTTTCCATACTCACCGGCTGACCACCACCGCTGTTGTTTGTAACGGTTAAAATTACTCCGCCAATATTTTTTGGTTTGTGTTTTAAAATCAGCTCCTCTAATTTTTTTACATCCATGTTTCCTTTAAACGAAAATTCCGATTGTGTGTCGTTTGATTCTGTGCAGGGAATATCAATTGCTTCGGCTCCCGAAAATTCAATGTTTGCTCTGGTTGTATCGAAATGTGTATTGCTGATAAAAATTTTTCCTTTTCCTCCTAAGTATCCATACAAAATCCGCTCGGCTGCTCTTCCCTGATGGGTTGGAAAAACATATTTCAATCCGGTGAGGTCATGAATTACTTTTTCCATTCGTCTCCAACTTCGTGCTCCTGCATACGATTAATCACCTTCCATCATGCCAGCCCATTGCGCCGCACTCATGGCTGATGTTCCGCTGTCGGTTAAAAAATCAATCAGCACATCTTCTGAATCAAGCAGGAAAGGATTGTAATGTGCTTGTTCTAGAAATTTTTTTCGCTGCACTTCGGTGGTCATGGTGATTGGTTCCACCATTTTTATTCTGAAAGGTTCAATGATTGTTTTGAATGACATGATAAAGTTTGAAGCTTCCAAACATATTAGCTCAGCATTACACGAAATATGATTTATGTCGTGCAATAATTGCTTCAAATAAAATTTGCGTCATCAGTTATTGTCAAAACTCTGAAAATATGGCGGACTGGTAAAGATTCGAACCCCAGACCAGACCCACTGATTAGGAGTCATTTGCTATACCAATTGAGCTAGGAATCCGTTTTCTAATTATCTTATAGGCAAGTTTGTCGAAATATTTATTAAAACGGTTATAAAAGAGTTTCTGTTTATTTATTTTGGTGAATTTATCTCAAATTGATAATTTCCATTAATCAAGTTCAAATTTTTCTTCCGACATTTTTTTCTTTCACTTCGCCTGTTACTTTTGCGGCACTTTAAAAAAAATTACAATTATAAAATGGCAAATGTTGGTCGCATAAAAACAGTAATCGGGCCTATTGTGGATGTTGCTTTTGAGGGAGGAAAGTTGCCCGAAATTTTGAACGCTTTAGTAGTTACACGCGAGAACGGACAAAAATTGATTCTTGAAGTTCAGCAGCACCTTGGTGAGGACAGTGTACGCACCATATCAATGGATGCAACTGAAGGATTGGTTCGTGGTATGGAAGCCGTTGATTCCGGTTCAAATATTACCATGCCTACAGGTGAACAAATTAAAGGGCGTCTTTTTAATGTAATTGGTGAAGCAATTGATGGAATTGGTGAAGTAAGTAATGAAGGCGGATATGCCATTCACCGCAAGCCTCCCATTTTCGAAGAGCTTTCAACTGAACAGGAAGTGCTTTTCACAGGTATTAAAGTTATTGACTTGCTCGAACCCTATTCAAAGGGAGGAAAGATTGGCTTATTTGGTGGTGCCGGTGTTGGAAAAACAGTATTGATCATGGAATTGATCAACAACATTGCAAAAGCTTATGCAGGAACTTCAGTATTTGCGGGAGTAGGAGAGCGCACACGCGAAGGAAATGATTTGCTTCGAGAAATGATTGAGTCTAATGTTATAAAATATGGCGATGAATTTAAACATGCCATGGAAAAAGGTGATTGGGATTTAAGTAAGGTTGATAAAAATGAATTGGCAAAGTCACAGGCAACTTTGGTGTTCGGACAAATGAACGAACCTCCCGGTGCGCGTGCCCGTGTAGCGTTAAGCGGATTAACCGTAGCTGAATATTACCGTGATGGAGATCCGAATGAAGCTAAAGGTCGAGATATCCTTTTCTTCATTGATAATATTTTCCGTTTTACACAAGCAGGTTCTGAGGTGTCAGCATTGTTAGGTCGTATGCCTTCGGCTGTAGGATATCAGCCAACACTTGCATCTGAAATGGGAATGATGCAGGAGCGAATTACTTCTACCAAGCGTGGTTCTATCACATCTGTACAAGCTGTTTATGTACCTGCGGATGACTTGACTGATCCGGCGCCTGCGACAACTTTCTCTCACTTAGACGCGACCACTGTTTTGAGTCGTAAAATTGCTGAGTTAGGAATTTATCCTGCAGTTGATCCTTTAGATTCAACTTCAAGAATTTTATCGGTTGATGTGGTTGGAGAAGCACATTACAATTGTGCTCAAAGAGTGAAACTGACTTTACAGCGTTACAAAGAATTGCAGGATATCATCGCTATTCTTGGGTTAGATGAATTAAGTGAAGAAGATAAATTAATTGTAAGTCGTGCCCGTCGCGTTCAGCGTTTCTTGTCTCAACCATTCCATGTTGCAGAACAATTCACAGGATTGAAAGGCGTTTTGGTTCCGATTGAAGAAACTATTCGAGGTTTCAATATGATTATGGACGGCGAAGTGGATGAATTCCCTGAAGCAGCATTCAACCTTGTTGGGTCAATTGATGATGCCATTGCGAAAGGAAAGAAAATGATGGCAGAAGCATCTTAAGACTAAAGAAAAAACATGCATTTAGAAATATTAACACCTGAGAAAAAAATTTTTGCCGGCGAAGCAAATTCAGTTCAGATGCAGGGAACTGATGGCTCATTTCAGGTTTTAAATCATCATGCGCCAATGATCAGCAGTTTGAAAGAAGGAAACATTAAAGTTGACCACGATAAAACAACTACCAATTTTAATGTGATGGGAGGTTTTGTTGAAGTGGCTGATAATAAAGTTACTGTTCTTGTTGAGGGTATAAAATAGCTTTTTTAAAATATCTGAAAAACGGACATCTTCTGAAAAGAGATTGTCCGTTTTTTTATTTATAACCCTTAAATTTTATTCTTCTTTTTACATTGCAGCACAAACAGTAATTTAATGGGTGAAAAAAATCTGGATATCAATTCTGAAGAGCAAATCTTTTTGAATAACGAAAAATTTGATGTCCCAGCTGAAGGTATGCTTGGCTTATTAGCACTTGGTGATGTTGGTTTAAAATTATGGAGAAAGAAAAGAGCGGAAGCAATGAAACAGGAAGAAGAAAAAAAGTTGGGAAATAGTACAGAGTCTATTACAAGTAACAACAAACCAACATCTTCAAACGACTAATAAATGCGTTTAGCAAAAAAAGTTCTGCTTATTGGTTGGGATGCAGCGGATTGGAAAATTATTTCGCCAATGCTCGATGCGGGTTTATTACCCACACTCAACAAATTTGTAGAGCAGGGTGTAATGGGAAATCTTGCAACACTTGATCCTCCCTTATCGCCGATTTTATGGACTTCAATTGCTACAGGAAAAACTGCTGATGAACATGGTATTCTTGGATTCGTTGAACCTGATGCAAATAATCAGGCTGTTCGACCAGTGTCGTCGCGATCACGAAAAGTGAAAGCATTATGGAATATGTTAAGCCAGAAAGGACTGAAATCAAATGTTGTTGGCTGGTGGCCTTCGAACCCAGCTGAGCCAATTAACGGTGTAATGGTTTCTAATTTTTTCCAAAAAGTAAAAGGGCAATTTGGTGCCCCATGGCCAATGCCTGATGGAAGTATTCACCCTAAAGAAATGGAGCACCTCAGTGAGTGGCGAGTGCATCCTGGTGAATTAACATTGTCGCACATTTTACCATTTGTGCCTGAAGCATTAAAGGTTGATCAGGATAAAGACAGGCATCTTGCATCAGTTGCAAAAATACTGGCTGAGTGTTCCTCTGTTCACGGTGCAGCAACCTGGTTAATGCAAAATACTGAATGGGATTTCATGGCTGTTTATTATGATGCTATTGATCATTTCTGCCATGGGTTTATGAAGTATTATCCACCTAAGCGAAAAAATATCCCTGATAATTTATATGATTTGTATAAAGATGTAGTGCAAGGTGCCTATCGTTTTCATGATATGATGCTTGAACGATTGTTGCGTTTGGCTGGTGATGATACTACGGTCATTATTATGAGCGATCATGGTTTTCATTCTGATCATTTGCGACCGAATCGTATTCCGAAAGAACCAGCGGGTCCTGCGTTCGAACATGCACCATTCGGAATTTTTACCATGAAAGGGCCACAAATAAAAAAAGATGAGCGCATTTATGGTGCAACATTGTTAGACATTGCTCCAACTGTGCTTACACTTTTTGGTTTGCCTGTTGGAAAAGATATGATTGGTAAACCGTTGCTTCAATCATTCGATAAAAAAGTGGAACCAACTTTTATTGAAAGTTGGGAAAATGTAACCGAAGGCGATGCAGGCATGTTGCCCGGCGATGTGCGCGAAGATCCGTGGGCGGCAAAAGCGGCAATGGATCAGTTGATTGAATTGGGTTATGTAGAAAAACCTGGTGAAGACAAAGAGAAAGCACTGAAAAAAATTACCGACGAATCGCAATTTTATTTAGCGCGTGTGTTGATGTACCGTAAAAAATTCAGCGAAGCGATGGTGATTCTGGAGAAAATATTTTCGGAAAATTTTGATAAACTCCGGTATGGTTTAGCATTGCACGAATGTTACATGGCGCTGAATAAAAATGAAGAGTGTCGTGTGCTGATGGATAAACTGCGAACAACAGAAGCTGCTGAATTGGCTCGATTGGATTTATTGGAAGCAGGATTATTCATTGCTGAAAACAAACCACGCAAAGCAATGGAGTTATTGGAGAAAGCAGAACAACGCTCTGCGCATTTACCATATTACTATAACGAATTAGGAAGAGTATATCAGCGATTAGGAAAATGGGATAAGGCGCAACAGGCATACAACCGTGCATTGGATATTGACACAAACAATGCATCAGCACATCTAGGAATTGCACGCTCGCTGCTTCGAACTAAAGAATATGAACAAGCCGCAGAAGAATCTTTAACAGCTATCGGATTAATGTATGCAATGCCTCAGGCGCATTATTGCTTGGGTGAAGCCATGTACAATCTCGAATTGTATCATGATGCGGCAATGGCATTTGAAGTGGTGATCAGTCAATCACCGGGAAGCCGTAAAGCGCATCAGTGGTTATTAAAAATTTATAAGGAGCACTTGCATAATGAAGATAAAATAAAATACCACGAACAATTTATTATGGAAAATATTAAAGGAACCATTACTGTAGTTTCAGGATTACCGCGCACCGGCACGAGCATGATTATGCAAATGTTAAATGCAGGCGGAGTAGAAATTCTTACTGATAATATTCGTATAAATGACACTAACAATCCGAAAGGTTATCTGGAATTTGAAAAAGTAAAAAGTTTATTTCGTGATAACACATGGGTGAACGAAGCGGTTGACAAAGCCGTGAAGGTTGTTGCACCATTGCTTCCGAATTTACCTGCAGCTTATAACTATAAAATTATTTTCATGCAGCGCGATATGGATGAAGTACTGCGCTCACAACAAGTAATGCTCGGTCACAATCGAGCAGTGAGGCAGGAAGCATATCCCATTGCAATCGCTGAAGCATTTACCAAGCAACTGGAAAAAGCCGATGCTTGGATTGCACGAACTCCGGGTGCCGAAGTTTTAAAACTGAATTACAAAGAGGTGATTGCAAACCCGCTGGAGGCTGCCGAAACCATCGCCAGTTTTTTAGATGAAGAAATGGAGATTGATAAAATGGTGGAAGTGGTGGATGCTTCGCTTTATCGCAATAAGGGTTAAAGTTATTTAATCAACCCTCTGTTGTTTTCAATCGCACTTTTTAAATATGGTTTCAATTGTTCACCGGCCAAAAAAACAATTTCTTCATCAGAAATAAATGGAGCAGGTACAGTGTGTGCGAGTTTGGCTCTACTTGCATCGGTAAGGGCATTTAAATCACCAACAGCAACTGCGCTCATGTATTGCCAATGACTCATTCCGCTAATAGGGTAGGAGTAGATCAGTTCATTTTGTGCAGTATAAAAATCAACAGTGGCTCCAACCAATCCATCCTTTTGTTGGACGGTTTCAATTACATCGCAGGCAATAATTTTATACTTCTTGGTTTTCATATCATTACCTAAGCTGTCTTTTTTAACATTTCCTTTCGCATCAAGAACATATTCAAAACCATCTTCCACTTTTTTGGTATCAGTATATTTATTTTTTAAAAGTTGTTCTGGGCTGGCATCAATTTTAACCAGGTGTACCAAAACACGATAATCATATGTGGTGCCCTCATTGGCTTTACTATCAAATTTCACCCAAAAAGAATTTAATCCAACCAGATCAATTGTAGTTAACTGCTTTTCCAAACCGGCAGGCATTATTGCATTCGACGAATTCATAACATTTAATAACACATTTGAAATGCCTTTTGAAAAAGCATTTTGTATTTGCTCATCCACATCCCTGAATCCAGGAAAAAATTCTTTTACTTTTAGTAGTTCTTCATAAGCCGTGCGGGCTTCATATCTGTTATTACTACCTAAAATTTTTACAGCATGTGCATATAAATATTCAGCGGCCTTGGTCTTTGTAGCAATCAAATCTTCATCAGCTACATCTTTAAAATTTGCATCTCTTTTTTTGCTTGCAATATGTAATGGCATTATTGGTTCAACTCCATTGTATCTGTTGTGAATAGCACACATTTGATAATAAATATCAACGAGATGAGAAGGTTCACCTTCTTTTTTCCAGTACTCAATCTGCTTAATATCTCTTGTATATGCTTTATCAGAAGCAGCTTCAAGCAAAACAGCATATTTATCTTTGCCTGGATTATTCTTTACGCGTTTCAATGCTTTATCAAAAGCAGAATCATAATTACCGTTCCGTAATTCTTTCTGAATACTTGTGCAACTTGTTAAAATGCTGATAGAAATAAAAAGTAAAAGAATCTTTTTCATATAATTTTTTCTTTAGTGCAAGGATAAAGACAAAGCCCGTGCAAATTATTTGAAACAGTAGATTTATATTTAGATTTATTCTAAAGAGAGGGTTTATAAAAAATATTTTTTATTCAAATGATTTTCAAAATTTATTAAAATAAAAGTAAATTAATTATTTCTGAAACTCTTTGCCAATAGGAGTTTCAGAAAGATTCAGATCATTAATGCACATACTTTTTTTTAGCTGATTTCCAAAAAAATTGTTAACGACGAATAACTGTTATAAAATATTTTGTCACAACAATGTAAAAACATGACTTGCCTGTATATTTTTGCCACCATTCAAAAAAAATAGCCCGCATGACATTATACTTCAAGCCCTCGCGGATTGGTGAGTTTACTAAGGGTTCTGCCAGATTGCTTTTATTGCTTTCTTTACTTTTTTCTTTTAGTATTTCGAATTCAAATGCTGCTGTTAGTGTTGCCGACGGTCAAAAACTGTTTGCAAATAATTGTCGTTCTTGCCATACTACACCTGATAAAGACCAGGTTTTGGTTGGTCCTTCATTAAAAAATGTTGACAAGAAGAGATCAGAAGCATGGTTGATTAGTTGGATAAGAAACAATTATGCACTTCGTGCAAGTGGCGATAAAGATGCCATTGCAATTTATGAGGAATATAAGAAAGCGAGCATGACTCAGTTTCTTTCTTTTAGTGATGATGATATTAAATCTATAATCGCTTATATAAATGACGCAAGTAATAAATTTCCCGTAGTCGCAAGTGCTCCGGCTGGCGGAGTTACCGGTGCAACAGAAGAAAGCGCTGATAATTATACCGGAATTCTTTGGGTGGTTGTAGTAACACTTGCAGGTTTAAGTTTTTTAATTTTCCGCATCAATAATAATCTTCGTCGTTATGCCGGAGAAAAAGAAGGAGAAGAAATTCCTGAAGAGCGGCCGTTTTTTAAAGCAATTTTTACTAAAGGAAATGTTGCTTTGATGTTGTTTATCTGTGTGATGTATCTAGGATTCTGGATGGTAGATGCAGCTCAGGGACTCGGTCGTAGCAGAGATTATCAGCCAATTCAACCGATAAAATTTTCTCATAAAATTCACGCTGGTCAAAATCAAATTAATTGTTTGTATTGCCATGCTGGAGCTGAAAAAAGTAAAACTGCTTCTATTCCTTCTGTAAATGTTTGCATGAATTGCCATAAAGCTATTAAGGAAGGACCAATTACAGGTACAGAAGAGATTTCTAAGATTTATGCTGCTTATGATAATAACCAGCCAATTAAATGGATTAAAGTTCACAATTTGCCCGATCATGTTTACTTTAATCACTCTCAGCATGTTAAAGCCGGTCAGGTAGCTTGCCAAACTTGCCATGGTCCAATTGAAACTATGGATGAGGTTAAGCAATTTGCTAGCCTTTCTATGGGATGGTGTATTAACTGCCACAGAACAACCGGGGCACAATTTGAACAGAATAAATACTACGAACCACTTTTCAGCAAATTGCATGAAGAGTTGAAAACAGGAAAAATAACTCAAGTAACAGAGGGAGATTTGGGTGGAACCGAATGTCAAAAATGTCACTATTAAAAATTTTGAAACCTCAGTTGTAAAATAACACTGGATGGAAAATAAATCATATTGGAAAGGTCTTGCTGAATTAGAAGAAACCTCGGAGTTTATTCATGAGCGCGACAAAGAGTTTGCTCAGGAACTTCCGATAGAGGAAATTTTTAACAGCAATTTTGTTCAAAAGCCGAGAGCTCGTCGTGACTTTTTAAAAATGCTTGGCTTCAGTGTAACTGCTGCAACTGTTGCTGCAAGTTGTAAAATTCCAGTTCATCAGGCAATACCTTATGTTATTAAACCTGAGGAAATTATTCCAGGCTTAGCAAATTATTATGCTTCTACTTATATTGACGGAAGCGACTATTGCAGTATCTTGGTTAAAACGAGAGATGGTCGTCCAATTAAAATTGAAGGAAATTCAAATTCAAGTATAACAAAAGGCGGTACAAATGCCCGTACACAAGCTTCAATACTTTCCTTATATGATAAAGCAAGAAGT
>Ga0209596_1003131_pt1 | contig 13181 bp, 10 predicted proteins | sample M_130807_MF_Meta_FD_187314 | JGI IMG/M metagenome (GOLD analysis project Ga0209596, IMG submission 187314) | Freshwater microbial communities from Lake Montjoie, Canada to study carbon cycling - M_130807_MF_MetaG (SPAdes) (version 2) | ecosystem: Environmental > Aquatic > Freshwater > Lake... | reverse complement strand
GAAACTCAGCCCTTGGTTGCCATAGGCGTGCCACCAACCCGAATTGCTCGGCGAACGATCATTCGCATAGACGACGTGGCACGCGCTGCAACCGCTGGAGCGATAGTCACCCGGATGATCGTTGGACCCCAGGAAGCCGAGAAGCGGATCATGGAGTCGCGTTTTTTGCGCGCCGAGAAAAATGGGGTCGGTTCTGTTTAGCGTCCCAAGGCCGCGTGCAGACAAGCGGCGTTCCGGCTTGCCGGGAGGCTCATCAGGAGTCGGCACACCGAGGGACAGGGCATCAAATCCGCCCTTTTCAAAAATGCGGAAAATGTTGCCGGGCTGGCTTAAATTGAATCTCGGCAGCGGATAGAGCGTCTCCAGTATGCCGGACAGCCGCGTCTGTTCGGCCGTCGGCTTGAATGGATTCTTCAACTGGAGCGGGATGCCGTCGGCTCCGTAACCCTGCCCGACGATGGGGTTCTTGATGTCGATGGAACCATTGTTATAGGCCGCGGCGTTCCATAACATCGCGCCGTGGTTCATCATCGAGTTCCCCGCCCTCTCGACAATGTCGCCGTGACAAAGCCCGCACGCCTTTTTTGCGGCCCGAAGGTCGCCGGGGTTCACAAACTGGATGAATTCCGGGGACTCGTGATTTAGCAACGTCGTTGAGTTAGAAGGGTTCGCGGAGGTCGTCCAAAACTCCGGGTTCTTCGGCTGCACATGGGCCTGCGTGATCAAAAGGCCGCGCGCCGGGTTTCCGCCGTGGCAATCCGTGCATCCGAGCACCACGTTTGGCGATGTATGCATCGTGTGTGCGTCGGTGGTCTTGTGGCACTCCACGCAACCCGCACTCTTCCGGCTCGCTTCGCTGGGAGTCTGATCAATCCAATTTCGCGTCGGCCTTTTCCCGGACGGGCTCTTAGGATGGACAGAAAGTGACGGCCCGAATCCAGTTCCAAACAGTCCGCCATGCGCAGTCGCCCCGCGATAGTAGGCGTCATTACCAGATGGCAGCGGCAGCGTTCCGGGGGCTGAAGTCCTCGGCCCCAATCCGCTCCCCAATTCTGGGGGTGCCGGGATGCTTGGCAATGGTTTGCTGTCGGCATCGGGCAGTTGCTGCGGCGCAGGCTTCGCTGAGGCCGAAGTCGGCGGCCCGAATCCATCCTGAGCGCGCACGGCGCAAAGACCGACCACTGCGGCGATCAAAGACGTAAAGCAAAGGATATGGCCTAATCGGCGGTTCATTGAGGACGCCTCGCTTGAAATTCAGAGGCAAAACGAGTGGCGCAGAGTTGCATCCAGTTTGAAAAAGTCGTCATATCAATACACGAGACTGACAGTGAAAAATGCGTTGTAGAGCATGCTGTCCGGCTTCACTGAATCACTCTGCGCGCCGAAGCCGGGAACCGGCACGGTGTTGCTCCGATACATATCGCGATAACCACCGCCTGGGAAGAAGAAACCCATGCCCAAGGAGACGATGATATTGTCCGTCAGAAAAGGGCGGTATTTGAAGCCGAAGCTGGCATCGAGACCGAGGTCATTGCGAATCCTGTCGGTCTGGAGCGCCGCCTTGATTGAGGCTGGTTCCACCATCCAGATGTAGTTCACATTCGTAAACGCCTTCAGCTTTGGAGTGACATCCATGTCCAAACCGAACCCGAGGATCAGCGCGCCCGGATTTACGAAATTAGACTGGCCCTCAGTCTTGCTGCTCCTCAGGTTCATCACCAGAGAATCACCTTGCTTGAGATTCATCCCGGTGCCAGGCAGGTTGATGCCCTCGTGGACATACCAGCTAAACGGGCCTCCGACGAAGGACGGGTTGTCCAGGATGGTATCGAATCCATGGCCCGTCCGGTCAGTCGGCCGCGAATCGCCGCTGGCGTAGAAGCCGGAGAGCTTCAAGCGAATCCAATCGCGATCATAGCTGACCTCAAACGCTGCCATCTGCGCATTGATGTCCACGCGTTTTCCCGCGAGCGAATTGAACTCATCCTCGCCGAACACCTGATAGAACGCATGAGTCAGATTCCAGCGTCCGATGTGCCCGTCGCCCGTCCAGCCGAGATAGAAAGACTTCACGTCATGCTTGCGCAGGCCGTTGTCCGCGATGCTGACCGGGCTTGCATCCGGCACGGTGCCCAGGATCTGCGGACGCGTGAGGAAGCCGTTCCGGTCGTAGTGGACTCCTCCGCGATCCAAGTTCAAATGCAGGCTCGCCTGTGCTGTGTATCCCTTGAAACCGAAGTCCTGCCGGAAGGCGTTTGCGATGAAGACATGCTGGTCGCGCGGAGCAAGCGTGTTGAGTCCCGAATAGGTGTCCTTCTCCCGCATGTTGAAATATGCGAAGTTGTATTGGGTCCGGTTGTTATCGTGGTTTCCGAACACCCGCACGCCAAGGTTCGTGTCCGCAAAGATGAAACCGCGGAAATCCGAGATGAAGGGCTGGGTTCCGATTCGGGAGGAAATGAAGTCGTAGTTTTCCGAAACGTCCCCGATGTGAACTTCGGCAAAGGCCTCCTGCAACGCAAAGTGATCGCGGAAGCGCGTCGTGTAGTGCGTGCCACCCAGCTCAAGTCCGTTCCCGACCACCGGCGCAGGGAGCACGGTTCCTGGCGGCAGATGCCCGGTATTCGGATCCACCTGAACCAGCGGCCTCGCGCCGGCCAATGGCTGAAGCTGTGGTGCGATATAGTTATAAAAATTGGCGGGATTGACCGTTGTCGTGAATCTCCCGGGGTTCCCCGATTGCACATTCACTCCCGTAGAGCTTGCGGGAATCGCCCCGATTGCCGCCGTGTTTGGCACATAGTTGGATGGATACTGCGAGCCAAGCGGGAACAGCAGGTTGCTTTCCCGCACGCGTGTCCAGTTCGCGTTATAGACGGCATTCACCCGGATGAGCCACTGCACCGGTTTGAACGCCGTCTCACCCTTGAACAAGTCGAAGGCAATGGACGCGTCGTTCGAATAAGTCATCTGATCGCCGCGCCCGAAGAACTCCGCGCTGTTCGGGAACGCCGTGCTGACTCCGCTGGGCACGGGCAGCTTGCGCATTTCAAAAAGGGAGAAGTTCTTGGCCGTAAGATTGAAAAAGATGTCCTGCCCAAAGACCGGCACGTCGCCCTTCAGCTTGCTCTGGCGATAGGGATGCCAGAGCCGCGGGGTGTCATACATGTACGGCGTCTCCGTGGACATGTCCCGATAGCGCTGCCAGTGGGGAAAAGGGATGAGCCAGCGATTAGGCACACCTTTCGCATGAGGCAGGAGGCCCAGTCCTTCGCGACCGAGCGGATAGGAGGGATAGGTAAATGTTTTCTTGATGGGATCATGGCCGATCACGTCGCCGCGCGGCAGCTTCAGCGTGCCCGGCATGACTGATTCCTCAGGGAAAAGCAGCAGACTGTGCGGGTCCGTCTTCTGCGCGGGCTGATCCCACATGCCCGGATCGGGATTAAAGCCCGACGGCGATCGCGGCGGCTCTGCAAGTCCATGCGCAGCGTCACTTTCAGGTGAAGCCATCGGACGCAGTTCCGGCGAGCTCTTGCGGAATCTCAGCCCCCCTTCCGCTCCGATCGCATCCGCAATCCCGAGGCCCGCGAGCGATGCGCATGCCCAGACTACCGGACGGATTCGCCGGGAGGGCGAGAGCGGGCTCTGGGTTGGAATCGGCACGCGCGGTTCATACGACGAATGCGAAACGCGGCGCAACGCGAAACTCGGCGGCAGGCAGGCCCGACGCATCCAGTCGTCCTTTTGGTGTGCTTCGCGGTCACAGTCTGTGAGGCGCTCACTCTCATCCACCCCGCCCCCCCATCCATCCATGTTGGGGCGCACCGTTTAGGTCTTGCCCGCCGCCTTCGGCAATGTAGCGTGCATCCATGACCGCCGCCATCGAAGCCATCTACGAGCATGGCATGCTGCGCCCGCTCCAGCCCCTCGCCCTGCCCGAGCACGCCCACGTCCGCCTCTGCGTCGAGACGATGGACGAGCACGACCACGCCGCGTGGCTTGCGGAATCCGAGCGCCGCCTGCGCGAGACGTGGGACAACGACGCCGACGACGCCTACAATGCCCTGCTCACGCAATGACGTGGTGCTCCTGCCCATTCCCTTCACGGATTTGAGCAGCCACAAAGTCCGCCCCGCCATCGTCATCGGCCTCGGCACCTTTCCCGGCGACCTCTTCGTCGTCCCCCTCACCTCGCAGCTTGGCACCGCGGATTTCCCGCTCACCGACTGGCAGGCCGCCGGCCTGAACATCCCCAGTGCCGTCAAGGCTCAGCTCGCCACCGTCGAATCCCGCCTCGTGCGCAAAGTCGTGGGCCGGATTTCCGCCCGCGACCAGACCACGCTCGACACCCATCTGCGCCGCTGGCTCTCGTTGTAACTCAAGGCAGGCATCCGCCGAGAAAGCGGGAGAGCGGGGGCGGGCTCGCGCAGGGGATCGCGTTCACGGAAGAGCACGATATTTTCCACCCTCTCGTCCCTTGCCGAACGGATGCCCTGCGGCTATCCTCCGCGCATGACTGCCATTGAAAGTGTGGCCCACATTTGCCGCGACGATCGCGGTATCGCGTGGATTGATGATACGAACGTCAAGGTCATCGAAGTGGTGCTCGACCATCTGGCCTACGGCTGGAGCGCCGAGGCGATTCACGAGCAGCACCCGCATCTTAGTCTCGCGCAAATTCACGCCGCGCTCGGTTTCTATTACGATCACGCCGCTGAGTTTGACGCCGAAATCGAACGCCAGACGCAGCGCATCGCCGGGATGCAGGCCGCGAACGGAATCTCTCCGCTTCAGGTGCGGCTGCGTGCGATGCGCGCGGCGCGATGAGCCTTGCGCTCTACATGGATGTCCACGTCCCCGCGGCGATCACCCGCGGGCTTCGGCGGCGCAGCGTGGAAGTGCTCACCGCGCAGGAGGACGGCACCGCGAAACTCGACGACCCGGCGAACGCGGATCAAAACGGCGCTTTGGCGCTGGGCCGCATCCTTTTCTCCCGCGATGAAGACATGCTTGCCGAGGCCACGCGCCGGCAGCGGGCCGCGGAGTCTTTCGCGACCATCGTCTATGCACATCAACTCCAGGTTTCCATCGGCCAGTGCGTCGCCGACCTCGAAATGGTCGCGAAAACCGGCGCTGACGCTGATGCGCGCGGGCAGGTCATCTTTCTGCCGCTGGGTTAGGGCCTGTCATGCACTTTGAAAGTGCGCGGTGCTGAGGGCCAAAGGCCCGGCAACATACCAGCCCAGGGCAACGCCCTGGGTCACCGACATTGAAAAAGCAGAGGGCTGAAAGCCCGTCCCATCGCCGACAGATCCGCGCATGGATCGGGCTTTCAGCCCTCGGTTCCTTTCCCTCACTCCCTGGGGCGTTGCCCCAGGCTGGTATGGTTGCGGGCCTTTGGCCCTCAGAACCAACGGCACTCAAAGTGCCGTAAAGGCGCCGGGGCACTCGTCCCTCATCCGGGCAGTTCCCGCGAGCGGCTTTCACGCGTCGTTTCCCATGCGTCCGCCGCGGCAGTCGCCTCTCCGCCGCGCAAAACCCACCGCCCGTTTTTCCGCGCAAGACTTCCGCGGGAGGCTTCGGGCTCGCGCAGGGGATCGCGTTCACGGAAGAGCACGCCCTTTTCCGTTTCCGGCAATTCCTTCACCGCTTCGATGATTTCGGCGACGGTGCTCATGGCCCGAAACTCTGCCACGCGCTTGCCGTGAGCGGCAAGGGGATGAAAAAGCTCGGCATCGGCGTCTGCCAGCCGCAGGCGGGCAGGAGACTCACATCCGGCAATGCACTCACGGGAAATCAGCCAGCGCAGCTTCCACCACGTCCCGCTGACTATCAGTGCCTTGTTCCACGGCGCTGTGGTTTCGTGGTTTCGTGCTCGGTTTCACAGATTCAATTTACCCGATTTTGTAACGCTCGTCCATTCGCTTCACGACCTCCTCATCGGACACTGCTTTCAGCGCCCGTGATTCTGCGCGGTTGAGGGCGTTCCTGACCTTTTCAAATTCTCGCCTGACACCTTCGGCAGTGATAAAGGAATCAGTGAGAACCTCGCCATTCTCGACACGGTTGAAGCCGCGCACAACAAGTGCGACTTCGGGGTGCTGGGGGTAAAAATGCAGGTCGAATTTCATGACGGGCACGGTAGCGCACGCGCGGCTCAAGCACGACGAAATTCTCTCGACCTTGTGCGGCGCTGGCGTTACTCGCTTCGCTCATGAGCACTACGAGCACACCCGAAGACATTGATGAAATGATCCAGCAGGTCTCAATCAGCCACGGCTGCCACGCTGGCCACGCTGGAATACAAAGAGCGTGCGTGAGGATGAAAGTTTTTGGGAAACTGCCTGAGGTTTTTGTTGAAACATTCCGACTCGCCGGTCATGAAACTGCGACGACGGCATTTGCGTGGAAATTCCCGTCTCAGCAGAGAGAACGAAACAAGCCGTGCAAAATCATCACGCGACTGAAAACCAAGGAGATTGCTTCACCAGAAGCGGCAGTCGGTGATTGGGCGGCTGTGGAGTTTCGTATCTAGTTCCTATCGTCTAGAAACCTGTGAATTTGAATAAACGATCACTAGCAGCGCCGAGCCGCCGACCCTGCAGGGCGTAACTGAGTGCCATGCTATCTGTCCCTCGTTCCCGCTCAACTGGACGTCTAGTGGCCGGGCACCTCTTTCAGAGGCGCTTGAGCGATTTGATCTGCGTGCGCAGCAGTCTTGCCTGCGCTTCGGCGGCGCGAAGTCGCGCGAGCAGCTCAGTGAGCTGCCCTCGCATGCGGAAGTAATAGTCGAGAATCGCCAACGGCTTCGCCGGCGGGTTCGCTCTGGTGGAGTCAAGCCATGCTGGATCCAGCACCTCTTCGGGCAGGCCCAGCGCTGGGTTGCCGTCGAGGTAAAGCTCCTGCAATCGCGTGAGCTTGCGTAGCGACTCGGGCAGGGAGGTCAGTTGATTGTCGGAGAGGTGGAGCACTTCCAACTGCGTGAGTTCGCACAGCGATTCGGGCAGGGAGGTCAGTTGGTTGCTGGAGATGGCAAGCCCGTCCAGCCGCGTGAGCTTGCCTAGCGACTCGGGCAGGGAGGTCAGTTGGTTGCTGGAGATGGTAAGCCGGTCCAGCCGCGTGAGCTTGCCTAGCGACTCGGGCAGGGAGGTCAGTTGATTGTTGGAGAGGTAAAGCTCCTGCAATCGCGTGAGCTCGCCCAGCGACTCGGGCAGGGAGGTCAGTTGATTGTGGCAGAGGTCGAGCTTTTGCAGCTGCGTGAGCTTGCCCAGCGACTCAGGCAGGGAGGTCAGTTGATTGTCGGAGAGGTGGAGCACTTGCAAATGTGTGAGCTTGCCCAGCGTCTCGGGCAGCGCCGTTAGCCGGTTATGGGACACGTGGAGCACTTCCAACTGCGTAAGTTCGCACAGCGACTCAGGCAACTCAGTTAAGCCCATTCCACCGAGAGAGAAAACGTCTGGGACTAGGCGCAGGGCGGCTTCGATTTTCCTTTCCGCTTCTCGATAGGCTTCGTCGTTTCCAAGGGGCATGACGGAAACGTGCGGTTGAGGTGCGGTGAATGCGAGGCGAAAAGCTTCGGCTCGCGGAGCGCGGAACAAGAAAGAACAAGTTTGAAATCGCTTCATCGCGGAGCGATGCCCTGCCGGTAGCCGGGGCTTTCAAGCCCCGGATGATTCGCGAAGAGGGATGCGTCGCGGAGCGACGATTGCCACGATCCCGGCGGTCTGTTAGCGACCTCGCATGGGCAACACCTTCACTTCACTGCATTGCCATTTCGTGTTCAGCACGAAGAATCGTGAGCCTTGGATCAGCCACGAAATTGAGGAGCGGGTCTGGAGTTTCCTCGGCGGTATCGCGCGCGAGAACGGGATGAAGCCGATCCGCATCGGCGGAATGCCCGACCACATCCACATGGCGGTGGGCCTGCCGCCGACGCTCGCGGTGAGCAAGGCGCTTCAGCAGATCAAAGGCGGTTCCTCGAAATGGATGAAGGAGACTTTTCCCGCCATGAGGGGATTTGGGTGGCAGGATGGTTACGGGGCGTTTGCCGTGAGCAAATCCAACCTGCCGACGCTGACGGCGTATATCGAGAGGCAGCGGGAGCATCATCGGACGAAGACGTTCGAGGAGGAATTCGTGGCGCTGCTGGTGCGGCATGGGATTGACTACGAGGAGCGGTATCTGTGGGACTGAGGGCAGGCGTCGCTCCGCGACGCGGGCGGTTTGCGATGCGAACCGGGGCTTGAAAGCCCCGGCTACCGGCAGGACATCGCTCCGCGATGGGAGGCAGGGAGATTTGGAAACGGCGAGCACAGGAACACGCGACGTGCCGCGCCTGGACGGCATCGCCTTGCACGAGGACTTCGCCGTGACGCAGGAGGTGGTCATTCACCATGCCGGAAGTGACGACGGAGATGATGACCCGGTAGTGGCAGATGATGCCGCGGCGGGCGGCTTCGGCGAAGGTGAGCTCGTGCGCGACGGGGCCGTAGATTTCCGGCGCATCCATGGAATAGACGAGCCGGGCGTCGCCCTCCCGGTCGCGTTTGCGGAGGTCGTAATGGCGCGGGGTGGCGGTGAGGAAGAGCCGCTTCCGGATGGCGAGATTTTTGTCGCTGAGGGCAAAGCCGAAGTGGACGCCTTCGCGCCCGGCGGTCTTGTGGGCTTCGTCGAAGATGGCAAGGTCGAAGGTCTCGCCCGGCTTTATCCCCGCCGCGACGACGTGGGCCGACTGGTAGGTGGAGAAGACGAGCTTCACGCCGTCGAACTCGGCGGCGAGAAATGCACGGACTTGCGCGCTGTCGGTGGTGACGGGGAAATCGAGATCGCTGGAGCGCAGGATGATTTCGTCGCCGTCCGATTTCACGGCGGGGTCGGAGCAGACGCACAGATGCGCGAGCGCGGGCCATGAAGTTTCGCGCGCCCATTCGTGCAAGGTCTGGCCGAGCAAAGCGAGCGAGGGGACGAGGACAAGGACGCTCCGCACGTCCATGCGCTCCGCCGTCCACAAGGCGACGAGCGTCTTGCCGGTGCCGCAGGCCATGAGCGCGATGGCGCGATCCTGTTCGCGGAGCGCGGCGAGGATGTCGGTGAGCGCCTCGGCCTGATGCGGGAGCGGGGTCTTGCGCTGCGGCCTGATTTTTTTGCCAGTGAGCCATGTGTGAATCGCCGCGAAGTCCTGCGGTTCGAGTTTGTCGAGGTCGTTGCCGGTGATCGCGTAGAACGCGGTGCGCTCGCCGACCACGCCGGCGAATGTGTCGCAATTCGTGATGAGCACGCGCGCATCGGCCCGATCCGCGATGCCGATGAACGTGGAAAGCTCGGTCCAATTCAGCGAAGGACGCCCGGTGCGGAACTTGGCCTGATACGCGTGAACCTCGCCAAGCTGCGTCTCAATGATGCCGTCCACACCCATGTCGGCGGTCCGCAAGGCGAGGCGCTTGCGCAGCGTGGGCGGGATGCGCGAACCCGGCCAGACGGCCTTTGCCTTCTCGACCGCCAGCACGGCGAGATACGCCTCCGCGAAAACCTCGAAGGCAGCGCCGCGCTCCTGTGCGGTGGGGAGCGCGACGATGCGTGTTTCCAATTCGCGGAAACTTTCCAGCCCGTCGAAAATCCCGCTCTGCAAACATGCCTGCGATTTGGAGTGGGTTGGGGATGTCATCATCGCTGGTTCATTTGCATTCTGGATGGAGCGGGCGGTCAGTGTCAAAAACTTGCTCCGGGCAGGTAGTGGCTCAGTTCGAAAATCGCCGGTCATTTTTAGCAGAGGCGCACTGCATTCGTGCGGCACCGGCAGTCGCTATGTTTTCCTTGCCCGCCCAGACACGGGCCAAAAACAGGAGCGCGGGCGCGTGTGCGCGCGGGCGCGTGCGCACGCACGGGCGCGCGAGGCCGTGCGCTTTTCTTCATTCAGAACACCGGAGATTTTCAAACTGAGCCACTACCTCCGCTCAACCCTGCAACTGCATCCCGCGGCGGCGCGAAAAGATGAATTGCCCGCAAATGCGGCAGTGGCTAGACAGCGGCCATGCCCAATGAATAAGCCCTTGCTCACCGCGCTTCTGGCTGCGTGTGCGGCTGTTTTTTCCACCACGCCGTCCTATGCGCAGAGCAGCCCGGAGCAGCTCACGAAGGCTGAGGTGGAGCAGATCATCGCGCAGGCGGCGACGCAGGCCATGCGGACAAATCCGGGCGCGATCATCGCGGTGACGGATCGCGAGGGGTTTGTGCTCGGGGTGTGGGATGTGCAGCGGCGAATCCCGAATCCGCTCCCTCCTTTTGATCTGGATTCGCCTGCCACGCTGCGAATTTACGGGCTGGTTGCCGGGGCCATCACGAGGGCGGGCACCGCGGCATTTCTGAGCAGCGACCAGGAGGCGCTCACGACGCGCACGGCGGGTTACATTACGCAGCAACACTTTCCGCCGGGCGTCTCGAATACTCCGCCGGGGCCGCTCGTTGGTGTGGGGTTCTCAAACCTCTTTTTTTCGGACATCAACCGGCTTAAGCAAATCGCGAATCCGCTGGTGCCTGGGAATCCCTTCGCTCCGGCGGATCTTCGTGCATCACTTGTCGTCGGCGATCCGAAGCGCATCTCTCCCGGCGTCCGTGGCAATCCCGTCCTGCCCGGCTCGCTGAATGATTCGCCGGGAGGTGTGCCGCTCTACAAAAATGGCCACCTGGTCGGCGGCATCGGGGTGACCGGGGATGGCACACCTACCGACTTATCCCCTGCAGCGGCGATCATCCTCAATGAAGTGCAGACGTTTGCGACCACCGGCTATGTTCCCATCTCGCAGGCGGACGTGGATGAGTTCATCGCGCTGGCCGGACAGACCGGGTTCCGCCCCTCGCCCGCGATTGTCGCGACTAATATCCTGATCAATGGCATCCGCATCCCATATGTCTGGCAGCCTGTTGATACGATCATCAATGTCTCCGGCGTGCTGCCTATCGGGAGCATCGCAGGCAATGCTGTGGATGGATTTCCGATCCAAGCTCCACCTCCGCCCTATCCCTATCCAGTCACCAGTCTTGGCGGCGTGGCGGGCGAACTGCGAGGGCCCGTGGTCGCCCCTGCGGGCGGCGGCTCCGGTGGCGTGATCGGGTTCATTGACGATCCATTGTCCAGCGTGCCGGGCCGGAGCACGATCGGCGGTGCAAGCCGGCTCACTGCGGGTGAGGTTCAGTCCATCATCACCAAGGCCGCGCGACGGGCCTCCATCACGCGGGCGGGAATCCGGCTGCCCATCGGAGTCTCGGCAAAGGTCTTCATCACCGTCGTCAACAATCCCGACAAGGCGCTCGATCCGCCGTCGGTGCTGGGGACTTTCCGGGTCGGCGAGGCGACCATGTTCTCCTGGGATGTCGCGGTGCAAAAGGCGCGGACGGCTGTGTTTTCCTCGAACAGCCAGCTTGCCATGTCCACGCGGGCAGTGGGCTTTCTATCGCAACGCTACTATCCGCCCGGGATTGATGGCACGCCGTTTGGATCTTTCTTCGGATTCCAGGAAGCGGTGTCGTTAAAGCGCGATCCATCCGGCAACTTTCCTCCAAATCCCAACCTGCCCAATGGCATCACCATTTTTCCCGGCGGCTTTCCGCTTTATCGCAATGGCCAGCTAATCGGAGCCATCGGGGTCTCCGGCGATGGCGTGGATCAGGATGACATCATTGCGGCCAGCGGATGCGAGGATTTCCTCGCAGACTATGGCATCAGGGCGGATAGTTATGCCTACGCAGGCTATCGGATGCCTTATGCAAAATTCCCACGCAATCCAGTCGTCACCACTATGGCAGCGACGAGAGCACGGAATGGAATTTCGAGCTTTTCCCTGATTCCAGGGCTGCGCGATCTCAATGGCGACGGCACGACGGACTTTATCTTTCAAAATGGAGCCGGTCAGCTCTATGGCTGGAACATGGATGGCGCAGGCATGATGGCGTCCAGCGGATATGTCTATGGAGGAGGCCTCGGTGATTGGAGGCTGAGGGCTGTCGCGGATATCAACAATGACGGGTTTCGCGACCTGATCTTCCAGAACAATGCCGGGCAGATCTACGTGTGGTATCTCGACGGCAGCGGCAACCCTGTGAATTTCACCACCCGGAACGGACTCGCAGCCGGATCGCAATATCTCTACGGCGGCGGCCTCGCCGACTGGAAAATCGTCGCGTGCGCGGATCTGAACGGGGACGGCTTTGCGGATCTTGTCTTCCAAAACAATGTCGGCCAAATCTATGTCTGGTTCCTCGATGGCAGCGAGGACGCGGTGAATTTCTCCACCGGCACCGGACTCAAGCCAGGGTCGCAATTCCTCTATCCCGGCGGACTGGCCGACTGGAGGGTCGTCGCCTGTTCGGACGTGAACAATGACGGCACCGCGGATCTCATTTTCCAAAACAATGCCGGGCAGATCTACGTGTGGTTCCTTGATGGCACCGGCAAGACTGTGAATTTTCCGAGCGGGACCGGGCTCAAAGCAGGCTCGCGATTCCTCTACGGAGGTGGGCTGGCGGACTGGCGGATTGCGATGTGCGCCGATGTGAATGGCGACGGCCTGCCGGACCTGATTTTTCAAAATAATGCGGGGCAGATTTACGTGTGGACGCTCGACGGGAGCGGGAGCGCGGTGGACTTCACGAGGGGCACCGGACTGATGCCGGGATCGCGGATGATTTACCCCGGCGGGCTCGGAGACTGGCGGCTGAGGTAGCGGATGCCGCCCGGTTCTCCCCGCGCGGAACGCTCCAAAAAACGGGGTGAAAATCCCCGTTGCCTTTCCCGGATCGCCCCCTAGAGTCCCCGCCCCTTTCTCCTGATGATCAACCGACCGCCAACTGAGCTGAAAATCTTCAGCGGCTCCGCGCACAACGAACTTGCGCAGCGCATCGCTGACTATTGCAAGATCCCGCTCGGCAATGCGACCGTGGCATCATTCCCCGACGGCGAGACGATGGTGAAGATCAACGAGAACATCCGCGGACGCGACGTGTTCATCGTGCAGCCGACGTGCCCGCCGACGAACCAGAACCTGATGGAACTGCTCATCATGGTGGACGCCGCGAGGCGTGCGAGCGCGTCGCGCATCACGGCGGTCATGCCGTTCTTCGGCTACGCGCGGCAGGACAGAAAAGATCAGCCGCGCGTGCCCATCACGGCGAAGCTCGTGGCG
>Ga0209596_1003128_pt1 | contig 13190 bp, 9 predicted proteins | sample M_130807_MF_Meta_FD_187314 | JGI IMG/M metagenome (GOLD analysis project Ga0209596, IMG submission 187314) | Freshwater microbial communities from Lake Montjoie, Canada to study carbon cycling - M_130807_MF_MetaG (SPAdes) (version 2) | ecosystem: Environmental > Aquatic > Freshwater > Lake... | reverse complement strand
GACACCAGAGTGGCGTCAGTGTGAAAGTCCTGCAGCAAATGGTCATGGTAATGCGCGCTCCGTTGCGCAATTGCAGTCAATTATTTCTCACAGCGGTGAAGCCGGAGGCAAACGATTCTTGTCTGCAAAAGGCGTGGAAGCATTGTTCACCGAGCAAATGTCTGGCCAAGATTTAGTTCTTGGTGTGCCAATGAAATTCGGAATGGGATATGGATTGAATTCTGAATTCACTCCATTGAGTCCAAACCCACGCGCATGCTTCTGGGGTGGATGGGGTGGATCACTTGTTGTGAACGACCTTGATGCCGAATTGACCTATGCATATGTAATGAACCGCATGGGCGAGGGCACAACTGGTGATATGCGCGCAGCGATACCTCTGATGGCGATGTTTGGCGCTATTGCGTAACTAGTCCTGCGTAATGCGCAGAGTCATAATCTGGAACGGTTTCAATTCAATTGAAACTGTTGCATTCGCCGAAATGTCAAGTGGTGTTCCTGCATCTTCAAGGGCGTTGCATGTCTGTGCCGCAGTCATGCCATCAATAGTTAATGAACCGTTGGTGCGACCTCCGCGTGTTTCCCAGATGCGAACAATGATGTCGTCGCTTCCATCGTCGGCTGGCTTCACGGCACTGATGAGCGCACCAGGAACTTCAAGCGAAATTACTGAAGCGGGAACGCGCGGCACGCCATCGAGAATTCGCACTGGGTGAGCCATTAGTGCCGCGGTATTTTCAATTCCATTTGTAATTGGGTCACCATTAAGTAGCGATACAGACCACTGCAAGTGTTGATGCCCAAGGTCTGCTTCTGGGTCGGGAAACTTCGGTGAGCGCAACACTGTGAGTTGCAACTCATCTCCACGAATGTCGTACCCACGTGGGCCGTCGGCAAGTATCGCTGCACCAAATGATGGTTCGCTGACCGCAACGTAGCGATGAGCACACACTTCAAAACGAGCAACATCCCAACTGGTGTTTGCATGGCGGGCGCGTGTGACATGACCAAACTGTGTGCCGCATAGGGCATGCAGTGCGCGCAGGTCTGTGGGCAGCACCCATTGCAAGCGCCGTTCTTGTTCGTGCCAATCTGCATCAATTGAAATATCTAGTTGTGATTCTCCGGCTCGCAATGCAAACCGAACAGTGAAACGCGACGCATCGGTAGCGAACCCACATTCGATGGTGGTGCGTAGGGGAGTTGATTCCACAATGACTGGCGGTGCAGTGGCAAGCAATGGTGTTGACGGTGCATTGGCATCGGTCGCGTCAATATCCCACGCGTCGTATTCAGCAGGAGTGTCTTGACGCAATACGAACATGGCCTGAGCAGTTGACGGAATCAGGTCTCGGTGTCCGTTCGAGAGGTGAGTGATTGCACCGTCTGCATTAAACGTGGCCGTGATAAGGCCATTAGCAATGGTGATTGAGTCATCACTTGTTGAAACCGAGACGGGCACAACATCTGTTGGAAGAGTTGTGGAGGGGAGGGCAGCACCGAATGGCTCTGCTTCTACCCACATCGGTGATGCATCAACATCAATAACTGCCTGTAGCGCCACTGGTGCCGGATTCAGAATGTGAGTTTCGCCAGAAGCAACTGGAATAACCCGTACTAATAGGGCTTCAATATTTGACGCAACTTCTGCGTGAATAGCTTCGGCATCATCGTGTACCCACGCAATGGATGAACCAGGAATGATGTCGTGAAATTGCTGGGTCAGAACGTGTTGCCACAGTTCGTCAAGCGCCGGTGGACGAACGCGTGCAAGCGCTGACCACAACTCAAGTTCATGAAGTAGACGTTCGCTTGATCGGTTGCCCTGTTTGGTCCCCACTTGCGTTGAATAGGTGCCGCGATGTTTTTCGAAATACATTTCGCCAACCCACCGTGGGGCAGCGGGACCGTATTCCTTTTGTGATGTTTCAAAGAACCCTGCAACCGTGCCGAACGTAACGCGTGGAACATTCTCAAGATCAGAAGCCAAGCGACCACGGTCGATCATCGTTTGTGTCGGACCGCCACCACCATCGCCGTGACCATAGAGAATGAGTGAATGTGAAGAGCCTGCATGGTCTTTGTAATTGCGTTCAGCAAAACGCAATTGTGATGGGGTCATGATTGCGTTGTAGGTATCGACTGGGCTGAAGTGAGTAAAGACTTGCGTGCCGTCGATACCTTCCCACCAGAAGGTGTTGTGAGGAAACTTGTTTGTTTCGTTCCAACTGAGCTTTTGCGTAAAGAACCAATGGCATTCACCGTGGGAAACAATTTGTGGCAATGAACCGGGGTATCCGAAGTCGTCTGGCAAAAATGCACCAGAGCATGTGATGCCAAACCATTCGCGAAATGCTCGCTGGCCTTGTGCAAGTTGGCGAAGCAAACTCTCGCCTGATGGCAAATTGAGGTCAGTTTCAACCCACATGCCGCCAATGACTTCCCATCGACCTTCGCGAACAAGTTCTGTCACGCGGGCAAAAATATCTGGGGCATCTTCTGCCACCCACGCATAATGCTGCGCTTGGCTATGGCAGTACACAGCATCTGGATTCTTCGTCAGTAGGTCAACTGCATTGGCGAATGTGCGCACGGCCTTTCGTCGAGTTTCGCGAATGGGCCACAGCCAGGCAGTATCAAGATGAGCGTGACCTGTTGCAGTAATTGCGTGTGCTGATGGTCCGTTGCCAACACCCAACACTGCATCAAGTGTGCGAAGTGCGGCTTCAGCAGTGCCGCCCACATTGTTGACATCAAGAGCAAGATCACATTGTTCAAGTGCAGCAAATGCGCGAGCTCGTTGTGGGGCGTCATCAGGAAGGTCAATCGTGAGGTCAATCACTGCATGTAGCGCAATTGCTAAGTCGTTAATAGTGGTGTTGAATGCAACTAGTTGTGCCGCGCGCAATGTGTATACAGAATGTGTTGGCGCAGTTGTAGGGTCACCAAAAGTGGTTGGGCCATAGCCGTATTCGTGGCCGGCGATGATAGGTGTTGCTGCAGCTTCAACCCAGATATCAATTTCTGTTCCAGCATCATGTGCGCCTAGATGTAGCAATCGACGGTCTGGCTGAATGGCATGAACGATATGTCCGTTCATATATGCAAGTGCTTCAGTTTGAAAACCGTCGCCGCGTCCGTTAAAACCAATATCGACGTACGCTGCGATATCTACGTTCGCCAGATGCTGTGGAACAACAGCAGTTAAATGAAACCAGCGTGTATGCCATGCTTGGCCCCATTTTGAACCAATCGCAAATGGCGTGACTGGTGAAGCAACAGCAGCGTCATAGCCAGGTGATTCAAACCATTCCTCAGTCGCGGCAACGGTGAAGTTGATTGCCCTTGTAGTGACGAACGGAGTGATGCGTTGGTCGAGCAGTCGACGTGCTCGTTGCATAGCTGGTGCAGTAACGCGATGCGCCATGTGGCGACCTCATTTCGGTGAGGTATTTAGATTATGCGCTCCAGCTTCATGGAGAAAGCGCCGTGGTATTCCCACATCAGGTATTCGCCATCTCGCCAGCGCTTGACCTCAATGCCAGGCATTCCCTGTGGGCGCAACACAAAGACGCCATCTTCGTAACTAGCCGCCACCACCATTGGAGTCGTGAGGTCCATCTCTAAAACATCGTGACAGCCATTTTCGAAGCTGCCATCGACATGGGGGAAGTCATGAATGACGTGGCCTGCAGTGACAATCGCACGATCGGCGGCTTGTTCAATGCGTTCCACGTGTTTCCATATGGGCAAGTTCTCTGGTGCAGGTTCGCCGTTGATGGTGACTTCTAATGCGCGCCATGTTCCACGAAGATCCGGAGCTCCCGCAATAAGTGGTTCTGATGCAGCAGTGAGGAAGGGGCCTGGCATGTCGCCGTGCCAACCACCCGTAGGAGTGTTGACGCGAGGAATATCAATAATCGATGTCATGGCATAACAGTAGGCGGTTGAATGCCCACCTAGTTATGCCCCGAGGAACACGGTTTATTCGTTAATGGCTTTATAAAGAATTGAGCCGATAACAGCACCCATGATGGGGAACACGAAGAACGCCCACAGTTGAGTCATCGCTTCGCCACCAGCAAAAATGGCAACCCCGAATGAACGAGCAGGGTTGACCGATGTGTTGTCAATTGGAATGCTGATCATGTGTATCAAAGCAAGTGTCATACCAGCAGTGAGCCCACCAAAGCCTTGAGAAAACTTTGGACTCGTTGTTGCTAACACTACGTAGACAAGAACTGCAGTAAGAATAATTTCCACCAACATCATCGACATGTAGTTGTAACCGTTTGGTGACAGGGCGTCGTATCCGTTGACGGCAAAGTTGGCGGTCGACACTGAGAATCCGGTCTTTATTCCATTTGCAATGCCCAGAATTGCCGCACCACCGAGTGCTGCGCCAATTAGCTGACTAACGATGTAATACGGAATCAGTGCTTTGTCGATCTTCTTGCTGATTGCAAGACCAATTGTGACAGCGGGGTTGATGTGGCATCCGGACACGGGGCCAATGGAATATGCAGCGACTAATAACGAAAGTCCGAATGCCAATGACACCATCAAAACTTTGCCGTCGAATGCGGGAACAAGAATGGCGGTACCAGGTCCGCCCATCATGAGAAGAAAGGTACCGAAAGCCTCGGCACCCATAATGCGTGAATGTTTCATAAGGATCCCCCTAGAAAGGTGAGTCTCCGCCCACCCATGTTCTAACTAATCGGAAGGGATTGGTGGTGGATGGGCCAGTTACCAGACAGGGTCAACGACCTGAACCTTGCCGAGTCGCAATTCCAAAGCATCGCCAGCATTCAGCAGTAGGTCTTCACGCCATGAATGAGACGCGATCTGGACGCCTTGTGGCGCTCCGTCGTGGTTCCCAATAGGAAAGGCGAGCGATGGTATTGCAAGTGATGCCATATTGACTGTGTACCGAAGGTGGTCCCACAATGGCGCCATTATTTCGGGACCTTCAATGTCTTCGTTCATTCTCATAAATGGTTTTGTAAGAACCGGCATCACAATTAGTGGGTATGTTTCAAAAAATTGATTCCATGCACGAAACATCATGTCCCTGTCGGCGAGTGCTTTCATCAATACTTGCGGAGTTGGCTCAGGAAACATTGGGAGCATTCCTTCTGTTGCCTTTGTTAGGCCTGAGTCATTGATGCCAGGCAATGTCGGCACAAGACCAAGCAGAACATCCATGGCGCCTAATCGCAGCCACATTGAAAAGAGTGTTTCCAGCATGGGTGGAGAAATCTCTTCCACTTTGTAACCGGCGTCTTCTAGCAATCGTCCAGCGGTCCGCACTGCTGTCTTTGTTGCGTCATCCATTGGGTGGCCATCTTCTGTGATGAGTGCAACTCGTATCGGAGACTTCGGCGCGGGAAAGTCATTCTGCATTGGTACCCAGAACGGATCATTCCAGTTCGGGTATTGCATTGCCGAATATGTAAGACGAAGGTCTGCCATTGTGCGAGCAAGTGGGCCTTGTGTTGACATCATGGTTGCAGAGAGTCCGCGCGGGTTTGGGTTTGTGCCACCTGTTGGCATGCGACCCATAGTCGGACGTAAGCCGATGATGCCATTGCAAAATGCTGGCCAACGCACGGACCCTGCAACGTCGTTACCTTGGGCAATCGCACACATTCCTGATGCAACTGCAGAGCCTGCACCGCCGCTTGAACCACCAGGTGTCAGATGTATTCCGTGTGGGTTGTGAGTCTCGCCGTGTAAATCGTTTCCAGTGTGTGACCGCAGGGCGAACGAAGGGGAATTGGTGCGCCCCAACATGACAGCACCATCAGCAAGCAGTCCCTCAATGGATTTGTGCGTCATAGAAGACAGGTTGTCTTTCAGCATCGCGATGCCGTTGTCCATTACATAGGGCACATGGTCGGTATTGATTTTTGTTGTCATTGCAACACCAGCAAGAGGACCAGTTGCTGAACCAGAATCAATTAATGATGCTTGTGCACGAGCATGTTCATTAGTGCGAACAACAATTGCATTGAGCTTTCCGTTTACCGCATCAATACGTGAGATGTGTGCCTCAGTAACTTCTGCAGCGCTAACGGCGCGTTCGCGAACGAGACGAGCAGTTTCAGTTGCTTCAAGTTGCCATAGTTCTGTTGTCATGTTCCCCCGGAATGTTTATGGTTCGACGATTGCAAAACCTGTCGTGATGGTGTCGAGGTTGCCGAAAATCTGTAGCAATGCTGACGCGTCACCATCAATTGAAATTGTGCCTGCAGTGATTTGTTCAACGAATGTTGTTGCCTGCGTAACCACATCTAGCATTGTGAGACGCGTCAAAGTGATTGTTGCAGCAGCAGATTTTTCGTGACGCCCCGGAGTTGCGTACAACGTGCGGTTTGAAATTCCAAGAATCCACTTCTCGTCAATGTCTGTGAAGTGCCAGTTCACACATAGTGAAACACCGCCCAACTCTTCAGACTTGATTCGTACAGATAGCGAATCAAAAAGTTGTTCAATTGTCATTGCAAGAAGTAAGCCTCTATTACGCACTGCGATTGGAGCCGGAGCTGGCGGACCAAATCGAAGTTCTTGAGCACCCATCAGATATGCATTGCGGAACGTAGAAGATTCAGCTTGGTACCCAAGTTGTTCCATTGCATCTGCTTGCAAGTTGCGAGCGGCTGTATTTGTGGGGTCTGCAAACACCAAATGATTCAGTAGCTCAGTAACCCAGCGATAATCACCATTGTCGAATGCCTTCTGCGCATTAGCAATCAGTGCATCGGCACCACCGGCAAGTTCAACGTATCGCTTACCCACTTCGGTGGGCGGCAATTTGTTGAGGTTTGCCGGGTTGCCGTCATACCAACTGAGATAGCGCTGGTACACAGCTTTTGAGTTATGTACCAAGTCTCCGTAATAGCCACTGGTGTGGTCATTGGCCGTAAATTCATCGGGCAACACCAGTGTTGCTGCAATTTCCAACGGCGTGAACCCTTGGTTTGCCAAACGCATTGTCTGGTCATGTATCCATTTGTACAAGTCGCGTTGTTGAATAAGGAATTGATGAAGGTCTTCATTTCCCCAACGGGGCCAGTTGTGAGATGTGAAAAGAATTTTTGTATCGGTAGCGAACATCTCGATTGATTCATCGATGTACTTCGACCACTTCAATGAGTTGCGAACGAGTGCGCCACGAATTGGCACCAAGTTGTGCATTGTGTGCGAACAGTTCTCCGCCATGCATAACCAACCCTGATCAGGAAAGAAGAAGTTCATCTCAGCTGGTGCTTCAGTTTCCGGCGTCAACTGGAAGATGATGCGAACACCATCAACGACTAACTCTTCACGCGTGAACGTGATGTCTTCAGTCGGCGCAATTAATCCTGGAGGCCCAAGTGGAACTGAGTTACCAAGTCCGCAGTCAACGTGACCGGTCGGGCCTGCGGGAAGAAGTGGGCCGAACTGGTACGTAGCGCGACGTCCCATGGCAGGACCAGCGATGACATTTTCTCCGATTGTCTCATGCAGAAATCCGACTGGGGCGATGACGCGGCATTTTCCGGCATCCACTTCAGCTTGAGTTGTGACACCAAGAACACCGCCGAAATGGTCGGCATGTGAATGGGTGTAAATAACAGCGGTGATGGGGCGATGGCCGAGTTGAGCCGTGATCAGCTCGTAACTGGCGCGAGCTGTTGCTTCGGTGGTCAATGGGTCAATGACGACCCAGCCTTCTGTTCCCTTTATAAAAGTGATGTTCGAGATGTCATAGCCACGTACTTGCCAGACTCCGTCGGCAACTTCAAAAAGACCATGATGCGCATTGAGTTGCGCGTGACGCCACAAGCTGGGGTTAACAGTTTCAGGCGCAGGGCCACCTGCGCGAAGGAAGTCGTATCTATTTACATCGGCCACCATGCGGCCGGCTGCATCAGTAATACGGCCAGTCGGGAGAGAAGCGATGAAGCCACGCTTGGCGCGATCGAAGTCACCGGCATCTGAGGGTGGGGTGACGGTGGAGTTCTTTGTCTTGGTATGGACAGAAGCTGGTTTTGGTTGCTCGTTGTTCGACATGAGGACCCTTCCGGAGGTGCCTAACAACATTAGTGGTCATTGGCGTGACCTTATTAATGAGGGAGACCTACCGAGGGGGCTCCGCCTCAGGGGATTTAGCCCCCTGCGAACTAAGGTCGTGTTATGCCCCAGCGATGGGGACCTATGTAGGAGGGCATCATGCCAAAGTCAGGAATGCACACAGGAAACGAGACCGACTCAGAATTGAATTTTGCGATGTCTGCAAAGGCACTGCCTTTGTTCAATGCTGTGAAGAAGTTCATTGCAGAAGAAGTCGAGCCAATGGCCGCAAAGTTCTACGCCCTGGGTGAAAACAGAGAAGATCGCTGGCAGTACGCGCCAGGTCAACTTGAATTGCTTGAAGGCGTGAAGTCAAAAGCTAAGGCACAAGGGTTGTGGAACTTCTTCTTGCCAAACGCTGAAACAGGCGAAGGCCTTTCCAACCTTGACTACGCCTACATCGCAGTTGAACTAGGTAAGAGCCCGCTTGCATCAGAGAGCTTGAACTGTTCAGCACCTGACACCGGAAATATGGAAGTTCTCGAGCGCGTCGGAACACCAGCACAGAAAGAAAAGTGGTTGACGCCGCTTCTTAATGGTGAGATTCGCTCTGCATATGTGATGACCGAGCCAGATGTTGCTTCGTCCGATGCGAAGAACCTTCAGTGCCGCGCAGAACTTGATGGCGAAGAGTGGGTAATCACTGGCGACAAGTACTACGCATCAGGCGCAGGCGACCCGCGTTGCAAGATTTTTATTGTGATGTTGCTCACTAGCCCTGATGGCCCTCCTAGCCGTAAGCACTCTCAAATTCTTGTTCCGAAAGACACCCCAGGTGTTGAAATTGTTGGACCAATGGAAGTGTTCGGCGAAGACGATGCACCTCACGGACACATGCACATTCGTTTCAACAGTGTGCGCGTGCCAAAAGAAAACATTTTGCAAGGTGAAGGAAAGGGTTTCGAAATTTCACAAGTTCGTCTCGGACCTGGCCGTATTCACCATTGCATGCGTTCAATCGGTGCAGCAGAACGTGCGCTCGAACTGATGATTCGTCGTGGACTTACTCGTGAAGCATTTGGAAAGCCAATTGTTCGTTTGGGTAAGAACCCAGAAGTCATTGCAAAGGCGCGTATCGAAATCGAAGCATGTCGCCTCATGGTTCTTCGTGCCGCAAAGGCAATGGACACGATGGGCAATGCCGAGGCTCGTATTTGGGTTAGTGCCGTCAAGGCAATGGTGCCCATTCGTGTGTGCGCCATCATCGACGAAGCAATTCAAATGCACGGTGCAACCGGTGTTTCACAGTGGTCTCCGTTGTCTCGTATGTACGCAAGCCAGCGCACATTGCGTTTGGCCGATGGTCCAGACGAAGTGCATTGGAATGTTGTGGCTCGCGCAGAGATCAACCGCTATGAAGGCGAAGCATCTCCCGCAAAGCCAGAGACATACCGCGGTATGTTCAGCGGCCCATCCTGATTCGTTAATCATTGATGAAGTTTTCAATCTGGCCTAATAGCGAACGCCCATGGACTGAAGTTCGTGACCTCGCTACTGAAATAGAAAACATGGGCTGGGATGGCCTGTGGTACGCAGACCATTACATGCCGAACACTCCTGATGGTGAACCCATCGGTGGTGACATGCACGAGTGTTTCAGTATCTTGTCAGCACTTGCGGCCACTACGTCACGAATTCGTCTCGGATCATTAGTGACTCCAACCACGATGAATCATCCGGCGTTGATTGCAAATCGTGCCGCCACGATTGATCGCATCAGTAATGGTCGTTTCGTTCTTGGTATGGGTGCTGGTTGGCAAATCAATGAACATACAGCATTTGGCATTGAGCTCTTTGGAAACAAGGACCGCGTTGACAGATTTGCCGAAGCAATTGAAATCACATCGCGCATGTTGTCAGAAGATCGTGTGTCGTTTGCTGGCAAACACTTCACAATCATCGATACTCCTTGTGAACCAAAGCCATTGCAGTCGCCATTGCCAATTCTTGTCGGAACAGGTGGACCGCGCATGTTGCGTCTAACAGCTCGTTTCGCTCAAGAGTGGAATACATGGGGACCACCTGAAGGTGCCGGCCAAGTCATGCAGAAATTACGTGAAGCCTGCGACAAAGAAGGTCGCGACATCAACACGATGCGCAAATCTGTACAGGCACTCTTTTTTGTGACACCTGATGAAGCATCAGCTGAAAACTTGAAGACAAAAGTACCGATGGAACGATCCATTGTGGGCACCACATCACAGATTGTTGATGCCATTGGTCAATACGTTGATCAGGGTTTCGATGAGGTTTGTGTTCCTGACTTCACATTGGGTGGAAGTGCTGCACAACGTCTTGATGCATACGGCTCAATTTGGGCCAATATCGCTTCACAGTTTCAATAGGTAGTTGTTGCCTAGTCGGGCAGCGCAATCTCGATACTTGTGGGGTCTGTCGTTGTTGTCGATTGTGATGGCTTCTTTTTCCCTGGTGTGAAATTGATGGTGCTTGTAACACGTACTGGCACTGGTTCAACGTCTGCTGAAGTCGCAACGATTGCCCCTAATTCATTAATCGCAAGTGTTACATCAGTTGCCGGAGAATTCTCTGACGCGGTAAGTGATGTGGAACTAATCTCAGAGCCGTTCTCACCCTTGACTGCCACTTCAATAGCGCTGTCTTTTATTTGACGAATCAGAAGGGTATGCCCGCGAGGTAATTCTGTGTGCGAGAGTTGACCACCAGCAGCAATGCTGAGCCTCGCTGAATTCTCCATGGGTGCGGATACCGAAGTTGAATCAGAGCGGACTGCAATCAATGTTGTGCTTTTTGATGATGAACCAACAACAGTGTGAGCTAAGTCGCCAGACACCTGAATGTTTGCCATCTTTGGGCGCTGTATTGCCACCACCACGTCGGCTGCTGGAATGACCGATGATCCTCGACGTACTTCAACATCAAAATCGGTGATGGTGTTCGGAATATGAATAGTGACAAGTCCACCACCTAAACCCTTGCTGATGGCATAAGTGGAACCTGTAATCGTGTTAATCACTGAATCTGGTGAGGCCTCAATACGTTGCCCATCGCGAGTTGTAATGAACGTGTAGCCAGCAGCGGCAGGATCGCGCGATGCAATGGTGATCACTGTGTCAGTTGCGGCAGTAGAGGTTGCACAGAAGGCACATTCAAATGGCCCCTTACGCGATGACATGGGTGTGAGTTCCAAGGTTCCTATCGCCCCAGCCCAATCAAGGTTGCTTCCGTCTGGTTGTGCGCGTGCGGCTGCGTATGTCCACGAGTTTGTATTTCCGTTAACGACTAATTCCTTACGCACACCGGGAAAATTGTTGTCATAAACATGAATGATGAAGTCGTCTCCACGATGTGTTACTGCAAATGGCGTAATGGAATGTCCGGAGGATCCGAAATACAACCCAACGGTGTAGCCAACTCCATTGGCTAGGCCCTGAATGAGGTCATCAACCAATTGCAGTGGTGACTTCGTGCGAGAGGTTGCTGCTCGGTCAGATACTTCGGTAAGAAACTGCGTGGCCCACCAATAAACAATTGTGGAATCAAGTAATTGATTCCCACGCTGTAAATCAGCTACGCGTGTTGCAGTGGAAACGAATGTAGTCGGGTCATCAAGTTTCAGAAGGAATCGAGTACTCAGTGTTGCCAATCCTTCGCATCGTCCACCAGCAAGAGCGTTGTTCCATGCCTCAAGCTTCTGCACAGTTGATGGTCGCATTACGCATTCGGTGGATGGCCCATCGACGCAGACTGCGCTATGGCCAAAGAGATCAATCAATGTTTGGACTGTGACGTTGGCATCAGCTTCTGTAGATCGTCCCCAATTAGAAAATGAGAAATCGTCAGCCTTTATTCTGAAGCCATTGTCGATACACATTTTTCCTTCACCAAGTTCGGGCGCATCCAAGTCTGTGCAATGCGATGTGATTTGAGAAACGAGCGAGGCAGTAGTTGACGTATTGGTCGGAGATTTTGCTCCAAATGTGGCACACGCAGAAAGAAAAATGAGCGAAATTGACACCCATAGGAAATAGGGTCTGTTTCTCATTCCTAGAAACTTACGGAATGAACCGCGATGTGGGAATATCTAAGAGGAGATTTCAATGTCGCAAACGCAACCAAGTTCATTTCAACCGTCACAACCAACGCCATTCCTCACCGTAGCCCTTGTAGGAATAGCTGCTGGTTTCTTATCGGGCATGTTTGGCGTTGGTGGGGGAATCCTTATTGTGCCTGGTTTAGTCCTTATCGCAAAGATGGATCAGCGCATCGCCCATGGCACCTCGTTAGCAGCGGTGCTGCCCATCTCGGCGGCTTCACTGGTGACGTACTGGAGCCATGATCACGTTGATTGGAGAGTTGGCTTGTGTCTTGCAACGGGTGCACTTGTTGGCGCAGTTCTTGGCACGAAATTGCTTAATATTTTGCCGCATCGAGTTTTGGCCATTGCATTTGCCGGAATTTTGCTTGTCACTGCGGTACGACTGTTTCTGCCGATCGAATCGGGAACTCGCGGAGTCTTGACCATTGGCAACATTGTCGCCTTGATTGCAATTGGTGTCGCAACTGGAATTCTCGCAGGATTGCTCGGGGTAGGTGGGGGCATCATCATGGTGCCAGCGATGATGATGTTGTTGCACCTGCCCGCAGTTATCGCAAAAGGAACATCGGTCTTGGTCATTATCCCCACGTCGCTCATGGGCACGTATCGAAATCGCACGAAAAAGAATGTTGACTTGCGAGCAGCGGCAACCGTTGGACTTTCTGGAATTCCATCTGCCATCGTCGGCGGATGGATCTCGGCACGTATGTCTGACACGGTCTCAAATGTGCTGTTTGCCTCGTTGTTGGTAGTGGTGGCTACACGACTGGTACTGCAGATTCGGTCGGACGACAAGTCTGGAATCGTTCACTAAAGGCTTGGTGAAGTCGCCGAGTACTATTCCCTCATGGGAAAATCTCGTCTTGAAGGCAAAGTGGCACTAATTACTGGTGGCGCACGTGGAATGGGTGCGTCTGAAGCGCAACTCTTTATCGATGAAGGGGCCAGAGTCGTCATTAGCGATGTTCTTGATTCTGTAGGCCAAGAGACCGCC
>Ga0209596_1003125_pt1 | contig 13198 bp, 11 predicted proteins | sample M_130807_MF_Meta_FD_187314 | JGI IMG/M metagenome (GOLD analysis project Ga0209596, IMG submission 187314) | Freshwater microbial communities from Lake Montjoie, Canada to study carbon cycling - M_130807_MF_MetaG (SPAdes) (version 2) | ecosystem: Environmental > Aquatic > Freshwater > Lake... | reverse complement strand
GTTCTACTTCCTTAATACAAAGAAGAATGAAATTGGGCTATAATAGAGCGGGCAGGGTAATGGATCAGCTAGAGTCGGCAGGACTAGTGGGTCCTAGTCAGGGTTCTAAGCCTAGAGAGGTTTTATACAAGACGGAGGCCGATTTAAATACCTTTTTAAAGAATCTCGATTAATTAGTACTTTGTTTTTGGCCTTAGTTCTTTATTTCTGTCCTTATTCCTTTATTTAAAAATTAGCTTAAAATTATCATTTACTTAAGCAACCATTCTTTATTTTTGTAACAGAAATGTTTATCCGTAAAACACGAATAACGTTCAAATAATCAGCCTTCTATGAGAACCCCCTTTATTATTCTCGCTTTTTTTGCCTATTTATCGACATTCGCTCAAAAGGATGCCTCAGCCAAGGCTATTTTAGACCAAATGGGGGCAAAAGTGAAGGATTCTAAAGGCATGTTAGTAAGTATACAATTGGTTTCAAAAAATAGTCAGGGTAAGGCAATGGGCACCAAGCAGATAAACTTAAAGATGAAGGGAGATAAGTATTATCTAAAACAAGGGCTGATGGAAATTCTTTGTGATGGTAAAACCATATACAATTTTGATGGGGTGAATACCATTTCAAAGTCCAGTATTGCGGAGTCAGATCAAACCCTAAGTCCACAAAAATTATTAGCAGGTAACTATGATAAAGACTTCAATTACAATATTTTAGCTCAAACTTCTTCAAATGCTACCATCGAACTAGTACCCCTTGATAAGCGCAAAAGCTTTCAAAAAGTAACCCTAGTCATTGACAAGCTAAAATCAGCCCTTTCCTCGGCCTCCATATTGGATAAAAGCAACAATAGCACCCTTGTAAAAGTGCTTTCTATTAATTATACAGCTGTTTTAGCCGATAATCTATTCCTCTTCAATAGGGCCAAATACCCAAAAAACGTGGAAATTTTTGATTGATTTACGCCTTTTTACACTTATCTTCGCAGCCGAAATAAAAAATAAAACCGTAGTTAATAGTTAACTACAAAAAAAGAAGTTTTACAATGGCTATATTAACATCAGAAAAGAAAGCAAACATTTTTGCTGAATTTGGCGGAAAGGCAACTAACACAGGTTCTATTGAAGGACAAGTTGCTTTATTAACCGAGCGTATTGCGCACATTTCAGGTCACCTGAAAGCAAACCACAAAGACCATTCAACTCAAAGAGGTTTAATGCAATTAGTGGGTCAGCGTAAGCGTTTATTGGTTTATTTACAAAAACATAACCTAACGGGTTACCGCGCACTAATTGAAAAATTAGGCTTAAGAAAATAATCAACAAAAACAAATTATAGGCTGTCCCAACTGTACAACACGGTTGGGATTAGTCGTTTATATACTATCTATTCTAACAAAGAAAAGATTCAAAAAAATTAAAATGATAACACAACCTAAATCAGTCAAGTTTGAGATAAATCCAGGACAAGAGGTATTTATTGAAACAGGTAAATTAGCTCGTCAAGCAGACGGCGCTGTTACCGTTAGACAAGGCAATTGTATTTTACTTGCCACCGTTGTTGCTAATAAGGACCCTAAAGACGGACAAGACTTTTTCCCTTTAAGCGTAGACTACCAAGAAAAATTTGCATCAGCAGGTCGTATTCCTGGTTCTTTCTTCAAAAGAGAAGCCCGTTTAAACGATTATGAAATTTTAACCAGCCGTTTAATTGACCGTGCACTACGTCCCTTATTCCCTGAAGATTATTTATGTGATGTACAAGTATTAATCTCTTTGATATCAAGTGATGAAAATGTAATGCCCGATTCATTAGCTTGTCTTGCAGCCTCTGCAGCGTTAGCCGTTTCAAATATTCCTATTAAAGAAATTATTTCTGAAGTTCGTATTGGCCGCATCAAAGGAGAATTTATTATTAATCCTTCGAAAGCACAATTAGCTATTTCTGATTTTGAATTTTTAATTGCGGCTACTGATAAGAATTTGATGATGGTAGAAGGAGAGGCAAAAGAATGTTCTGAAGAAGAATTAGTTCAATGTTTAGAAATTGCCCATGAAGCTATTCGCAAACAAATTAAGGCACAAGCGGAGTTAAGAAAAGTAGTAGGTATTACTGAAGTACGTGATTATAAAAAACCAGAACAAGATATTGCTATTAAAGATAAAGTATATGCATTCGCCAAAGCGAAAGTAACGGCTATTGCTGAAATGGGTTCTGCTAAGCATGAAAGAAGCGATGCTTTCACTTCATTGAAAAAAGAAATTATTGAACATTTAGGAACTGAAATTACCGACTTGCAAAAGAAATTAGCAGGTAAGTATTACGAAGACTTAAAATGGGAATTAGTAAGAGATATGATGGTGGACAAACGTATTCGTTTAGATGGTCGTAAATTAGATCAAGTGCGTCCATTAGCCATGGAAGTAGATCCACTTCCTACTCCACATGGTTCTTCATTGTTTACAAGAGGAGAAACTCAATCTTTAACCACTGTTACATTAGGTACCAAGTTGGATGAGTTAATGCAAGAGACTGCAGCAAGCGCTGAATACACTAAATTTTTCTTACACTATAATTTTCCTCCCTTCTCTACAGGAGAAGTAAAGATGATGCGTGGTGTAGGTCGTCGTGAAGTAGGTCATGGTAATTTAGCCATGCGTTCTTTAAAACAAATGTTACCAGACACTACTACTTTCCCCTACACATTAAGAGTGGTGTCAGATGTATTAGAATCAAATGGTTCTTCATCTATGGCAACAGTTTGTGCGGGTTCATTAGCACTAATGGATGCAGGTGTTCCAATGCCTAAGCACGTGAGTGGTGTGGCCATGGGATTAATTTCAAGAGAAGATGGTAAGTATGCTATTTTAACAGATATCCTAGGTGATGAAGATCATTTAGGAGATATGGATTTTAAAGTAACAGGTACACGCGATGGTATTTGCGGAGTTCAAATGGATATTAAAGTAGATGGTTTAAGTATGGACATTATGCGTGAAGCATTGTCTCAGGCTAAAAAAGGTCGCTTACATATTTTAGATGCTATGTACGAATGTATGCCAGCGGCGCGTGCCGATGTGAAACCACATGCACCAAGAATGGTTAAATTAATTATTGATAAAGAATATATTGGAGCTGTCATCGGACCCGGTGGTAAAATCATTCAAGAGATGCAAAGAACTACTGGTGCCACTATTAATATTGAAGAAGTGGGCAACCATGGTGAAGTAAGTATCTTCTCTGCAAATAAAGATAGTTTAGATGCTGCAGTGAAGTGGATCAATGGTATTGTTGCTGTTCCAGAAATTGGTGATGAATACGAAGGAGTAGTAAAGGGTGTGAAAGAATTTGGTGCCTTTGTAGAATTCATGCCAGGTAAACAAGGTTTATTACACATAAGTGAAATAAGCTGGAAGCGTTTGGAAACAATGGATGGTATTTTTAACGAAGGAGATGTAGTGAAAGTGAAATTGGTTGGTTTGGATCCTAAAACAGGGAAGTTCAAATTAAGCCATAAAGCTTTATTGCCTCGTCCAGAGCAAGCGCCTCGTGAAGATAGAGGTCCTCAACAAGGTTAATAAAAATTCTATAATGATTTTTAAAATGCCTTCCCATTACCTGGGAGGGCATTTTTTTGGATTTAACTTTTTCAAAACCTTACCATTGAATAAATCCAATACCGAGTCGAGCTTATCATATAGTACGATGATTAAATACCTAATCTTCGTCTCTCTCTACGCAGGCTCGAAAGTTCGACTCAGATTAGTATTTAATCATCTTACTATTTACCTTTACTTCATAAGACCCACTAAAGCGCCCATTTAAAAGATCCCCAAAACCAACCCCATGTCTAAAGAATACATTCAAATAGCCTTCGATTTTGAAAACCAAGAACAATTTGAGATGCTAGTGGCCCAACTATCGGCCCTAGGATTCGACGGGTTTAATGAAGAAGAGGTGAGTCTAGGCATTAATGATGGGGTCAAAATGTCTAATAAGCTTGGTGTTGGGTCCGGTCATTGTAAAACCTTTATACTAAATACTGAATTTGAAGCTAATTTATTGGATAATGAATTAGATATTATATTCAAACAGCATAATATAAAGTATTCTAAATCAATAATTAAAGATGAAAATTGGAACGCAGTCTGGGAATCTAATTTTGAGCCAGTAAGAGTGGCTAATTTTGTAGGCATTCGAGCTCATTTTCATCCAAATTTTGACCCTAAACTTAGTTTTGAGATAGAGATTACACCTAAAATGAGCTTTGGAACAGGCCATCACGCCACTACATTCACCGTTATTGAATTAATGGAATCTATGGAGTTTAAAGGCAAGTCGGTTTATGATTTTGGAACTGGCACAGGAATATTAGCCATTCTAGCCGAAAAACTAGGAGCTGCATCGGTATTGGCCGTTGATAACGACGATTGGTGTATCGAAAATTCTATAGAAAACATACAAAACAACAATTGCCAGTTGGTTAGCATAGAAAAAGTAGAATCGGCCCATCAAGATAAAAAATTTGATATTATTATAGCCAATGTAAATAGGCATATAATTGAAGCCAATATGCTTGAATTAACCCAACTAGCCCTTCCAGGTTCGGTCTTGGTATTAAGTGGTTTACTTATTGAGGATCAAACAGATATAATAGAATTAGCCAATAATAATGGCTGGAAATTTCAAAAATCAAGGCCTTTAAATGGCTGGGTTAGTTTAGAATTTAATTTTAGCTAAAATGTTACAGTATCCACTGTTAACAAATCATTAATTTTTTTCGTCGTATCTTTGTCCTCCAACCAAATTTGCAATGACAGAAATTATTCTAATTATACTAGCCTATATCATCGGATCTATTCCTACAGCAGTGTGGGTTAGTAAGTCGGTGTTTGGTATTGATATTAGAGATTACGGAAGTGGAAATGCTGGTGCTACCAATACTTTTAGGGTACTAGGTTCAAAATGGGGCAGCTTTGTAATGCTTGTCGATGTTACCAAGGGTGTTATCGCAACTTCCTTGTACATTCTTATTCCATTTTATTTAACCCACGAACTAGCAAGAACTAATTTTATGATAGCCCTTGGAATAGTGGCTGTCCTTGGACATATATTTCCCATTTTTGCCAATTTCAAAGGCGGAAAAGGGGTGGCCACTTTATTAGGAATGGCATTAGCTATTCAACCAGTGGTTGCTTTACTTTGCTTAGTAGTATTCTTAATTACTTTGCTTTCAACCCGATTTGTATCATTAAGCTCTATTTTGGCAGGAGTAGCTTTTATGGTTTTGATTCTCTTTATTTTCAAAGAAAAGGATGCTATCTATCGCCTTTTTGCTATAATAGTGTCCTTGATGGTGGTGGTTTCTCATCAGAAAAACATCAGCAGGCTTATGAAGGGTACCGAAAGCAAAGCACCCATTTTCAAAAATAGAGACAGAAGAAACCTTAAATAAGAGTTTGTTTATCAAATTTTAAAGATTTCATTAGTATTATAGCTCAAAAAAAATAGAATTTCGTAACTTCGCCGTCCCTTAAAACCTTAAAGCCATGTCAGGTAATCAGAATATTTTAGAGAAATTGCAACTAAAGGATGAGAAAAATTTACTGATTCAAGGTCTACCTTCTTCTGTTGAAAAACAATTCGCTAAGCTTTCTTACAACAAGAACTTAACCCCGCTTTTAAAGACTAGAAAAATCGATTTTGCGCTTATTTTTGCTATCAATCAATTACAATTGAATAATATCTTAAAAGAGGTATTTCCAGCCTTACATCCAGAGAGTAAATTATGGATTTCTTATCCTAAGACCACTTCTAAAATAGTCTCTGATTTAAACAGAGACGCTAGCTGGGAAATTTTATCGAAAAACGAATACGAGGCGGTAAGACAAGTTACCTTAGACCATGTATGGACAGCAATGCGTTTTAAGAAATTAGACCAAATACCAAATAGAAATAGAACCTTCGTTGAATTCAAGGCTGCCGATATTAAGGTAGACGACTTTGAAAAAAGATTAATTGCCCTTCCTATAGAATTAGATAAATTATTTGGTGCACATGAAGAAGCTAGAGAATTCTTTATTTCTTTGTCTATATTGAATCAAAAAGAATATTTAAGTTGGATCCAAGGTGCTAAGAAGGAAGAAACCAAACAAAAGCGTTTGGAATCAACGGTAGAAAAATTATTAGCAGGGAAGAATAGCCCGTCAGAGAAGTAGTTACTTCATAATCACCGTTCCGATACCTTGCGTTAATTCACGCTCTACTTCTTTTAAATGCTTATGTATTTGAAGTAATTGTATTTGCTCTTTTTCAGGGGCTGTTTCTAGGTCCATCTGATTTTGGCCAATCATCTTCTTTACCTTTCTTAGTTTAAAGTACATTAAGCCTATTTCAATTTCATTGATAATATCTTTTACTACTTCACGCTCTGGCTTACCCAATTTCTCATTCCATCTTGAACTTAATTCATGGTCAGGTTCAAATAAACTCACTACCCATTTTTGTACTCTTTCATCTTCATGGTATTGAAGCGTTTTACCGTTGGGTAGTTTGCCATCGTAAAACCATTTTTTATATGCTTCTACCAAATAAACCATATCCTCATTTTCTATTGGGAAAGATTCTATTTCATCAAAAATCCACTGCGCCACTAATTTATTTTCTTTGGTAAGTTCATTACCATACTCAATAATAAGTTTTACTAAATTTTTCTCGTGGGCTAAATCTTTATCTGTAAATAAGTCGGTATCCTGCGGCTCTTGTCCTTGAGGAAAGCTAGGCATTAGAATGGCCGCTTCGTCATAAGACATTTTCTTTTCTTCTTTTACTATCTTATCACGCTTAAACTTATTCACGAGTTGCGTTAGGCCTGTCTCGTCAATACGCAGTAGGGAAGCACATTTCCTGACATATTCTTGTAGCTTGGTAAAATCTTCAGGTTTATTTATTTTACTTAAGGTCTCTGCAATTTGGTTCACTAAGGCATTTTTCTTATTCAAGTCGCCACCTACTTCTTTTAATTGTACTTCTAATTGAAATAATACAAAATCTTTTTTAGCAGATTGTACAAATTCTCTAAAAGCGTCTGGTCCTACTTTGTTTACATAACTATCTGGATCTTCTTTATCAGGAATTAAAACTAGTTGCACATTTAATCCTTCTTCCAAGGCCATGTCTAATCCACGCAAGGCTGCTTTCACACCCGCTGCATCTCCGTCGTAAATAATGGTTAGGTTCTGCGTGTATTTTTTAATGAGTCTTAACTGGTCAATGGTTAAAGAAGTACCACCGCTGGCCACCACATTTTCAATACCTGCTTGGTGAAGACTTACCACATCGGTATAACCTTCTACCAATAAACATTCATTTAATTTATCAATAGAAGTTCTTGCAAAATAAGAACCATATAATATTTTACTCTTTACATAAATATCATTCTCGGGAGAGTTAATGTATTTAGGTGACTTATCGTTCTTGGCAATTTGTCTTGCACCAAATCCAATAATTTTTCCAGTCGTATTATGAATAGGAAAAATAATACGGTCTCTGTAGTTATCCTGCCACTCGCCATTGCGCTCTACGACTAAACCTGTTTTCGCAAAAAGTTCAGGATTGAATTGATTTTGAATTAAGGCCTTGGCTAAACTGTCTTTATCTGAAGGGTTGTAGCCAATTTTAAATTTTTCTATAATGGGTTTTAAAAAACCTCTATGTTGCATATAGCTTTGCGCAATAGATTCACCGGCCTCTGTTTCCCAGTATTGCTTAGCGAAAAAATCCATCGCAAAATTATTAATGGCATATAAACTATCGGCTACTTGCTGTGCTAATTTTTGTTCAGGACTAGTTTCCGTTTCTTCAATTTCAATATTATACCTAGCCGCTAACCATCTTAAAGACTCTACATAACTATACTTCTCATGTTCCATTAAAAAAGTAATGGTATTGCCACTTTTGCCACAGCCAAAACACTTGTAAATTTCTTTGGCAGGAGAGACAGTAAAAGAAGGAGACTTCTCGTTGTGAAAAGGACAGTTGCCTATAAAGTTGGTACCTCTTTTTTTCAATTTCACAAATTCACCCACTACATCAATGATGTCAATTCGGTTGGTGATTTGTTGAATGGTATTAGAGGTAATCATGAAGACGAAAATAACTAATCTTAAGAGAAAATAGGGCTATTCTTGGTTCGAAAACTCCATATCATCACTATCTAACAATTCCCTCTCAATTTCCTCCATCTGGATAATATCCCAAGCCTCTGATTCTGTGGGGGTCATGTTCAAGATTTCGGCATAATCGGTCAAATCAAGGGTGTCCTGAAGGCTATCTGACAGGCAGCAGATGACAAATGAGGTATTATTCTCATAGAAGCTGCCCTGTCCTTCTGCTAATTGGGCAATTACCGGTAACTCCCAATGGGCCACTTGGCCTAGGTTCAAAACCAGGTTTTTAGGGGCTTCAGCTCCTATTTTTGCTATCATTTGAGCTAATTCTGGCACGAGATTTGAACTAAGGTTATTCTCGAGAATGGTGAGAACAGTAAATTTCTCTTTTAGTTCGGTTTTGTATTGCATATTGGCTTAAGAATAAAAGGTTGATAAACAAGTAATACTTAACATACTTTAGGTCAAAAATATTCGTTATTCTTGTAACAGCTCGAAATAAATATATGGATAATAATTTTTCAACACAAGTTAAGGAAATCATCTCTTATAGCCGTGAAGAGGCATTGAGATTAGGTAATGACTTTATAGGCGCTGAGCATTTAATGCTAGGCCTTATAAGAGACCAGGAAAATACTGCCATAAAGGTATTGAAGCAGTTGAATGTAAATTTAGCAGAACTAAGAAAAGAGATTGAATTAGCTGTTAAGGATAAGTCTGGTAAGAATGTAGCCAACATAAATAGTTTGCCATTAACCAAGCAAGCTGAAAAAGTAATTCGTGTTACGGTACTAGAAGCAAAGGCATTAAAAAGCCCAATGGTTGAAACAGAGCACTTACTTTTAAGCATATTAAAAAACAAAGAAAACATAGCCACTCAAATTTTAAATCAATTTGATATTGACTATGATTTATTCAGAACTGAATTAGGTATGATAGGTTCTAGTTCATCTGAACCTATTAATCCTCCTAGTGCAGAATTTCCTGAAGAAGGAGATGATGAATTCGAAGAAGAGAAAAGAGGTGGCGGTGCGGGTGCCTTTGGTGCTGCATCTAAAGCAAAGCCAGCTAGTCCTAATAAATCAAAAACACCGGTATTAGATAATTTTGGTCGTGATATTACCAAGCTTGCAGAAATGGATTCTCTGGATCCCATTGTAGGTCGCGACGCAGAAATAGAAAGAGTAAGTCAAATTTTAAGTAGAAGAAAAAAGAATAATCCCATTTTAATAGGTGAGCCGGGTGTGGGTAAGACCGCTATTGTTGAAGGTTTAGCCCTTCGTATTGTGCAAAGAAAAGTAAGCCGCGTATTATTTGATAAGCGTGTTATTTCTTTAGACTTAGCGGCACTTGTTGCTGGTACTAAATACAGAGGGCAGTTTGAAGAGCGTATGAAGGCCATTATGAATGAGCTTGAAAAAAACAGAGACGTTATTTTATTTATTGATGAAATACATACTATTGTAGGTGCTGGTGGAGCAAGTGGTTCATTAGACGCTTCGAATATTTTTAAGCCAGCCTTAGCACGTGGAGAATTACAATGTATTGGGGCATCTACTTTAGATGAGTACAGAATGCACATTGAAAAAGATGGTGCCTTAGATAGACGTTTCCAAAAAGTAATTATTGAGCCACCAAGTGTAGCCGATACCATTATTATCTTAAACAATATCAAATCTAAATACGAGGATTATCACAGCGTCGTATACGATCAAGAAGCAATTGAAGCTTGTGTGAAATTAAGCGACCGCTATATGACCGACCGTTTACTTCCAGACAAAGCCATTGATGTATTAGATGAAGTAGGTGCAAGAGTGCATTTGAAAAATATTAATGTGCCTTTGGATATAGTGGAATTAGAAAAACAAATTGAAGAAGTTAAGAACGAAAAAAATAGAGTAGTAAAAAGCCAACGCTTTGAAGAAGCTGCTAATTTAAGAGATACAGAGAAAAAATTAGGGGAGGCTTTAGAAAAAGCAAAAACTACTTGGGAGGAAGATAGTAAGAACAAACGTTTCCCTATCAATGAAGAAAATATTGCTGAAGTAGTAAGCATGATGACGGGTATTCCTGTAAAGAGAATGGTGGAAGCAGAAACGACTAAGCTTAAAAAAATGACGGAAGAAATGAAGACCGAGGTCATTGGACAAGATGAAGCATTAGGCAAAGTTGTTAAAGCCATTCAAAGAAATAGAGTTGGCTTGAAGGATCCTAAAAAACCAATTGGTACTTTTATTTTCTTAGGTCCCACTGGAGTAGGTAAAACGGAGCTAGCTAGAGCACTTGCCAGAAATTTATTTGACTCAGAAGATTCTTTAATTAGAATTGACATGAGTGAGTATATGGAAAAGTTTTCTGTAAGCCGTTTAATTGGAGCGCCTCCAGGTTATGTAGGCTATGAAGAAGGCGGTCAGTTAACGGAGAAGGTACGCCGTAAGCCTTACTGCGTCATACTTTTAGACGAAATTGAAAAAGCACATCCAGATATTTATAATATTTTATTACAAGTATTAGATGATGGTATTTTAACAGATGGTTTGGGTAGAAAAGTAGATTTTAAAAATACTTTAATTATCATGACTTCCAATATTGGCGCTCGTCAATTGAAAGAGTTTGGTGATGGGGTAGGATTTGCCACTGCTACGCGTGTACTTCAAACTGACGAAAACAATAGATCTGTTATTGAAAAAGCTTTAAAGAGAACTTTCTCTCCTGAATTTTTAAATAGAGTAGACGATGTGGTGGTGTTTAATTCATTGACTAAAGAAAATATTTTCTTAATCATCGACATCATCATGAAAAATGTGTTAAGTCGTTTAGTGAATTTAGGATTAAATTTAGTTTTATCTGAAGAGGCTAAAGGCTTTATTGCAGATAAAGGCTATGATGTTCAATTTGGTGCAAGACCATTACACAGAGCCATTCAAAAATATATCGAAGACCCTCTAGCGGAAGAAATCTTAAACCATAGTGTTAAAGAAGGCGATACCTTAATGGGCGATTTAGATAAAGAGAATGGGAAGTTAATTTTTACTTTACAAAAAAAGGAAAAAGAAAAAACGCCAAAGGCACCTAAAGAATCCAAAGAAGACTAAGTCTTGAAATATAATGAAAAAGGCCTCCTACATTAGGGAGCCTTTTTTTATGGAAAAACTTTCGAACTAAGCGTATACTTATTTTCAAAACTTTAGTAACATTAATAATTTTTATTTATTTATTACCCCAACGGTAACTATTTGCTTTTAATCCTGCTAAATCTAGGATGCGGTGCACCACCGTATAAGCTACTTCTTCAATGGTTTGAGGCTTGCTATAAAAACTAGGCGTAGCCGGACAAATTATGCCACCTGCTAAAGTGATTGTTTCCATATTTTTTATATGAATTAAGTTATAAGGTGTCTCACGCGCCACGAGTATGAGCTTTCTTCTTTCTTTTAAAACAACATCCGCAGCCCTAGTCACTAAATCATCGCTCATACCAGTTGCAATCCGACCTAAAGTGCCCATACTACAAGGAACAATGATCATGGTATTATACTGCGCCGATCCTGAGGCAAAGGGGGCGTTAAAATCGTTTTTTTGATAAAAATGAAAGGGGTATTTACTGTAATCTTGATTACCTAATTCTGTCTCCCAAACAATCTTTGCATTATCGCTCATGACAATGCCCACCGCCTCTATCTGGTCGGGCATTTGGCTTAAACTATCCAATAAGCATTTAGCGTATATAGCGCCACTGGCGCCTGTAATAGCCACTATAATTTTATTCATATATTAATAACAAAAATAGGCACTAATTGTTGAATTTTTAATAGAAGACTTACATTAGGGCCTAAATCTTGCTTAAGATGGATTTTTATAATTAATTTACAGCAAACCAAAATACTAATTTTGCCTAATTGTAAAAAAGAATATTTCAAGCTATGAGTATCCATAAAGTATTTTGCTTTGGGGAAATTTTATTGCATTATGCACCCCCTTCGGGTACTAATTTTATAGAAAGTCAAAATATGCCCTTTTATTTAGGAGGGGCTGAATTAAATGTTGCATCTGCATTAGCCAACTGGGGTATACCTGTAAAATATGCAACAGCTATGCCTGCTAATTTTTTAACAGATACCATTATTAATAATTTATCTAAAAAAAATATTGATACATCGGCTATTCAATTTTCTGGTAACCGAATTGGTTGCTTTTACTTAGCCGCAGGATTAGATATGAAAAATGCAGGGGTAGTATATGATAGGGACAATTCTTCCTTTGCAAGTATTCAAAAAGGAAGCATTGATTGGAAAGAAGTTTTAAAAGACGTGCATTGGTTTCATTTTTCTGCCATATCGGCCTCTCTTACACAAAACGCAACGGATGTTTGTGAAGAAGCCTTAATAGCAGCAACAGAACTAGGTATTCCTATATATGTGGATTTGAATTATAGAGCTAAATTATGGCAATACGGAAAAACACCTATTGAGGTAATGACTCGATTAGTTAAATTTTGTACAGTCTTAATGGGTAATCTTTGGGCGGTAGAAGAAATGTTGGGTATACAATCATCTATTCAATCAAGCGAAGGTTGTACTCATGAACGTTTAGTAGAAGCTGCCCAAAAAAGTATATTGAACTTGAAAGAGCAGTTTCCTTTGTTAAACACGATTGCCTATACATTTAGGTTAGCTGAAACTTATTTTGGAGTCATGTATAATAAAAATAATCTTTATGCGTCGCCCACTTATAATATGGATGAAGTAAAAAACATAGTGGGAACGGGTGATTGCTTTATGGCGGGACTTATTTATGGAATAGGCCATAATAATACACCAGAAGACATTATCAATTTTGCAGCTGCAGCAGCGGTAGGTAAATTATATGAATTAGGAGATGCTACAGAACAAAGCTTAGAACAAATAAAAAATAGAATGCTATGATGACAGAAGAACAAATGAAAGCGTATGTAAAAAAGGTGAAATTATTACCTTTATTCTATCATGATGAAATTGAAGTATGTAAAGAAATGGTGAAAGCTTTATATGCGG
>Ga0209596_1003122_pt1 | contig 13205 bp, 27 predicted proteins | sample M_130807_MF_Meta_FD_187314 | JGI IMG/M metagenome (GOLD analysis project Ga0209596, IMG submission 187314) | Freshwater microbial communities from Lake Montjoie, Canada to study carbon cycling - M_130807_MF_MetaG (SPAdes) (version 2) | ecosystem: Environmental > Aquatic > Freshwater > Lake... | reverse complement strand
TTCTACAATATTGTGAGCTAAGTTAAGGGCCATCATAGCACCAAACCAAGCCATACGTTGTTCTTCTTTAGTTCCGCATGAATTCAATAGTGTTACCAAATGTTCCATATCAGCGGGTGTTTTAAATAAGTTACTTTTTGGAATTGGGTTAGTCATTATTTTGTCCTTACATAAGGTTTATTCCAATTACCAACATTGATATGGAAATAATATGCTATATCAAAATAGTCTGTCATAGCATCCGAACGATTGTACCAAACGTCACCTTTGTGAAAACCTTCTCCGCGACTTGGAGCCGTTTTAATAATATCTACTATTTCACGCAAAAACTTTTCGTGGGGACCATAGTTGCCCAAATGATATTCATTAATTTGAATGTAACCGCGTCCGTTAGGTTCAACAAAATCTGCGGGACCACTTTTAATTGTTACATCTACTGACAAACTGCCAGAACCTTTGCGTACACCAAACTTGAATTTAGGAAACTTTTCTTTAAGTTCTAATCTAATTTGTGCTACGGATTTGGTATCTATATAAGCCATTTACTTCTCCTTTTGTTTAACTATACTACTATTATAGCAAATTTGGAATTAAAAGTCAACCATTTTAACTGTTGTATTTTTACAACAATTTAACAGTTAATCCTATTGAATATATTAGCAATAATCCAAGATTAACTGTAATCATAGCACGATCTTTAATTAATATAGCCCAAATTAGGAATATTCCCGCACCGGTGTTTAGGGTAATGGCACTATAAGGATAAATGTTTAGTGACGCTAATATTGCGCCCGACAAGGTTACTGTGGTTGCTAACCACTTAATATAATGAGCGACTTGTTTATTCTTCATACTGCAATTATAGCATTTTGGCAATAAAAAGTCAACCAAAAGTAGTGTTGTTTTTATACAACAATTTTGAAGTTATAACCCTATCTTTACATACCTATTGTATAAGTAACCATTCCTGTAGTGCTAGTCATTCCAGTCATTGAGTCTTGGCGATAAAGAACGGATAAACCAACTTGTGCGTCCTTGTCTAACTTGTAATAACCTGCTACCGTTGCCGTTGGGCGTACTTTGTTAGGATTTGGATTTAAGGCTACTGGGGTCAATCCATTTACATTAGTAACGGTGTAACTACCATTAGTAGTTTGAACATCGGCTTCCATACCAGCAGAAGCAAATAATGTAATAGCCTGATCTAGACGATGACTCGCCCCTACACCAGCAAGTGCTGTGGTGGCGTTCATTGAAAGCGAGCTATAAGACAACGGTACCAGAACATTACTGGCTTGACCTTCGCTATAGCCGTTCATTACAGTGGATAAGTATCTAGCACCTACATAAGGTGAAACTGTAGTTCTGTTAGTTACACCAAAATTGTACTTGGCTACTATATTGGCACCTTGGCTGGTTAAGGCTGTTGACCCACTGCCAGCTTCGCTGGAACCCACTATAGGACGAGTAACAGTCATGCCTTTGTTGTTGTAGCCCAGTGATACTTTAACTTCTGTGCCAAGGTCATCTTCACGCTCATTCCAAACCGCAAACAATCCAGCCATTGGCGTACTGTTGCTGTTACTAATAATGCCGTTGGGGGTAGAAGCTGATAAGTTTTGATCGAGATAACCACCGACTCTGATGCTCTTGTTAATTCTGTAAGCACCAATAATCAGTGCGCTGGTTGTGCCATGAATAAAATTGGCATTGCCAGTCTGCCGGCCGCCCGCCGAAACGCAAATACCATTAGCACCAAACAAGTTACAGTCGTATGTTAATCCAGCGATGACACCATTGGCCTGCAACGAATATTGGCTTTGTAATGCTGTGGTAGTTGACTGTAAAGAAGATTGTGTATCTTGTACAGATGCACCCACGGTCATATTCCAAACTGTGCCGCTAGTTTCCGGAGTCAGTTTGAACAAGTAACCTCCAGCTGATCCTGCGGTGTTTAACAGATTGTTAGCACTAACTCCGGATAATACCGATGTATAAGTTAATCCTGTGTACACTACAGAACCTTCGGCAATACCAAAACGCATTTGGCCATTGGGGTTAATTACAGATAGCTGACCGTAACTGGATATTCCATTAACAATCACTTGATAGTTGATTGGAACATTTCCCGATAACACCAAAGGAATGGCTCCCCCTTGAGAATTTTGTAGTGTAATAATGCGTCCTTGAGTATTATCAATGCCGCCAATAATTGTACCGGTGTTGACTAATAAATTAATTGTGTGTAAGGAAAGGTTAACAATACCAGCGGTGCCGCCTGAAATGATGCCGGTGTTGGCAAGAGTGCCAATGGTTGAATCGGCTCCGTTTACAACACCATATGTAGATCCAGAAATAATACCATTGTTAGTAACATTTTCTGTGTAGCCTGTATTGGTTACCGCATTAACTCCAGTTACTACTCCGTCAAATGGAATTGACACAGCACCGCCAGATATTTCCAGTCTGCTGGCAATAGGAGTAGTAGTGGCAGTATAATTATCACGATCCCCGGGGGTCGAAGTAGGATTAATCCTATCAGGAGTGGTTGCGGTAGATCTAGCATTCACGTAATCTCCGCCCAGTCCACCTGAATCACTACTGGGACTATTGTTAACTATTGACCTTACAACCAAATCCCAAGCAGTAAGCGAGCCTTGACGTAATCCTAAAGAATACGTCAAGGTGCCCGAAGTGCCAGTTAATCCACCAGCAAGGTTGCCGGCATTGAGTCCATTTAATACTGTGAGATAAGTGCCAACAACTAGTGTCGATGATGGATTAATTCCAAAGGTAGTTGATCCAGTGACTGATGTTGCTGAAAGTGTACCAAAGGAAGTGGTACCGTTAACAATAATGTTGTAGTTGGTAGGCAACACACCAGTATAGGTTAAGCCTGCTTGACTATTATTTAAAGTAGAGATCGCTCCGGCATTTTGTATGCCAGATGCACCAATACCGCCAGTGATAGTGCCGGTATTGGTGATGGATGTGGTGCTGCCTACAGCAACATAAACACCAGGGGCAGATTTGCCAAAGGGATCTACATTGCGATCGACTAGGTTTAGCGTTGTTGGGGCCGAAATCGCTGGCCCACCACCACCACCGCTACCACCAGCAATGGTTGAAGTGTTAACTAAATTGGAAACACCATTAAGTTGAACACCAACCCCGCCACTGCCGCCTTGTCCACCGGTAAAGCCACCGCCACCTTGACCGCCGGTGCCACCAGAAATACTAGTTTGATTCGTAAGGGTAACACCATTATTCACAATGGCACCGTACCCACCGGCACCGCCGCCCCCAGCGCCGCCGGGCAATGTAACGCCTAGGTTTCCGACCGCAGAATATCCGCCACTGCCACCGTTGCCACCTTTTATAGCAGTCCCTTGGATAGTAGTTGTTGTGTTAACGACAACGCCAGCGGCTCCGCCGCCTCCGCCTCCGCCGCCGCCATTATTGTAATAATTATTTCTACCACGCTCACCATCGGCGCCAGCTGTGGCACCACCTGCACCACCAAGACCAGAATAACCACCGGCACGAGCAGAGCCACCGGCGCCACCCACACCACCGGTGACACCCGCACCACCTCCACCACCTCCATTACCGTAATTTAAATTAGTATTGGAAACAATTGCAGATACCGGAGCTGAACTTCCAGTACGGGCCATACCAGCACTACCAACATCACCGGCGCCAGTCACAGAATTGGCCCCGCCTGCACTAGTAGTGGCTATAGGAGTACCGCCACCATTTGAGCCGGTTCCACCGGATAAGGATTGTGAAAAACTGGTGCTTGCTACGGACACGGATAATATCAAGAGTGCCGATACCGTTGTTAAGGGATAATTCATTTGATGTCTTTCTGTTTATTACAATTACCGTTATACTATAATAACAAGTATAACATCAAACGAATTAGTTGTCAAAGAACCCTGTCAATAAGCCATATTATCAATAAGGTTAAATCTGTTGTTTTTACGCAACAGATATTAGATGATTTAGGGCATCGTCGAAACAATTAAACCAGTCTGTAATGGGACGGTTTTTAACATCAGTCCACCGATAGCGGGCACGGTCTTCGACAATCCAATTATCCGTGCCCCACCGAGCTATACGACTGTGTGTTTTTTCTAATACCATATGTTATTTACGATATTAAAAATGACAACTATATTACGCTCTTACGATGTGCCATTTTGAATCAAATGGTTTGCCTTGGGCCTTATGTTTAACAATCTTGGCAAATTCCTTCTTGCGAAGTTCCAGCTGTTTCTCTGTGTCATGGTCCAGACAAGCCTGATATAATTTGGCAACTAATTTACTTTGTTTCATAGCTAATCTCCTTTTGTAATAAAACTGTAACATAGTATATAGCAAAAGTCAAGAAAAATAAGATTACAATAAAAAAGGACCATATGGTCCTTTGGTACTGGTTACGAGCTCCAGCGATACTCTATAGTTGTATCCGGTTGAGTTATTTACTTTGGCAAATATTACAGTCTAATTAAACTGTGGTGTAGTCTTCTTTACCACATCCACACTCCGGACATTCGAATGTATCTGGAAGTTCATCCCATTTACCTTCTATTGCTTCATCATGTACATGGCCGCAAATTACGCATACGTGTTCCATTATAGTGACTCCTTAACTTTTTGATATGCTTGGGCATGACGCTTTTCAACTTTAGCTAATGCCGCAAAACGCTTTTCTGCTTTGGCTAATATAGCAATAAACTGTTCAGCGTGTTCTTTAGACTCTTTGGCTTGAAGTTTAGCTTCGTGGGCGGCTTCGTTGTTGCCTTCGAAGATGGCTTCTTTTTCAAAGTCCGGGTACATGGTAGTAAACTCATATGTTTCGCCTTCGATAGCTTTTTCCAAACACTCTTTGGTTGAGGGCTTACCAATTAACAATTCCAAATGACCCCATGCGTGTAACAACTCTTGATCTGCTGTATGTTCAAAATGTTTAGCAACATCTTCGTAGCCTTCGGCACGAGCAATTCGGGCAAAGTAACGATACTTGATATGAGCTTGCGACTCACCAGCTAATGCCGATTCAAGATTTTTAATAGTAATACTCATTGACATCTCCTTAAAGTAAAGTAATAGTATACTACTATATATGGTAGAAATCAATAGTTTTACACTATAATAGCTCACATTTATTTTAATAACTGCGTAGATAATAAATATTATTATGATAACATTACTTGCCAACGGGTGTAGTCACACAGCTGGGGCCGAAATTGAATATACCTTACAGGAAAAATGCTATATAAACGCATGGCCGCGCTGGTTAGCTGATGATATGGGCTGGGACTGGGTTAACTTGGCTCAATCTGGCAACTCTAACGAACAAATTAAACGCACCACTATTGAATGGATAATTGAAAATGTCGAACTAACTAAACGCTACAAACCTGAAGAGTTAGTTGTTATGATTATGTGGGCAGGGTTTAATAGATTCGAAGCATGGAATAATAAAGAAAAAAGATTAGAATCATTTACTGGTATTTCCGAAGCCAAATATCTTCCTGTTGAATTAAAGGAATATATTAAATACAGAACATTAATAGATATTAATAGCGTAACTGAATATAAGAATTTGATGGATGTTTACTTAACTGCTAGATATTTAGAATCATTAAATATAAAATATTATTTTATAAATGCCTCGTATAATTGGTTGGCTCCAGATCAATTTGAAGAGCCAGCATTAACTAAACAATATCAAATATTATATGATGCTTATGGAGATAGAAGACATAGACATTTAGCATTTTCATCGCAAGAGGATAGATTTTGGCAGTATATGCGGGAAAACAAGATACCAGTAAGCGAACATTCTAAATGGGAACACTGGGGAGTTGAAGGACATAAGTTTTGGAAAGATTGTGTTAAAGCCTGGATGAAAGAAATTGACAATGATTAAACGATTATATCACAAAATAAGACTATACTTTGTTTATAAAAAGAAGTTAAAAGAACTGCGGAAAAAGGACCCGCATATCTATCCTCTTTGGTAATTAATGTACTGATTCGTTTTCGTAACCAATAAACACATTACAGCCACGTTCGCGGGCTTTAACTAACTCTTGTTCAGTAGCCGCATCGCATACCAATTCAAACATCTCATCAATTTCATCTTGAGTTAAATGCTCTTCGCCTATCTGTCCGGCAAACACGGCCTCAGCAATCATGAGCCGATCTTCAGTCATTCTAATAGTCCTGTTTTAATAGTTTTGTCTAATGTTTTAATTTTACATTAAATATTTTAGCAAACTGGTCTTTAAGGCGTTGATGTGCTTGTTGAACAAACGGTTCGTTATCTTTAACGTATTGTTCTAATTCAACACGAATTAAATCAGGAATCGGGTCGTTACCATCGTAAGTATCGATAAACGATTGCGTTTGAGTTGATAATAGCGGCGGGTTTTTGTATTCAGTTAACTTATCAGTCATTTTGAATTTCCTTAAATCGTTCACTAAATGCATCTAATAAGCAAGAGTATTCTTGTTTAGTATCTTCGTTAACATAGTAAACAGTTAATCCCACAGGAGTTTGAATAACTTCGTTAACTGTAAAAATATTATTTTGTCCGTCTGTGAATTTTGATTTATATGGTGTTGTCATTATTGTGCTCGAGCTAATCGCATGGTTCGTTGTCTTTCCCAAGCACCGTCAAGGTCTGGACGGCTAGAATGATGTATATGATATAATCTATCAAAAAAACCACCGTACACCGCTTCTTCACTCCGTTCAAAAAATTCATAATCCACAAACCACCTGGGAATAATGGTTGCTACCGCGTCCGCATCATGGAGAATTGGTAATTGCCGCCACTGAAACAACAGTCGTTCTACAGTCTGTGTCCAATAATTCTGGGCCCACGCACTTTTAGCATCTGCTAAACTTTTACGAGCTGCATCCAGCCGATTACCCAGAGCTTCAGCTTCTTCTCCAAAAAATCGATAACTTTTAAGATCCGTATAAACCGCAGTGACCGGACGACTCTTGCGACGAGTAAAAAATTTCATATTAATATTCCTCTTCCAATTCTTCTTCAACCTCTGCAGGGTCAGTATCAATAAGAACATTACCAATTCTAATTTCGCCACCTGCACTCCAGGTGCTAAACGGTTGAACAAATTCTACAACCTGACCGCCAGTGATTGAGTTATCTGGGTTGGTTAAGTCAATATTTTCTAGAGCAATACAGCCAATGAGGCCGGCATCTACGTGGTACTCGCGGCCTTGCTGGTCCTGGTAAGTACCATCACCCCACTGAGTGGTAAATGTGGCAAACTTGCGACCGTCGGCAAGATTAAACTCACCGTCTAGGACCTTATCGCCCACAATGGTTAAATTACAGAATTCGTCCCACTCACCATGCATGACATAGCAAAGGTCACCAATGTAATATTTTCCAGCTTTCATCATAATAACTTCTCCTTTGTTTAACTATACTATTATAGTAAATTTGGAATTAAAAGTCAACCAAACTACATGGACCAATATGACTCACTTGCGGGCGAGCAAAAGTGCGGAGTATCATACCGCTCGGTGAACTCTCGACCACCCATTAAGTTGTTCTTGGTCACAAAGGTTTCGTGTAACTTGATGACAATACCTTTGGTTTGAAGCCGTTCAATCACGGTGTCGATGTAGTCACGGGTTACAGGATCAAAGTCACGTTTTTCAACTAATCTTTGACCTGCTTTAACGCGGCGATCAGCTCGATAAATTTCTACTGTGTATGCTGTAAGTTTTGACATTATCTGCTCCTTTATTTTCACTATACATATATTATAGCAAATAATGAATTAAAAGTCAACCTAAGACCATTTGAGAACGAATGCCAAATAATCTCGTTCAGAATCAAAGTAAAAGATGTATTCACCTTGACGTTGGTGTGTACTAACTTCTTTAAGTTGCCAGCGCCATTCGGCTACCAATTCTCGTTTACACCAATCCAGTATCTGTTCGATTATGCCAAAGGATTTGATAATCAAATGGGCATGGTTAAACCCTTGTTTTGGTTGTATAAATTCGCCTTGTTCCAGTATCAAACCGTGACCTCGCTAAATTTTAATTTGAATATAATAGCATCTTTTGGATCCTTAAATATCCAGTCCATCCATTCTGCGCTTATATCAGTTATATATCTGTTGCCAGGCAGGCCGAATAAATCTATGGACTTGTAACATACTTCATCCCATGCCATGATATTATTATTATCACGCATGGTAATTCTAACTGGATAGGTAAACTTAGGATCACGCAAGATATGTTTTTTTGATATAATTGTCGGCCCATTCTATATCGCCATTATTATAAAACAAATGGTTGTCGTGTAATCCAAAGCGATTACAAAAACTTTGTCCATAGCGTTGTCCGTGTAGTGCTTCCCAAACAAAATCCCTACGCCATAGTTCGTAGTCTTCAGGATCAATTTTACCAGACCATACTTTTAATTTAGATAATGGTTCTGTTTTATGTTGATTAAAAACGCTGTAACCTTTAGTCATTGTCTTCCACTTCCACCCATGTATAATCGCCCAACCATTTAACACGACAAATATATTCGTATTCATTTGGTCCGCCGGTACTCCAATCATTAGGACCCGTATGTGTTAATCTTGTTCCGCCTTTTCGGTGATCTTTAACTAACCAATACTTCTGCCCATGATAAATCTGAAACTCATACTTTGCTGCGTGAACTAAGTCTGTTATGTCTAGACGTTTTCTTACTTCATTGGCCTGCTTTTGTAATACTTCCACTAACTCCATAATACGACTGTATTCCTGTTTGGCAAACATTCGCGAGACATTTACCATAATGTCTTTTTGTTTCTCAACAGGAATTAAATCAAATGCTGGGCCTCCTACTTCTACAGGATATGGAGTTGAGCTACGATTGATAAACTCAACCAAGCTATCTCCGACCTGCATGTCCTTACTTGTGCGCCCATCGGCGAGATTAGACTTTTTTTTGTTTAATCCCATAACGCTTCAAAATACCGCCCCATCAAACGGAAGCCATTTGACTTGCGCTGGGACCATACAGCATGGCCTTCCTTGTCATACTTGACTTTTTTGTATTCTTCGGAATCCCAAGGCTTTCTACCAGGCTTGCATTCACTATGATCAAAGAACTGAGATTCGGCGTCATCTTTAGTCAGTTGTTCAAATGCCCAGATCATTTCTGAAAGAACCCAATCCCACCGTGCAAAGTGATTGCTGTCTGTGTCCCATTCGTTCTCTTTGGGGTCTGCATCAGTGCTACGCAATCCTATCCCATCGGGCACATCTTCGTCATCTACAAATGGCGCACCGTGCTTGGTTGCTTTGAGTTGTTTGAGCATGGGCAGGATAATATCTGCCAGGGTATGATCCATTGACCAAGTATCATACCGATCAATTCGAACATAATTAATCTGTGGGTGGATAAAATCTAGTACCCATTGAACAGCTCGGCAAACCGGATCAAGATAAACAGTAACTTGTTCTACCCAGGCAGGATGGTCAACAAAATCTTTATCTTCTACAATACCGCGATCGCGACCACACTTTGACCACGCAGTCCAAAAGAACACATGGTCAATAATAGTGTACGGCGAAATCCAATGATTACGATAATTACTTTTATAAATTTTCATTCTGCTGCTCCGGTCCTCTTCTCAATTCTTGTCTGACTAATTTGTTTAAAATCGCATAAATTATTGTAACCCATTTGATAACAAGCACAATGTTTGCCTAATATCCAGCGAGCTAATCGTAATCTTAATTTTTTCATTATCTTCCTTTATTTTGTAAGCCACGGCCCCGAACAGCCGGCCCAATCTTGTACATCACTGCTCCAGGTCATCAAACGATTGTATACCGGGTAGATCCAGGCCCAATCAAACCATCGCATGGGGTAATGTATCCAGTCGCCTAGGTACCATAATAGTTCACTGACAATACGGCCAGCAATCTTTTTCATTTTTTATGCTCCTCAATAAATTGTCGCAGTATATCTTCTACCAACTGATTTAGTGTGATATCTCGTTCATGTGCTGCAAGCATGAGCTGATACACTTCTGCCGGCTCCAGATGCAACACAATATCTGTGCGACCATCCGTGTCTTCATGCGGAACCACTCGAGATTCATCTCCATAAAACTTTTCAAATCTGCGATCTTGAGCAAACACGTCGGGCCAGCCCGCTGCTTCCGGCGAGGGTTGATTCATCTTGGCCAGAGCCAGGTGATAATCACGCAACTTCATGTACTCTGCTTTCCAATCTTTCTTGCTCATATTAAATCTCCAAGTATCGTAATTCAAATTGATCAGCACGACTTTCGTAGTCCGTATAGCCTCTAGGGTTACAAACCACCCGGGTTGTTCCCAACATATAGTCCGATACATTGTGCATGTGTCCATGAACCCATAGTCGAATCTGCGGACGATCCAGAATAAACTCTGACAGGTCCGAATGGAAAGCACCATTCATCAAGGTATCTCCTTTATAACACTCAGCAATACTTACCGCGGATGGCGCATGATGTCCAATGACCACATACTTCCGAGACGCATCCTCAGTAGCAATACAAATATAGTCCAGCATCTGTTCATGATCCACTACACTATCTTCTGGTGACCAACGAGAAGCATAACCACCACCAGAAATTCCACGATTGCCATTCTTAATCAGCTGAAAATCATTCATATGCTTGCCGCAATGCCACAAGGTTAAACTATCATTTTTATTCATGTCAGTCCACAAGGTGCCAGCAACCAAGGTAAAATCACCAATGTCAATGGTTTCTTTTTCCATCACATGGATGTTGGGGAACTGGGCCAACTCGGTCCGGACTGTGGCCACGGTCTTGGCAATGTCATAGTCATAGCTCTCATGGTTACCCATGATGTAAATAACATCCTTGAACTGGGCAGAACAATTACTAAAAAAGTCAATCAGTCCTAATTGTTCTTTGGGTTTCTTCTTGAAAGTTTTAACTGTGCAGATATCTCCAGCAAGAATCAGCAGATCGGCTGCCTGATCATTGTGCAACATGATAGGGCCAAACTCTAAGTGGATGTCGGAGGCGATAGCAATTTTCATAATACTATTATAGCATAATTTGAATTATTAGTCAACTATTCTTTACCAACTTCCGTTATCTATCCAAACTCTTACTGTTAAAAAAAGCCAGGCCACATACCAACTACGTTCATAAGGCCCTCCCCATTCATCCATAAATGCTCTGCCAGCTTGCGGAAACAACTGCCAGTGACAAGGATTTACTCTTATACTAAGGCTCGCGCCCGAATACTTAATCCAATTTAACATTGAGTTCCTTTAGTTCTTCACGCAATTCTTTAACTAACTCTTCATCACCACCATCCAAGTATGCTGTCTTATCTGGAAAACGCCGCCCAAATGCTTCACGAATCTCTGCTACTGTGGCACCTTGGCAAATAAACTGTTTGTCTTGTTTATCATAGCAAAACAACACGCCGTTTTCACGTTCGATAATAACAGGCATTAGGGTATTGGCTGCTCGTTCGATATGCTCATCCAACTCACGCATAACTGAAATAATTAACCCGCGAATATACAAATATATTAAAATACCCGCAATAACTATTCCTAATAAAATTCCAAATATAAATTCCATTATTTCAATCCTTTATCTTCTACACCTTGCTTATACCACTCAGTTAATGGCTCTTCGTCTTCATCTTCTTCCCAACCCCATTCTTCCTGAGTTTTCGTTTTGTATGCGGCATAATCGTCGGATGCTTCAATGTAATTATCATCAAAGTACTCGCCATCGTATGTAGCCGTTCCCACAAATCCTATGCCAGGTTCAAAATAATCTAATTGGAAGGTTACATTATTCTGACCTCTTGCCCAAGTTTCAAATGCTGTTACTGGCGGTGCCCAAGCTGAACTAAACCCAAACTCTATGCTATCAAGTTCGTCATCGTCATTTATACACACGTCCGATATAGGCCATTTAGTTCCCCAGTTTTCTACATTCCACTTATACCAATCTTGGTCACCTTCAAAGTGGGGCTGAGGAACCATATAGTTTAATAAGTCGCCATTATCATCTTCTAGAATCGATTTAATCTTTGAGATTATATCAATAGGGCCTGTTATAGTTGCTGTGTTATCACAATAGTTAGGCACGTTGTTTCTCCTTGCGTTGTTTAAAATATTCTTCGTTTTGTGTCCACTTGCCATTGACTAAAAAGCCCCAATCTCGTTCCTGGCTTCCTGGTATAAACAATGTCCAAGCAGTTACACCTGGTTCTAACTCAATTCTATGATAGGAATTGGAACTACATCTGCGAAAATGTCCGGGCCCACGCCAATATACCTTTTCACCATTTTTCTCACCCTTAACGTCAAAAGTAGGTATCCACTCCCAGTACCCACCTTTTAATATTAAGGTAGAATAGGACCAAGGGTGATCGTGTACATCGGTTTTGTCGCCTTTGAGGAACTTGTGTACAAAGACATTAAATGGAAAACGTTTACGATTCCTGAGAAATATATAATATCTCTCCAAATATGGCTCGTTATTTTCTCTATCCAAAATAATTCTGTGCCTACCAAGTTTTTGCATTAATCGCTTTAACATAGTAGTTATTATACAATAAAGGGAATTAAAAGTCAATAAAAAAGCCCCAGGGATGGGGCTTTTTATATTCAAATGCCTCCGAATGGGGCATTTAGGTAGGATTAAAGGCCTACTGATAAAGCGCGATATCCTGCGGCAATAAGAGCGCGGCTTGGCTTGGTAATTGCGTACTCAGTTACAGCTACGCCATTGTTCGCCTTGCGGTTAATAGTTGCTACAGCAAAACCGTTGGCACGAACGCGAGCGATTTCAGCTGACAAGTTCTTGATACCAAATGATTTAGCAGCTTTTGAAGCTGTTACTACTTGACCAGCTTGTAATGCTTGTTGAAGACGGAAAGTCTTAGTTTCTTTTGAATATTGATATTTCATCGTTTTTTCCTTTAGTTAATAAACGTAGCTCTTTGTTAGCAGCATAGTAACTATTATAAGCTATAATGCGGTATAGATCAACTGTTTCGGCTACTAAAACCCAACTAATGTAGTCAAAACCTGCGATAACGCAATTTAACTAAATAATAAAGATAACCAAGGATAGCCATAAATGTCACAACTTATTATAAA
>Ga0209596_1003119_pt1 | contig 13209 bp, 12 predicted proteins | sample M_130807_MF_Meta_FD_187314 | JGI IMG/M metagenome (GOLD analysis project Ga0209596, IMG submission 187314) | Freshwater microbial communities from Lake Montjoie, Canada to study carbon cycling - M_130807_MF_MetaG (SPAdes) (version 2) | ecosystem: Environmental > Aquatic > Freshwater > Lake... | reverse complement strand
CTGGCGAGATAAGTTCATGGAACTTATCTAACTTGGTAGCTACATTATTGGAACTCACTGTTGAAACAGTTGCACGCGATGTAGAGAAATTTGAACTAGCCAAGCTCTATGTTGCCGGTGGAGGCTCAGCAAACCCAGTGTTAATGGCGAGATTAGCTCAACGTTTACCAAACTGTGAGGTACTTACGATGGCTGCACTTGGAATCGATCCTCGGGCAAAAGAGGGCGTAACGTTCGCTTTGATTGGATTTCTTTCGATGCATAATCAAGCGGGTCAGGTTCCTAGTTGCACTGGTGCTGATGGTGAAAGAATTTTGGGGTCACTTACTCCCGGAAGTAATGGTTTCTATGTCCCTGCACCAAGTAGCGTTAAACCGGTTCGAGTCAGAATAGTTTAGAGAGTGCACGCATTTCGATCTCGGGGATCCTCCAACGAAGATCAATGCGCTCTTGGCCCGTTTCCACAAAACCTAACGTTTGATAAAGTTTACGGGTTGGGGCGTTCTCTTTGAAAACCCATAACGTAATCTCTTCAAAGTTGCGCTCACGTAAAGTTAAAAGTACATGTTTGAGTAGTTTTGTACCTAGTCCACGACCAGCATTACTTGGATGCACATATAGTGAAAATAAATGCCCACGCGTTTCATCACTTACATCAACACCAACGCGCGCAACACCAACAGGTACTTCATTTTCTTCGATAATGAAAGTTATGCGATCTGGATCTGGCTGCACAGATAATGACCACATCTGGCGGGCTTTTTCTACTGTCATTTCATCTTGTACTTCTTTAGGTAGTAATCCCTTATATGAAATTAGCCAGCATGACCTAAATATCTCAACGAGAATGTCAAGGTCATTCGGTACTGCTGGCCGAATTACATTCTCCATAAGGTACATACTATGACCAAAATAGTTGAAAGCTGGGTTACGTTTAGGAAAGAGCCTTTACGGGAAAGTTTTTCTACTTCACTTAGATCCGTCAATGAACTAACTATCGTTGAATTCCATATAAAGACTGATGCTGGACATGAGGTTTTCGGCGAAACGGTCGAAACTCCGGCAATAACCGGCGATACGTTAAATCAAATTGTGCTGGATCTATCGACAACACTGGCTGAAGCTTTGATAGGTAGTGATTTTGAGGGTGCAAGTAGCTTCTTCTATAAGCACCTAAATAATAAGTTAGCTACACGTAGCGCTAAATCGGCTGTAGATATTGCACTATATGAGTTAGAAGCCGCAATCCAAGGTAAATCTCTCAAACAAGTTTTGGATTGTTCTGTCTCCGACATTGATACGGATATTACGGTTCCACTCACAAGTATTGATGAAATTCCTCAGATTTTGGCAGATCGACAAGAATTCTCCTGCTTTAAAATTAAACTTGGCATCGACTCGCTGCAAACGCAGATAGCGAAGATTGCGTTGCTTCGCGATATTTCTGGTGCACATGCACGAATTCGTGTGGATCCAAATCAAGCCTGGAGTGTTGAAGAGAGTATTGAGTTTTTAAAGGCGGCTGACAGGCTTTCACTAAATATTGAATACCTAGAACAACCAATTTCCGCTAGTAACAAATCTGGATTAGCAAGGATACGGTCACAGTCCAGCACAAAGATTATGGCTGATGAATCTATCCTCACTGTTGAAGATTTAGAGGAATTACTTTCATTAGATGCCGTCGATCTAGTGAACATTAAGATCATAAAATCTGGTGGAATCACTCCCGCACTGGAGATTATTGAGAGAGCTAAAGCCTTTGGTATGGAATTTTCCGTTGGGACCATGATGGAAGGTGATAAGGGGATCTTGGCTGCCTTTGCAATCGCTGGTGCTCAAAAGCCAGATTATTGCCATGACTTGGATGCAGCATGGTGGGCGTCTAATAGTGGCTTCACTTATAGTGCGGGTAAAGTGTCTTTATGAGCGTGCCTGGAGTCGTTATTGCTAGCTCAATTCAAGGTTCTCACGTAGTTGAAGCTCATGGCTTTAGAAGTTCGTTAGATCTTCCTACACCACTGTTAATGCAGGCAGACACAAGTTTTGATTTAGCATCATTGACGAAGATTATTGCTACCACTTCTTCACTGATGGAGTTGGTATCTCAAAAAGTGATTGACATAGATAACAAGGTCTCACAGTTCCTACCTGGATGGCATACGAACGAGAAGAGGGAGATCACGCTTCGTGACTTGCTTTCACACCGTAGCGGTCTAGCCGAATGGTGGCCTCTGTACATAGCAGCAAGCAATATCGATCATGCTCATGAAATTATTGCAACCACACCACTTAAATATGAGACTGGACAGGGGCGTCACTACTCTGATTTAGGATTTATCACCCTAGGGAAAGTAATCACTTCAATAACTAGTCAGAGTTTAGAGAATAGCGTTACAGAACTGTCATTGAGCAAAGTCACATTGATGTCAACACAGTTTGCTTCACCTAAAGACATAAATAATGTTGCCTCAACATCGCGAGGAGACCGAATAGAAAAAACAATGATTGAAACTCAAACCCCTTATTCGGTAATTGAAAGAGTAGAAGAGTTCAAAGGCTGGCGCACCCAGATTCTTTCGGGAGAAGTAAATGATGGAAATGCATTTCACTTATTTGAAGGTGTATCTTCACACGCCGGGCTATTTTCTACTGCACAAGACCTTTTGCTCTTCGGAGACTCTTTATTGCAGCGCCCAGAACTTGCTAGCTTTATAGAAGATGGAATAGATCCCGATTTTCACTTAGGTTTTAGGAGCTGGGTTGACACCTGTGGCTTGTGCACAACTCGCTTCTATGGTCACACGGGCTTCACGGGGGTAGTTTTTGTTTTCTCACCCCTACATTCATCGGTTTTAGTTGTTCTCACTAACCGGTTGCACGTTGATAGTGAGCCACTACCGACAGAGACAATCTTTGCCCCCTACCTAAGGAGCTTTCATAGCCAGCTCCACTGAGCATTCGAGATGGATTTGTTACCGTTTTACGCTTGACCTTGTAGCGATAAGGCGATATTTTTCATCGAAACCAGTTATTTATGAAGTTCTTTTTCACAGAATAACTCTCACCCTCGAGGAGGACATAAGTGAAGATCGCATCCCGCCGCTTACGCGGTTTGGTTGCAGCAGCGATCGCGGTATCTGCAATTGCAGTACCAGCAATTTCTGCTCTACCAGCTAATGCAGCAACAGCTGAATTAACTTTCTGGAGCTGGAGAACTGAAGATAAGGCTTTCTATGAAGGCCAGATCGCAAAGTTCCAAGCTAAGAACCCAGACATTTCAGTTAAGTTCACTGCGTATTTGAATACCGAATACAACGCAATCCTTTCAACTGCACTCACTGCAGGAAAAGGTCCAGATATTTTGCAACTTCGTCCATACGGAGGAATGGCTAACCTGTCAGATGCAGGTTATTTCATGCCATTAACTGTTAAGGATCTACCAGCGCTCTCAAAACTATCAGCCGGAATTTTGGCTGGTGCACAGGGATATAAAGATAAGAAGCAGTATGGCTACCCATATGCGATTTCAGCGATGGGAGTCTTTTACAACCCAGAAATGTTGCTAGCTGCAGGCGTTAAAGCACTTCCAACAACATGGGATCAATTACTTAATGCCTTTAAAAAGGTTAAGGCAGCGGGAATGCTTCCTTTAGGTAATGCTGGTGGAAATGGTCCTGCTCTAGAGCAGCTTCATGCATCCGTTGGTCCAACTTTCTACGGTGGAACTCAGTTCTTCAACGACTTAGTTGCAGGCCGCAAGACATTTACCGATCCTGCATATGTTGCAAGCCTAAAGGCAGTGAAGGATTTAGTTCCTTACATGCCACCAGGATTTGAAGGCATTGACTACAACACAGCACGTGCACTATTTGCAAATGGAAAGGCTGCGTTCTACATCGGTGGTAACTATGAGCTCGGTTATTTCCGTAGCTTAAATCCATCACTATCAGCAGGATGGTTTGCTCCAGTAGCTAAGTCCTCTGGTTCTCCAAAGTATGTGTCAACATGGGCAGATGGAGCATTCTCTATCAACTCCAAGACCACACAGAAGGCAGCAGCGCTTAAATTCGCTAACTTCCTAGCTTCTAGGGAGTTTGGACAGGCCCTTGTGGATGAGATCGCGTTCATCTCAACTGCACCTTTGGTAAGTATCACGGATCCAGTCGTAAAGAAGATTAACGCGAACCGTACTTCACTAGGAACTCCATTCCTTAATGTTGTTGGTTTCCGTTATGAAACTCCTACGAGCTCAAATATTTTACAGCCTGGCTTCCAGAAGTTGATTATCGGAGCCACAACACCTGAGCAACTGGCTAAGGATGTACAGGCAGCTGTAGCTTCTTGGTATGCACCACAAAAAGGTAAGTCCTAATTAACTAAACATTGGGTGTGGGTATTTACCCACACCCAATGTTTTATTTTTTTCCAAAATTGAGGAGAATTTCTTGGCTGCCAGTAGTTTAAAGAGTGAGCAACGAAAATTTATCGTCCTCTTTCTTACTCCGGCCCTAGCAACAATCTTGGTTTTTACTACAATCCCTGCCCTTACAACTCTAAGTTACGCATTTTTTAAATGGGATGGCTTTGTACGTGGAGGTTTCGCAGGCTTTGAGAACTTTAAGCGGCTATTTTCATTTCCATTTCGAGGGCAGTTTCTATTAGCTTTACAACACAACATATTAGTTTTTGTTGCAGTTATGATTCTTCAAACTTCATTAGGAATACTGATTGCATACTCACTGTTTCAACTAAAGCGACGTCAACGGTTTTTCAGAACGGTAACTTTTTTACCGGTGATATTTTCATTAGTTGTCGTTGGTTACATGTGGCAAGTCTTACTGGATCCTTACTACGGACCTATCAACAGAGTCATTACAAATCTAGGCTTCGAATCTCTAGCCAAGCCATGGCTTGGAAGTATGAGTACGGCATTACCTACGCTTGTCTTTATTAACCTTTGGCGGTGGGTGGGTTTTCCTGCAATCATTTTCTTGTCCGGGCTCAACGCAATTAATCAAGAGTTTATTGAAGCTGCACGCATAGATGGTGCTAGTGAAGGTCAGATTTTTCGAAAGATCATGTTCCCACTGCTTGCTCCATCGATGACAATCATCTCAGTTCTTACCTTTATCGGAGCCTTTGAGTGGTTTGATCTGCCCTTTGTTATTGGCGGATCTAACGGCAATCCAGCAGGGGCTACCGACACATTGGCGTTGATGTTCTATCGACTTTCCTTTGGTTCAGTGGATTCAAATGCTAACGAAATTGGAATTGGATCCTCTCTTGGAGTACTCATCTTTGTAATTGTTGGAGTTGGCGCTGGCATAGGACAGCACTTATTGCGAAAGCGTGAGGTCGACCAGTGATTGCTGCTCTGACCTCGAAGTTGTTCTTTAGGGCTGTCCTAGTGATTAACGCAATCATGGTTATTACGCCTGTTTTCTTTCTCTTTAATTCAGCACTCCGCGAAACAAATAGTTTTGCTTCAAATCCATTTTCTTTGGCCCGACATCCATATTGGCAGAATTTTCAACAGGTATGGTCTGATGGTGAGTTTGCAACCTATTTAAAGAATTCAATCGTTGTCACGGGTGGATCATTAATTGTTATTTTAGTCTGTGCAATCGGTGCTGGATTTGTCCTTGGTCGTTATCAGTTCAAAGGAAATGCATTAATCTTTGGTTTTGTTTTAACAGGAATGCTAGTCCCCGCCAAACTCGCAATCCTTCCCCTGTTTCTCCAGCTAAAGTGGATGAACTTATTGGATTCACATATCGGCTTAATCTTTGTTTATGCCTCAGGAGCGCTACCGGCGGCGGTCTTTATCATGAGCGGATTTTTCAGGTCGCTACCAATGGATCTAGATAGTGCGGCCCGTATAGATGGCGCATCGGAGTCGCAACTTTTGCGATTGATTTTGATGCCATTAGTCCGCCCAGGCCTAGCCATCGTTGCAATCTATTCCGCAATACCAATTTGGAATGATTTCTTTTTACCGTTGGTCTTTCTGCAAAGTCCAGAGAATAAGACAATCATGCAGGGACTCACAGTCTTCTTTGGTCAGTATTCTTCGCAATGGGGAGTTCTCTTTGCCGGACTAACTATGGCGGCACTGCCTCTTATAGCTCTTTATTTAGTGCTTTCAGAGCAGTTCATTAAGGGGTTAACTGCCGGAGCTGTGAAAGGTTAAGCCGTGAACTATTTAGGCATAGATGCCGGAGCGTCAGGAACAAAGTGGAGCCTTATTAATCAATCCGGTCTAGTTAACTCGGGAATGTTACAAGCAATGGATGGCCACCTGTATCGAGAATCCTCCCTTACTCGGATGCACGAGGTTTTAGATCAGATAATGAAGTCAATTAAGGATTACCAACTGACTAATATTTATATGGGAATTACTGGTGTCAACCACGATGGAAAAATCGAAGCGCTATTAAAAGACAAATTTAATTGCAAGTCTCACGTTATTTCAGATATTGAACTTGCCTTTCGTGCCAACTTTGAAGCAGGTAAGGGAATAGTGCTTTATGCAGGAACGGGTTCAATCGCATATGCAATTGATTCCGATGAAGTTAAACACCAAATTGGTGGCTGGGGATATTTACTAGGCGATGAAGGTGCTGGTTATTGGTTAGGTCGAGAAGCAATTCGTCATACTCTTTTTGCCCTTGAGTCCAGGAATACTATTGAGGAGTTCTCTCTAGCTCAAAGCATCCTCAACGAACTTCAGGTAGATGATTGGGATGGCATTAAAGCTTTTGTGTATTCAAGGGAGAGATCCCAAATAGCTGCTCTCAGCAAAATTGTTGATCGTCTTGCAACTGATGGAAATAAACAAGCGGTTGAGATCATGCATAAAGCTGCAGGACATTTGGCTTATCTTGTTCAGCGCGCGGATAAATCATTAAGTACCTCGCAACTTCCTATTGCTTTTACCGGGGGAGTTTCACAATCGACGGTGATTCTTGAAGAGTTAGAGAAGATCTTTAAGAAGCGTCTGGTGGTATCGGAAGTGAATATCTCATTGAGGGCAGCAGAGTTAGCGCGGTAGACAAAGAGCTATTGGGGCAACCGATAGCGCTGGCGGGGGATAGCTTGTATAAGTTGGTCATCTATAAGGGTTTTTAGGGCCTTTTCTACTTGAGATTCATCAGGCCAGAGTTTCTTAAGTGCATTCTCGGTTAAAGACTCATTCTCACGTAAGGCTTGCACAATTGTTCCACGGCATTTGCGATCGGTGCCATGCCAATCTTGAGATTTTCGAACGAGCTCGCTTTTTGGATATCCATTCTTGCGCCAATTACATTGCGAAATAACAGGGCAGAGTTCACACTTTGGATTAGCGGAAGTACATACGAGTGCACCTAATTCCATAGTTGCCGCCGCCCAGATATGTGCATCCTTGTTTGGCATTAATGATTGACGTGAACTCTTTTCCTTTACTGTTGGTGTGGGCTTCGGATGTTCTTCACCATCTATAACACGTACAAGCAAGCGCCTAATATTGACATCCATCACCAAGGCTGCTTCCTCAAAAGCAAAAGCCGCTATCGCTGCAGCCGTATATTCACCGATGCCAGGAAGTAGTTGTAGAGTTTTAGCATCACTAGGAACTTCATTGTTAAAATCCTCAGCGATAATTTGTGCGGCACCATGTAGTCGAAGTGCGCGCCTTGGGTAACCAAGTCGGCCCCATGCAGTAATTACCTGTGCTGGAGTTGCTTGTGCTAAATGCGCCGGTGTTGGCCAACGCTCCATCCATTCAATCCACTTAGGTAAAACGCGGTTGACAGGTGTTTGCTGCAACATGTACTCGCTGACCATGACTCCCCATGCGGATGTATTGCGCCATGGCAAATCCCGTTTATTCTTTTTAAACCAGTTAACTATTGGTTTTTCAAGCGAGTTCATTCGCCAGTTATTTTTACCCGTGAGAGTGCTTGATCAAGGCGTGAAACTTCTACTATCTCCATGCCATCGATTACGGTGTCAGATCCAGTAGGTACTAATGCCCTTTTAAAACCTAAGCGAAATGCCTCCTGAAGGCGGCGATTAACGCCACTCACTTTACGAATCTCACCAGCTAGACCAACTTCTCCAATGGCAACTAAATCAGCTGGCAGGGCAAGAGCTTTAGCTGCCGAGGCCACTGCCAAAGCCAGGGCCAAATCAGCTGCCGGCTCTGACATTTTCATGCCCCCAACTGTTGCGGCATATACATCGCGTCCACCGATTCGAACATGAGCGCGAAGTTCTAGAACAGCTAAAGTCATAGAGGTTCGGGCTGAATCTAATCCGGAAACAACTCTTCGGGCATTTCCAAAGTCATTTTCCCGCCCTTGACTTACTAGCGCTTGGATCTCAGCCAACAATGGACGTCGGCCTTCAAGTGTGACTGTTACGCATGTACCGGGTACTGGTTCGCTATGGCGAGAAGTAAAGAGTCCGGTTGGATCGAGAACAGATTCAATTCCAACATCACTTAAATCAAAACATCCAACTTCATCAGATGCCCCAAAACGGTTTTTTATTGCACGAATCAAACGTAATCGTGAGTGACGTTCTCCTTCAAACTGAAGAACCACATCAACTATGTGCTCGAGTAAGCGCGGACCAGCAATTGATCCATCCTTAGTTACATGGCCAACTAATAGCAGAGTGATATCTCGATCTTTACAAATTCGGATGAGGGCTCCAGCAACTTCACGTACTTGTGTAACTCCACCAGGTGATCCATCGGCCGTAGAGCTACCGATAGTTTGAATTGAATCAATAATCACTAACTCAGGTTTAACTGCATCAATATGAGCAATGACTGCGCCTAAGTCGGTTTCTGAGGCTAAAAATAATGCGGGATCAATTGCCTTTATACGTTCAGCGCGCAAACGTACTTGGGACGCTGACTCTTCACCACTGATATAAAGCGCTGAGATTCCTTGAGCGGCACTTTGTGCTGCAACAGATAAGAGCAACGTAGATTTTCCAACTCCGGGTTCGCCTGCTAATAAAATCGCCGCTCCTGGAACTAACCCACCACCCAAAACACGATCGAGTTCGGATACGCCTGTTGGACGAGCGTGAGCTGCAGATAGATCGACATCGCCGATAGGTGTGGCTTTATGTGTGACGTGTCCGGCAACTAGCGAGAGTTTTTTAGGTGCTGCCAGCTCTTCAACACAGCCCCAGGCTTGGCACTCACCGCATCGACCAACCCATTTTTGGGATGTCCATCCGCACTCACTGCAGCGGAAGGGATCTTTTTCGACTTTGGCCATGGGTAGAGCCTAGAACTTAGGACTGACTTTTTGCCGCAGCCAGCGTTGCTGGATGCTGAATCACAAATAGTGGCAGCGATCGGGCTTGGGCATCACGGATTCCCGCCATACGTTGATCGCACATGCGCGCTAACTCAGCGTAAGGGCCCTCACCCATAAGTTTTTGAAGCTCATATTTATTTGAAATATAAACTGGCTCTTTACCGACATGAGCATCGGTATTGCTGGTGCAGTACCAATCAAAGTCCTCGCCACCATCGCCCCATACAAGGCGCTCATATTCGCCAATAACAGTGACGGAGTATTCGCGCTCGCCAACTTCACGAGTTTCAAAACTACGGCGTAACGGTAACTGCCAGCACACATCTGGTTTGGTATCTACGAAATGTTTATTCTCTTTAATAGCAAGGTGATGCAAAACGCAGCCAAATGATCCGGTAAAACCTTCAGCCTCGTAGCCTTTGCGGTTTAAGAAGATGCACCCATCTTCTACGCGACGAGTCTTTCGCTCACCGTCTTCATCTTTTTCTGAAATCCGAAGTTTTGCTCCAGGCTTCTTTGGACGTGCTTCAGAGTAAAACTGCCACATATCGGGAGTTAAGTAGGCCGCCGCTTTATCAGTACGTGCTTCATCTTCTTCATCGGTATACATGGCGCCTTCAGTGCAGCAACCCGCATCTGGTTGGCTTTTAAATACGCCTTGGCAGCCATCGCCATAGATACAGGTCCAATAAGAGGTCAACCAGGTTAAGTCGCACTTAAATATTTCTTCTTCATTATGTGGGTCAGTAAATTCAACCCAATCACGCGCAAAACCTGGCTTTAGTTCCGACATAGTCGCAGAGCCTACACGCTTAACAGGTACGCTTGCACAATGAGTCAGCAGATACGCGTTGGTGTAATAGGTGCTGGAGTAATGGGCGAGGCGCTTATATCAGCGCTTATATCAAGCGGTGTTGCTGCTAATTGCGTAACAATCTCTGAAAAGCGAGCTGATCGCCAAAATGAATTGATCGCGTTGTACGGAATTAATTCAGATGATCTTCAAGCCAACGTAACTTCTGCCGATGTTGTCTTGCTTGTAGTAAAGCCTCAGGATATGGCTGGAGTTTTAGATGATATACGCGATGCAATTAATCCCCAGGCAGTCATTGTTAGCTTTGCTGCAGGTAAAAGAATTGATTTCATTTCAGCGCGAGTCCAGAACCCAGTGATTCGCGTAATGCCAAACACTGCCACCATTGTTGGCGCGGGCATGGCGGCAATATCAGTTGGCGCAGGTGTCAGCGTTGTACAAAGGGAGTTTGTAACGAAATTCCTAGCAGCAACGGGCACAGTTATTGAGGTGCCAGAGGATTTACAGGATGCAGTGACTGCAACTAGTGGATCAGGTCCTGCCTATTTCTTTAGATTTGTTGAGGCCATGGTTGCCGGTGCTCAAGAGCTTGGACTTTCTTTGGAGGATGCGACAACACTGACTAATCAGACAATTATCGGTGCAGCTAAACTCCTTGAGACCTCAGGAAAATCTGCAACAACTCTGCGCGAAAATGTTACGAGCCCTAATGGCACGACTGCGGCAGCTTTACAATCCTTTGAAAGTAGTGAGTTATCTATGATCGTGGCCAAAGCCATGAAAGCGGCGCGCGATCGCTCGCAGGAACTAGCGTGAAGCGCTTAATCTCACTTATTTTTATCACGTCTCTTCTATTTATATCAATGAGCGCCGCTGCACCCACACAAATAGCAGTAAAAGATTTAAAGCTAGTAGCGACAGTTGGTAATGTCGATGAAATCAGCGGCGTAGTTGCAACAAGTACTTCAATTATCGTTTATGGTACAAAACTAGATAAATCTTACGTCCGGGCAGTGAACTTTTTAGGTGAAGAACAATGGAAAATAGATTTAGATCCACAGCTGCATTCGATTGCCACGGCCGCTACGCCAGATAGTGCAGGAAATATTTGGATTGCAGGCTCAATTTCGCAACCCCTACAAAGTCCAACTCCATCGCCTAACGCGACTCCACTTAACCCTGATAAGGTAAATTCGATCCCAGAAGATTTAGATAATAGTTTACGAGATGTAGTTCTATGGAAAATAGAACAAAGTACGCATGCATTGAGCACGTATATTTTGCAACCTGCACAGCCAGTAGTAATCACTTCACTAGCTATCGATAAGAGTGGAGTTACTCTTGTCGGGATCACTTCAACTGAAAAAGGAAGTGCAGGTTTTGTAGTCAATAGTGATTTGGCAGGGGAGTTTAGTAAAGCTTTGACCATTGGAAAGGCGTCGACCACTTTGGATTCAGTTGTGCGACATTCCGATGGCTCATTAACTGTTGTTGGATCAAGTTCAGAGGTTCTCAATGGAAAGAAATTAGTAGGTATTACCGATGGAGTTATAGTTAAAATTTCAAAGTCTGCAGCAATAATCTCAGTCGTGCGCAGCTCAGCAGCTAAGGCGTCTCGAAATTGGAATAGTGCTAGTTCATCACTTTTACTTGGTGGTGAAATTATTTCCGACAATAAAATTGAATCAGCAATCACTAAATTTTCTACGACATACGTCCCGACATGGACTTATCGTTTTGCATCATCTGGACCGGCATTCACTTCTGGCTCAGCATTTGCTTTTTTTGCATCTACTGGACCGATTCCACAGATTGCCAAATGGAAGCCAAAGTCTGCCCGTCCGCTTTTACTTACTTTTGATGGAAAGGGCGGCATCATCGCTGCCTATAGCGCGCCCGCCGAACAGCGGGAAGTCCTTGGTTTACTCTCAACAAAAACCCTGGGTCTGCTATGTGTGAGCGCAAGCAAGGAATTAGTCTCCATTTTTTCTCTCAAGTAGAGGAACCTAAACTTCTCAGAAAGGTTCGTATTCAGCGCCGTAATGCTAAATAGTAATTACGGTTTTAATAAGACTAACGAGCCACCAAGACTGGCAAGCAGGTATGTAACTTTTTTCACCGAGACCCAAGCACTCTGAGTTCTTTCAGGAGCTTGGGTGTTTGTAACTAAACGAATAGAACTTTGACCAAGGGCTATTTTCGAGGTTTCAAGTGAGCACAGTCGATCCTGACAGCCAAAGATAATAGTTTTGCCATCTAGGAGGATGCGCTCTCCTGGGGTTCCGAAGCTCTCGGTCGTCATTGATTTAACGTTGCTTGGGTCGCTTAATAATGTCCAATGAATTTGATCTGGTTTAGGCGAAGATACCAATGAAGATGCTAGCCAGGAGGCCATAACATCGTTGCCGATGCGTAGAAGGTTTACATCAAATCCAAAAACATTAGCATTATCGCTAGGTAAATCTAAAGCTTGATATGTCCAGCCTTTCGTATCGGTTCCTGCGCGAGATGCAACCCTGACTTCGCCGGTTGAAGTTTCTTGTTTCTGATTTACAGCAACCACCGAATCATAGAGAACAACAGTTTGTGAGCCATCAAAAGTTGCAGCTAAATGGAACCCCACATCGCCAGTTGAACGGCCATCGGTTGCTCGATCACCATCTACAAGCTCGTAATTCCACGCAGCACTTTTAAACTTCACTGCGCCTAATAAAACGCCTTGACTTTCATCGCGGTAAAATACTTGAATAGTATTTGGTGTAGCAACACAGGCATTTGAAACACTTACATCACTCGACGAACGTGTTCGAACAGGATCTGAGTAGTCATTGAGGGCTGCGCCATTGCCATCCACAATCTCAAAGGCAAAACTCTTACCGTTATAAGCTACGTACCGAAGATCTTTATCAGTGCCATCTGTATAAAAAATATGTAGCGTCTGTTTAGTACCTGTGCCATTCACGCACATAGAAATTGGGCCATTAATGAGATTCTTAGTTTGTCCGCCAGTTCCACCGGCACCATCTACAGTTACTTTCTTCCAAAGTTTCCCATCAAACGTAGCTAGTTTTAAAT
>Ga0209596_1003118_pt1 | contig 13218 bp, 36 predicted proteins | sample M_130807_MF_Meta_FD_187314 | JGI IMG/M metagenome (GOLD analysis project Ga0209596, IMG submission 187314) | Freshwater microbial communities from Lake Montjoie, Canada to study carbon cycling - M_130807_MF_MetaG (SPAdes) (version 2) | ecosystem: Environmental > Aquatic > Freshwater > Lake... | reverse complement strand
AGCTGTTTTTCTTGCCGAATTTTTGACCTGCTGATCTTCTTGCAGTTTTGTAAGCTTTGCTTTTCTTGTTAAATGATTTTGGACTTCCTAAGTTAGGTGGTCTTTTAGTTTCCCAGATTGGTTTTTTCATTTCTTTTTCCTTGCTACAATTAGTTTACCATTTTTTTCATACACTTTCATTCCAGCATTTTCTGTTTGCCTTTTAAGTGAATTATATTTCTGCTTTATAGTTAGTTTAGCCATTATTTCTTTTTCTTCGGTTTCTTGGCTTTCATACCATAAACTCTATAAGTTCCTTTAACTTTCATTTTGTTTTTAATAAGAACTGCTAAAGTTGATGATGTAGTTTCGTTTGCCATTATATTTTATGTTTAATTTTATTAATCATGCGAATTATCTCAATTCGGTATGTTTGTGAAGTGCTATAATTTTCAAGTGTTTCAGCTAATTTAATAGGGTCTTTAGTTCTTTTTCTAAGATTTCTAAAGTCAGAATAATGATGATTGTTGTTTAATATGTTTATGTAGTCTTTGGTTGATGCACATTTTGAATGGTATGTTTTTATTCTCCAATTAATAGATGAGTCTTGTTTAAGTGGTAGTATTCCGTTTTTTGACCAAACTCTGACACCAAACAAAGCATTACCTTCCTTAGCAAACCTGCTTGTTCCGTAGTCAGATTCTACAATGCTTTGTGCTATTATTAATAATGTTGGTATTTGTTCCTCTTTTTTTAAATCAAGATTAATGTAAACTATACATTTTTTCATTGAATCTATGAATTTGTCGCTGGAACTTGTGTCTATTTTTGGTTCATAGAGTGAACCTATTGCTTTTATTTGCTTAATTGTTTCTTGCCTTATCTTATCTTTGACAGAATCATTAGGAAAATATGTTCCTATGAGAAATACAAGTAATAGGAATATAGCTATTATTGTATAGTCATAAAGCTTCCCACTTAATAATTGAATGTTCATTATTTTTTAGGTTATGCGATAACCTTCCAGCTTTACAGCTTATCTAATTAGATTATTCTTCGTCAGAATCTTCTTCGTCTTCTGAATCTTCGTCTTCATCTTGATCTGACTCGTCTTCGTCATCATAAGAATCTTCTTCAAACTCATCAAGAGAAGCTTCTATTTTGTCTCTTATTTTTGCGTTTAAGTCGTCTTGTTTATCAAGCAACTTTAGGATTTGTTCTAGTGTCTTGTCCATAACTACATTCTCCGTTTAGTTAATTCCGAATCAGTAGTGATATTTTGTAATTATGTAAATATATAATTTTTAAAGGGTGGGACAAAGCCCACCCAAACCTAGCTAGTATAATGTCATTATAAAGATATTATTCTTTAATATCAAGAATTTAGTTGTCGGAGAACCCATTTCTCGTAATCTTCTGCGTCAAGTTTTTCACGCATAATTTCGTATTCGTTCTTTTCTCTTGGTTTCTCAATGATCTTGGTTTTTAAGCTTTGCAGTATAGGTATCTCAATTTTTTTAGGTTTATCAGTCATACTGCTAAGACTTAACATATTTTTAACTGTACTAGTAGTATTAGTATAGTATTTATTGTTCTGTCTGTCGTTTTGCGTGTCTAGTGCCTTAACTTCACTCAAGTCATTATCTTGAAATTTGTTATAGTTTACAATGGTATAAACAGATAATTGTTTAAATAAAGTGTGTGTCAGCGACTGTGTCGTTTCTAAATTCTTTAAAATCGTTCTAACCTTACGTTCTGTAAGATTAAATCTTTTACATAAGTCTCTTAAAGATACAGTTAATTGACCACGTTTTAATACAACTCGTTTTCTTCTGTAAGTTACAATAGTTGGCTTATGACTTGCATGAACCACCATATAAATAAATATCAATAAATGATTATTGTCTTTTAAATCTTTATTATCAAATATTTGGCGATATATACTTACCCAACCATCATTCATTTTAAATCTTCTTTAACAAGTTCTATAACTTTATTTGTAAAACTTTTTAATCCATTCTTCTGACAATCCTGAACAGAAGCATAAGCTGAGAACCAACTCTTTTTATAATGCTTACCTATTTCGTTGTATGACTTATTTGAGATTGCTCTTATTACTGCCAAACATATTTTATTATGTGGTACTTTAAAAAAATCTATATCTTTATAAAGTTTACTGTTGCAAAGAATCTTTTGGCACGATTCTGAAATAGTTTGTATTTCCATTAAAATAACCTTCTTCCTTTAGTGTGTTTACTTTTTTGCACTCACTAAGAGTACAAAGCTTAACAGATATTAATATAGGATTTATATTATACTTCAACCAAAATTTTATCTCATTCATTCTGTGTTGTTCTAAATGATGATCGCAACATAAGGGTAGGCAATAAGCATCATTCTTTAATCCTAATCCTACGTTGCCTTTGGGTAAGTTTCTTATGTGGGCTACTTGAACTTCAGGGTTCTTACAGATGATACAAGGGAAGTTTGATGCAATCCAACGTCTATGCTTTTCTGATTTGATAATATTTGCCTTCGGTATTTGCACTATTTATATTTCTTGGCTTTTTTTCTTGCTTTAGATGCTACTGACAAAGCAATAGCAACAGATTGTGCTTGTGAATGTCCACGTTTAAATTCTCTACTAATGTTTTTGCTTATTGATTTCTTAGAATAACCTTTAATTAATGGCATTTTTTCTCCTAGTTATATAACGTGGGTAAGGGAAGGCACTTACCCACAATCACTAGTATCAAATATAGAACAAAATGGCAACAAAATATCTCTTTGATATATATATATTTTTTTTATATTAAATGGTTGTTTTAAGCTTTATATATCTTATATATATTATACAAATACTCCGACTCAGTTGTTTATCGCAATTTACAACTGGGTCGTAAACAAACTAAAGGGAAAATATGACAAACATAATAGAAAAAGAAATAGGTAGAAAATTAACTGAACTAGATTTAACAAAATTATACTTTTGTGAATTTTGTGAAAACTATTATTCTATTTATAAAATGCACCATACAGTTTTTTGGGACACAAAAGGCTACTCAAAATATTGTGCTGATTGTCATTTTAAATCTCAAAGAAAACTTAGACAATTTGAAATCTAACTTTATCAAGGAAGGAAATATGAAATACTTAATTAAACTAAATGGAAAAACCATCTCTACAAGAGTCAGAGGTGGTAAAGCAGTTTCTTTAAAAATAGTTCATGGAGAAACTACTGGTACATTTAAAGTAATAGACGTTCATCATACTATTAGAGAAATAATGTATATTTCTCGCATACATGATAACCCAAATGTTTTATTTTTTAATTGGACTACATTTAAAAAAGTTGGTGATATTTATGTTGCTGAGTTTACTTATTCTCCAACACAACAAAAAATAGATTTAAAAAAACAATCTTTGAATTTAGAGTACCAAAGATTTCAAAGTCAATTTTTAAATAAGGTAGCATGAAAAAACAACTGGCAAAATTACTTAAAGCTTATCATAAGAAATGGGATTGCTTTGGTAACAAAAGAAGGAAGAAGTAATGGCAAGAAAAGACGTAGGAGTGATTTGTTCTATGAGTTATTATGAAATGAAGTTAATGACTTGTGCTTTATCACGAATACTTTTAGAGAATGAAGTTAGGGGAATTAATACCAAAAAAAGTATTACTACTCTAATAAGTAAACTTAACAACATGATAACAAAACAATGCTAGAACTTGTATCAGATTTAACTTTTGCATACTTCTGCTTTGCAGTATTTTTAGCATATTTAATATGGGAGAACAATAAATGACAAGAGAAACAAAAGACGGAATAGGGTTTCTGGTAGCATTAATATTATTTAATTCAAGTATAGTATTATTGTATTGGATAATTAATTAGCTATGAAAGTATTAATTGATAGTGATATTCTAAAGGGTTGCTATGAAATCCTAAAGAAATATTTTATCACTCAGGAGTTTACTTCTGTGCATAAAATCACTAGATTTGAGAAAAATATTTATAATGAAATTGCTAAAATATTAGATAAGAAGAATGACTAAACAAACTTTATCAGAAAAACTTGGTCAAAGTGTTTTTGCTGAGAAGTTAAGATTAGCTTTAAAAGAAGCTGAACTTAAAAAAGAAAAAAAACAACTGGAGAAGGCAAATGAGAAAACTAAAAAGCAATAAATTTTACGCATCAGTAATATTAAAAGATTTAATTGATAATGCGAGGTGGGAAACCCTAATGGAATATATTTTATTAGCGTGGAAAAACTCTCCTAGTCAATTAAAGAAACGTGAGATACTTAACGCAATAACTATTGAGTATCTAAACAAAAACAACAAAGGGAAAACAAATGAAAAAAATAATATTGTTAAGTTTAATTCTAGTAAACTTAACTAACTGTGCTTGGAAGCCCATAGTGGACACAAAAGGTAGGAGTGGAACTCATAGTTCTGCCCAAGCAGAAAACTTATCAGATGATATTAAGTTGTGTGAATTAATTGCTGAAGAACATACAAACAAAGCTGTTGAAGTTGGTAAAGGTTTTTATAACTTTTTTATTAGACCACAAACACTTTGGTTAAGTCCTGAAGCAAAATACGATAGAGAAACATATATGCGAACTTGCCTAAAAAATCGTGGGCATAGTATATTGAATTGATGGAGAAAAATATGAAAACAATACAACAAGAAATAAATAGATTAGTTTTAGAATCTCAAAAGAACCCAAGTATAGTTGCTAATGAAGCACCATACTACTATGATTTATGTTCGGTTGAAGATAAGACAATAACTTTAGATGAGTTCTATAAGTTGTTTCCTTATTATAACCCAGATATGAATTGTGAATATTGGCAAACACAACACAACAAATGGAAGGAACTATGGACAGACAAAGCATAACAAATACATTGGCAAGTAATATTAAATTCTTGCGAATCAATACTAAGGTTGAGAAGTTTAATGGCAAAATTAAATATATGACACAAAAAGATTTTGCTCAAATGCTTGGTTCAATAGAACAACAGATAAGTAAATTTGAACTTGGTAAAAACAAAATGTCTGCAATTCAAGTATATAAAATCTCAAAAATATTTGATATTTCAGTTGATAGTTTGTTTGGAGATTTAACCAAATCAGACTATAACAAAATAATAAAACAAGATATTTATGCTTAATATAATTACAGTAGTTATATTGTTTATTGTGATACTACTGATTATAACTAAGCTAAAATTATAAACAAAAGGGAAGGTAAAATGACAACATACTCGTTATACAATGGTAAAGTTCAATTAGAATTTGACCCAGAAGTTCATCAATATAAAATTGGTGATAGAATAATTCCTAACATGACTAACATTACAAAAGTTTGTGCAAACAATGGTAGTGCATTACTTGGTTGGGGAATGAAGTTAGCAAGTGAAAAATTTTTACAGATTGTTAAACCAAATGTAAAATATGATGAAATTGCTTTAATAGATATGGCAAAGCAAATTAAATCTTGTGCAATAAGTTCAAGAGACAGATCAGGAGATATTGGTACTATGTTGCATGAACACGTTGAGAAGTTCTTAACTGATGGTGGTGAAGCAGAAATACATAATCCTGAAGTTTTAAATGCTTATACTCAATTTAAAAATTGGTATGCAACAGAATCATTTGAAGTAGTTAATCTTGAAAAAAAAGTTTATTACAAAGATGACAAGTATGAGTTCTGTGGAACTACTGATTGTTTAGCCAAAGATAAAGATGGTTATGTTGTAATGGATTGGAAAACCAGTAAATCTGCTGACTACTGGAACTACCGATTACAAGTTGTGGGTTACTCAATAGCTTTGTCTTTAGAGTTAGGTATTAAAATAAATAAAGCAAAAATCTTATGTTTTCCTAAAGCTGGTAAATACAAAATTGTAACGGTTGATATATCCGAGACAATACGCGAAGCGTTCTTTGCGTGTGTTAAATTATATCAAACAATAGAAGGAGAAAAAAAACATGCCTAACATACAAGGGAAAATACTGTACCTATATGACAACAGAAAAGGAAAAGACGGAACACCATCAAAGTTTCCTAACTTTAAATTTAAGATAGCTGACCAAGAGATAGTTTTGTGGGCTAATCAGAAGCCAGAATTTCTTGCTAAAGATGCTTTGGTAAGTGTAACATTTGGTCATTCTAAGAAGAATGGTTCGGCTTATGTTGTTACTGACCAAGTAACTAAGAAGCCATTGATACAAGCTTTGGTTTCTGCACCACCTCAACCAGATACAAGTTTTAACCCTGATGATTTAGAAAAAGAACTAAATCAGGTAGCTAAAGACTTTGATGCTGATTTGACCATTGAAACTAGAAAACCATTTAATAAAGATGAGTATATGTTTACTATGGCTTTATTAAAATCAGGTATTGAATCTGGTAAAATAGGTGTTACTAAGGAAGAAATTGATTTGAAAATAAAAGATTATAAGTTTTTATTTCAGATGAATTTTGGTAACTAGAATTTCTTATGCAAGGGGGTTTTTTTGGACTCAATCCAAAATGTCAAAATTCCCTTTACCCCTTGCATATTCATAGTTGCATAATGTTATAAAAAATATATAGTTATAAATGACAGTAATAAGAGAAAAAATAGTTGATATTACTGGTATAGTGGTAGAGAGATTTGAAACAGTAGAAGATGCTCTATCAAATAAGGAAGGTAAATTGTTAGATTTCAGAACTATAAATATAAAAATGATTTCTAGCAAAATAAAACTAGAAAATGATGCTACAACAACAAGTAGTTCAGAAGCTAAGAGACCGAGAGAAGAAGTTGCTTGATCTTGAATTAGAATATAAAGTTAAACTTGAAAAGACAAAAAGACTTAGAGAGTTTGTAAATTCTAAAATAGCTTTTAACTTTGAAAAATTACTAGGGTAACTTAGTAACACAACTATAAACTGCAAAGGAAGGTATGATACAGCTATCTCAAAAAAACCCTGATGAAATTAAAGCAGAATTAGATTCTATTTCCGAAGAAATGGCTAATGCACTCTATGATTATAGACGTTGTGAAGAATTTAAAAAAATAACTTTTAGTCAAATAGCTTTAACCTACAAAATGGAAAAGAATTGTAGTGTTGCAGAAGCAGAAAAATATTCTTATTCAGATTCTAAATATGCAATTATAGTTGAAGGTTTATTAGTAGCTGAAAAGAATTACACTTTACTAAAATCTAAGTATGCTAACCTTGTAATTTTTTGTGATCTTTGGAGAAGTTACATGGCAACTAATCGTGAACTAAGTAGATAAATGAATGATAAAAAATACTATCCAGACTTTAACAGTCAAGATTATAAAACTAGGGTACTTAATTATCGTAATGATGCTGAAAATCGTTTTCGTGCTTATGTTGCTTCCTCTGGTTATTTGTGTCGTTTTTTGCATCTTAATGCTGTTAGTGATACTGAATCTTATGGCGAAAGTATTATTAAAAATTTTTCCAAACTCCCAACTCTCATCAAAAGTTTCCCAGACTACTTCGTTTACGCACCAGAAAATTCGGAAAAGCAAGATCAGTTCTTTGTTGAATTAAAAAATGCAACTTGGGAACATGGTAAGATAACTAGTAAAATTAAACTTAGAGATATTAAAAGATATTGTTTATTTGAACAAACATTTACTAATAAGTGGACTAGGTTTACTATTTGCTACCCTCTTAGAGATGGTAAGATGATCTTTAAAAGTATTGACCAAATATTGAAACTAATATCAAAATCAGAATTAAAAAGTTTTCCCAATGATGGTATAGAATACTTTGAAATTCAGTTGAATTAACATTGTAGTATGATTGGCTTGTGTTTATTTACTTAGGTACTTTACCTTTTTATTATATTTCTTAATATACTTTGTGGCAGTCTTTAAGTTTCTTTCCATCTTACTTAATCTAAACTCCCACTTGCTTATTAAGATTTTATATTTCTCTAATTTCTTATTTTTTATTTCATCTTTAGACAAAATAATAACTTTAGATTTTAGAGTTTGATTTAACCAACCCTTATCAATCACAAACTTGCACATCTCTAATTCAAGTTCTGCTTGTTGATAAGAATGGTCAAACCATCTTTGAGGAAACCTTCTTCTATAAACTTTATGAGATAGAGAATGAATTAACCTTCTCCAACCTTTCCATAAAGTAGTTGGGTCTCCACTTAAACAGATATAAGGTTTAAAAACCCTATAAGCTTTTGGATTCATAGCTGAATGAAATGGTGGTAAAAATTTCTTTGCACCAAATTTTCTTATCAGTATGTTTTTTGCTTTTTCTGCTTCTTCTCTTGTGATGAATGGAATTTTAATATCTTTCCATAAATCATTTACCTCTTGATACTTAGAATCAATTTTATTTCTAAGATCAACAGCTAAGTTGCCTTCAGTTATTAACATAAGTTTCCCTTTTGTTTATAACCAATCATACCCACAATGTTAAAGAGCACAATTAACTTTTTTTACTTTTTATTATTTAATACTTTAACGATACTTATTAACCCTTAAAGCTATCAAACTTTTTATTTAATAAAAAAATTTAATTAACCTATTATACCATACTCACTTTTTTGAAATGCTCTAGAAGCTAGTAAAATGGAAAAATTAAAAAAACAGCTAAAATATATTATTGATATTAAATCAGAATTTATTTTTAGTTAAGAGAACGGAGAATATTCATAAAAATTATTTTTAGTGAACTGTGTTTGAGATTCTGTTTACATTATATTTAAAATCAACTTCTTTTAAATACCAAGAAACAGTTGTTATTCTTACTTTTTTTACAGAATTTAATTGAGATAAAAAGGTATTACTATTTACAAAGTTTGAAGTATCTAAAAATCTTAAATGAGCAACCTTCTCTACAAAGTTATCTGAGTTAGGTTTAATATAACTTACATCATAAGTTACTAAATAGAATTTCATTTCTTAGTAAATGCGTCAATGCTTGGCTTCAATCCATAAATTGCACCAAAAATACCAACAATTAACCATTGATACCAAGAAGGAAACTTACCAAAATAATCAAAGAATAAATCTAATTTAGTTTTAATATTAACATCATCACTAATGACTGCGTAAGATAAAACAAGAATTGGAATACAAACAACGATTAAAACAAATTCATCTTTCCATGATTTGTCTTGTTGGTCGTAAACATCTCTTTGATATTCAATCTCACCACTAGCCATTCGTTCATAGTGTCTTTTTTCTGCTTCAGATTCTAATAATTCTGATTGCTTATGGTTCTTATAAATCTCAGCACCAGTTTTAAAAATAGTAGGTATTAGATTCCACCACATATTAGTCTACAGCTATTATAGAAATAGAACCTGCGGCAGTATTGCTAATGAAAGCTACTTTTTCACCAGATTTAAAAGCAAAAAATTCTACAGAATTTGTTGGTATAAAAAAACTTGTAGTCACAGAAGCAGTTGGTGCAGAACCAAAAGAAACATGACAATGGTTTCCTTGTGTTGATATTCTTATTATTCCTGAACCAGTAGCTATTGCCGAACTAGCTTGGCTAGAAGTTGTGATACTAGCTACATAAGCTGAATTATCTGGGTCTATTGTTGTTATTTGGTATGTTTGCATAATGTTCCTTAAATGTTCCTTTTTATATTGTTTAAACCCTCAAATTACCCCTATTTTTTAACAATTAGAGTTCTTATGGGATTATACTCGTTTTAAAGCCACAATGCCTTAAAATGAGTTATTTCTTATTATTAAATGTTTCAATTAATAGTTGAAGATAATGTTCGGCTTTCCTAAGATCAACTAACTGTCCCTTTGCAGTTTTATGCTTACGATTATATCTACTTACATATTTAATAACATTACCTTGATACCAATTAAATTGGTTATAGTAAATATATTTAGAAGGTTGGATTGAAAGTGTTTTATAGTGATTTCCGCCAACTTGCTTTTTAAATGACTTCATAAACTGTTCTTCCATTAGCTTTAAATGCTCTTAAATACATTTTACGATTATTACTTTTATTGTATGAGATATGAACCCACCCAGAATTAGCTTTATCTTTTTCCCAGAACTCTAATATGACTTGATCGTATTCTAAATTATTAACTACCCAATCAGCAAGTTCTTTATTAGGAACTCCTAAGACTTCACAATCAACTGCCATACCCAAACAATGTTGTGATGTAATAGAACTGCCTATGGCTTTGCAAAGTTCAGGTGATCTATAACCTGAAGTAATTTTTATATCGCCAAATTTATTTATAATTGGTTCAATAACTTCGTAGATTAATGTTTGAAGATTAAATAAAGATTGATCGTTAGGAATATTATTAATACCAAGTCTTGTAGCAGTCTCGCTGAACAGTAATTCTTTTAAACTAACTTGCCTATCCATTTGCCAGTAGCTGATAACACACAAGGTGCTAACTTTGGTTGAGAATCAATTATTAAACCAGTTCCAATTATAAATCTAGTTTTAAAATTCTTTGCGTATTCAAAAGCTAAAGATTTTTGATCTATTAAACAACCTACTTGCATACCCCAAAAAAGATTATCAGGATTAGCCCAGTATTCTATTTTAAACTTAGTATGAAAATGTCCTTGCACACAATTCATTCCATTTGTTTGTGATACTTTTAAAACATCTGCTGATCTACCATGAGTAAATAAGCATCTTTGTTTATTTGGTAAGGTAATTGTCAAATCATCTGCCCACTTCCATTTCTTAGTTCCTAAAAATTCTCCATACTCTTTTAGATATGCTCTTGGCATACCATGTTTTAAAGCACGTCTATAAACCATTGACGAATGGTTAGAATCTATTTCTATAAGTTCAGGGAATATTGATTCTAATTCTCTAACATAATCTTTTGCTTTAACAAGTTCGTGTCCAGCAGAAAATAAATCTGGGTTTGAATCATGGAATGAGAGTGCATGACTATCTAATAAATCGCCTATACTCATTACGAATGTAGGTTTGTATTCTTTTTTAATTTCTTTTAAGAAGTCAAAAGAATCTTGCCTATGATATGGCAGGTGTAAATCTGATATAACCAGAATCCTTCTAGTGTCCATAAGAACTCCTATTAGTTGTATTTGTTTTACTTAGCAAGAAATATTGTGATTAATGCCAAAGACAAAGCACCAAGTCCACAAAGAATAGACCAAAATAAAGATTCTACTTTTTTCTCCAGCTTATAAACTGAACAACCAAGTATTTTGATTTCTCTTTTAATTCCTGTGATATGCCCTTTAAATGTAAGAGATTGAATCTCGTCTGTATTCTTTTTTGTCATTGTCTTTATCAGTACATTTGCAAGACTTCAAAAGACAACAACCATTTGCTAGTTTGTAAATGCACATTAATTTTGTGCAATCTGTTTATCAAACAATTATGCTTAGATAAAGTTATTTTTTTGTGTAAAACTGTTCTACGTTCTTAGCATAGTCTTTCCAAAATGTTTTAACATCTTCAAAAGCATCTGCATAAAACTTAGACCAGTAGTTCTTAATGTCAGAATAATTTAACATTGAGTTCTCCTTTGAGTAAAAGTTATTTTCTTCAGTCGTATATATCATCTGCGTTATATAATGGTGCAACGCAATATAATCAAGTCTATTTTAAATGAGATTTAATAGATTCTACAAAATCATTTATTTTGGGTTCAAATTTCCAACCAAGATAAACCCCTAATATAGTTCCAATTATGAATAAAGTCATGCAGTAGTTATGTCAAAGATTTTATAAAATTGCAAGATGGTTCTACTGATTTTGAGTTCTTACCTATTGATGTAAATTTAGCTAGATGTCAAAGATATGGTCTTATAGTTTTAAATGCTAGTGGTTCTTTTGGTGTTGGTTGTAGTATTACTACATCTCAATTTCTTACAATAATTGGACACCCAGTTATTATGAGAACAACTCCTACATTAACTTATTCTAGTGGAAGTTATTATGCAGTCAATCAAACAGGTGGAAACACAACTTTTACTACTATTGCTTTAAATCAACAAAATACAAGAGAAACTATGTTTACTGGTACTGGTGGAACTTTTAGTAGAGCTGGTGATGCTGGTGTTGCTTTTGCACTTACTTCAAGTGCTTATATATTTTTAAGTGCGGAATTATAATTATGATTAAGACAATTACAAAAAATTATTTTTTAGGAAAATTTATAAGTTATCAAGTAACTTATGTAGATTCTAATATACAATTATCAGTTCCATTGAACGAATCTAACACAGACTACCAAGCTATTCAAAAGTGGATTGCTGAAGGTGGTGAAGTAATTGATAACCCAACTACTGAATAAGATTATTAGCTAATTTCGTCTGCTGGTAAAGGAGTATTACCTTCTTCAAGCCATTTTAAGTATTCTTGATAATCGGTATTGGCTAAATCAAATGGAATACAAGCACCATCAGTTGTACGAAGAATACAAGTAGCTTGTGTTTGATTTGGCATTAATTGTGGAAGTTTATACATAATTATAATTCTGAGTTAAAAGCAACAAATGGTCTTAATCCATTACTTTCAGCAAATGAATTAAGTGGAGTTCCCATGTTTCCAGTAGTTACTCCAGTAAAACCACCTAGTTGTACATATACTGCATCATTATTTGTTAGATATGAATTGACGATAGTACCAGAAGTTGTAGTAACTGTGGCAATACCCCATTCAGCAATAGAAAAACTTTGTGTTAATAAAGAAGCAGTTGGGTTTCCTCTTTTTCTTTTTCTAAAATTAAAACTAGTCCAATAAGATGTTGTATTATTTGCTTTTGCAAATGAAGCAACACCAAGTTCTTCGTAATACCTCAAACATCTATCTAAGCTAACATCAATAGGTAAGAACTCAAAATCAGTAGCACTTGTTCCAGCTTCTAATTGAACTCCAGTAATTAAGAAATCGTTTACTGTGCTATCTGCTATATTAACCTGTCCAACTGCTCTGTTTACATTTGTTTGTGTTGCCCAAGTGGTTTGTAAAGTTCCTGAAGTAAAATCAGTTCCAGCACCTAACCAGAAATATAAAATTAAACTTAAATCATTAGTATTATTAAAAGCACCAGTTGTATCTCCAGCAAAAGTTACTGTTTTAAATTCCCAAGTATTAGAAACACTTACAGTATAAGATTTACTAATTGTTCTACTATTATCATCATCAAAAAGTTCTGCAATAAAAGTCCCAGTTTTTGTAGATTTAACCCAAATGATAAAGT
>Ga0209596_1003115_pt1 | contig 13228 bp, 20 predicted proteins | sample M_130807_MF_Meta_FD_187314 | JGI IMG/M metagenome (GOLD analysis project Ga0209596, IMG submission 187314) | Freshwater microbial communities from Lake Montjoie, Canada to study carbon cycling - M_130807_MF_MetaG (SPAdes) (version 2) | ecosystem: Environmental > Aquatic > Freshwater > Lake... | reverse complement strand
GGCGAAGTTTCTTCCACACCAAAAAAGTCTCGCGCATTGTCTGCCATTGCCTTACGCCTACGCTGCTCAGTCGCGGCCCGTCGTTCGTTTAGGTAGTCAGCCCCACGCTTTGTATTGCAGCTCTTGCACGCGCCTACCCAGTTGCCCTGGTCGGTAGGGTCGATGCCCTCATCAACCGGGACAACGTGGTCTACCTCATTCGCCGGCGCTTTCTTACACCACCAGCACGGCCCATCCCACGCGGCAAGGAATGCACGGCGGTTGCTCCAGTAGCCCTTGGCCTGTAGGTCTTTGCGTTTCTGCTTAGGCATTGACTGGGATTAGGTCTGCATCCTTCATCATGTATTCCCTGAGTGTGGCGTGGTCGCCCTGCTCACTGATCGTAAGGCTAGACCACCACTGGCTGAAGGTAATGCCCGGTTCCCACACGTCGTGTGCGTTGGCCTCCTGTGCTGTGACGGCTAGGCCCCGCCGTATCTTGTCCCGCGTGTCCTGTGCCATTGAGTACCGAATGGCTGGCGCATCATTCAATCGTGCCCGCTTTGCAGTAAGTACGCACCCCACTACCTCGTGAGGCCCGGGAGGTGACGATGGCCCACCGTCTGCCTGCATAGTTGGCATTGACTCAATCAGCGCCGTGGTGCCCGCATGTAGGTCGGCTACCTCGAGACGTTCCGCATGGCGCATAAGGGCTTGCCCTATCTCCTGGCGTAGTTCGTCTGCCTTGCGTAACCGGGCATAGACACCGGCCAACCTGTCGACGGTATCCCTCACGTCTGCCTTCGTGATCATGCTGTTCCCCTTAGGTCAACACCCGCGCGCGCGAGTTCTATGTCTGACGGTAAACCTACCCCTACCCCTCCCACCCTGACTCTCGTCAGCCGCGCCTCCGATGATTGCCAGCGCGTCCCGGCATCTGCTACCCCTGTCTCTCGCCCGTAGTCGCACGAACGTCCGTCCCACGCTCTCCGTGTCAGCTGCCCACCGTGTACGTTCGCCGGCGGCTCGGGCCTTAATCTGCATGTGGCGGGCGATGATGGCGTCACGGGCCCGCGTTGTTGGTGAGGTCTAGCAGATACGCCCGCAGCTCCTCAGACGCTTCACCACGTTCGGAAGGTCTGAAGGTCGCCATAGGTACCACTCGACGTGGCCCGCGAGAGTGTCCCGCCACTCTATCTGGGCCGTTGCCATGCGCCCTGTCTCCGTCTTTAGCTCGGCGAATATCACCCCCTTAGTGCGGTGCGCCAGCACAAGGTCAGGGAATCCCACGTTGCCGATGATGGCAGTCATCCACCTGTCGCCCACCTGGGCAGGTCGGGAGTGCTGCACCATCCACCCGAACGTACCCGCCAGCTGCACGACCTGCGCCTGCCAGTCTTTCTCACTCATGGGCGGCGGCATCCTATAAAGCCGGGGGCTCAAGTTCCGCCGCCTTGTCTGCATGGCTCTGGGCATTCGCCCGCAGCCTTAGGGATCGCTGAATCTCGTCCACTCGGTCGGGCGTGAGCTCACTGAAGCGCGCCACGCCGTACATCGCCATCGCACCGTTCACAAGGTCCTTGCCATGCTCCTCGACCAGCGCCTGGTAGGCATCTTTCCCATCCGCCTTGTCGTCGTGCGTTTCCTGCACGGGACGCGGAACCGGAGCGGTCTTCGCCTTACGCGGTGCGGGCTTATCCTTCTCCGGATGATCCTTCCCCCAGAGGTTGATTGCCACGCCAAACCTCATGGCCGCATTGCGGAGGGCATCGCCAATAAGCTCCTTCACCGCGTCGGCCTTCCCCGGTAGGCATGAGCCGTACCCCGGGCGACGGACGCCGCATACATGCAGGTAGATCCATAGCCCGACCGTGCGCCCTTGGTCGTCACTGACTAGGCGCGGCAGGCCGTCGGCGTCGAAGGCCATAGGCTCCCACCACCATGTGGGGTCGCATTCCAGTAGCGCCCTGGTGGTCGCGGCGTGGCCTAGGTACTTCAGCTCCACACCGCCCTTCGGGATTACGTCCACCATTTCGGCCGGCGGTGATGCCCATTCGGCCAGCAGTTGCCGCAGCGCTTCGCGGTCGTCTCCGTGCGTGTCCATCAGTTCCCCTTTTCTCTCTTTATGGAATCTATGCCAGCCCGCAATTCACTAATCGGACGCAGTTCCGAATCCGGCACGAAGTACGCGGCGTCTCTGCCTCCGGGGGCCTGTGACCATTCCGGGCGCTTTGCCTCTAATCCGAAAACCCATCCCACAATGTCGTAATGGTCATTCCTGCCGCGCGCCAACACAAAGCAGGCTTCGTCGTTATCCACCGGCCGCACGATTAGGCGGTTTGTGTCTTTGTCTGTTGTACGAACCTGAATATCCCGACCTATATCTGCCAGCGCGAAGGTATCTACCGACCCAGACCAATAAAGGTCTAAACATTTCGCCACTGCCATTTCACCAAGTGCGCCCCGAGTGTGTTCCTCCCATCCCGTTCCCTTCATGCTGAAGTTGGGGACACTTCCTCGTGACATTGAAGAAATTTGCCGACGCGCCCCTACCTGCGCGGCAATAGACACTTCGTACCATTCGAGGGTCACTAGGGGCATTAGATTCCGGCAAGCCACGCGCATAGCGGCGTGACCAGCGTGTAAGTAATGGCGGCCACGATGATGACCCCACTAATCTCGAAGGCCAGACGGTTTAGCGCCCTCATGCTGCGTCATCCGGCCACTCAACGGATTCATCCGCCGGCGAGACATAGCCTGTCCCCCTGGCGCGGCTGCGCTGTACGTCCCCGGGCCTCAGAAACGACACCGCGCGCACGGGCTTATTTCTTTCTGGGAGCCACCCCGGGCACTCACAATCTGGCGCGCCGGCGTTTCTCTGATGGCACGTCCCGGGCTTTGACTTGATAGCCCCGTAGTCGGAGTGCAGGCGGTCGCTATGGCCGCAGTGTGGGCACTTCATGGCACGGGCTTGTATTCGGGCACGTCGTCGAATGACACGACGGCGGCAGGGTGCCCCGAGAGGTACACCATCAGCTCACGAATCTCGATGAGCGACTTCGCGGCGTGCTGCTCGATGGCCGCCAATTTCTCTTGCACGTTCATTTTCATCCCCTTGATAGTGGTGGGCCGGGCACTGGCACCTAGCTCCGCATCCGGCCCACCGGTCTAAACGCTACGCCCGGGCGCGGGCGCGTGTCAAGCGTTACCGCTTATCGCATCCCCATCCCCACCCGGCGCGCGCCCATAGGCGGTTGGCAGTGATCATCTGCTGCCGCCAGGTGGCGTCGCCTGCATTGTCGGGGTAGCCCTTCGGCTTGTACGAATCCCACGATCCCGAAAAGAACCCCAACCCACCTTGGTAACGAGGTCCTCGATGGTGCCAGTTCACGCCGCCGTAGCCTTTACCTGGTTGCTCACACCTGCCGACCTTTAGCCATAGGTCGTGATTCGCGGGGAGCGGGGGACGGGGTGCTGCTGCTGCTGGTACTGCAATAATTGCCACGGCTAACGCGGTTCCGATGATCCTACGCATACGATTAGTCCTTACTAGGGGACACGGCCTGCCACGACCTCAGCACCGCTACTAGCGCGGTCATGCCTGCCGAGATTGCAGCGAGTAGGGCGGAAGGATTACCACTCGCCCAAGTGGTGCAGAACGCCGCCATGACGACTGCCGCAGCGGTGAGCCCTGCAATGGTGCTGGGGCCTACCTTCGGGACCATTACTCTTTCTCCTGCACGTAGTCAGTCGGTTCGGCCGGCGGCGGCTCAATCACGTCGGTACCTGGTGGCAATGCTTCGGGGGCCATGCTCATGACTCCTTGTAGGTCTTTTTCCACGGTCGCGCGGTGATCTTGTTGGCCGCTTCGTATGCCTTCATCTGGTCATCACGAATGGCCTTGCCGGTTTCGTACATCCACGGGCCGAACGACCAGTGCGAGTAGGTGCCGGGAGGGCCAGCGCGGAAAGCGTAGGGCGATGACGTTTCAACCTTGACGGCCTGAGTCCACTGGTCGGGGTTTGCCGCTGCGTACTTCGCCAGCTGCCCGTCGCGCTGTTCCTTCGTAGGCCAACCGCCGTAAAGCTTCACGCGCGTGTCGTCGAACCCGTAGCCGTCGACTACAGCAGCAGGCCCGGGCTCGCCTACGTCCGGCAGGCTAATGCGTTGCCAGCCGTCGGCCCATGACCGCGTCACGCTGGAAACCGAGTCCTGATAGTTGCCCTCAATGCTGGTAAAGAGGTTGCCGCTTTGCAGGGAGGCCACGAAACCTATGTGAAGGCCCGGGATCACGAACATATCCCCCGGCTTCGCCTTGCCGTTGCCCGGCAGCAGCCATCCTTTTGCCTTCGCCTTATCGGCGGTGGTCTGCGTACTGGGGGACATAATCGACTTTGCCGACGTCTTGTATTTCGACACCGCGCCGGATTCGGCGATGATGTAGCCAACGAAGGAATTGCACCACGGGGTGCCCGAGAGGCCATAGAACGCCTGGCACTCGTCCACAATCGGTGCGCCGGACTTATTCGGTGCGCCTTCGTGCGCGCCTAGATAGCCCTGGGCGGTGCGAAGCGTTTCCTGCCCGTTGCTCAGACTCATGCCGTCCCCCTTGTGACCATTGCAATGATGATAGCGGTGATCGTGCCCCCGGCGACCATCCAGAGAATACGGGAAGTGGCGGCCACGCCCTGTAGGCGCGCGCGCCATAGCTCGATATCCCGAACGCGGCCGTTCGTCTCACGGACCATTGTCTCGATGCGGTCAAGGTGCGCCGTAATTTGGGCGGCGTCCTCGGAGGTCATGCGATGCCATGCACGATAAGTTGCCGGGATGCGAATGTTGCGGTCCCGCCTCCGCCTACCTTGTATTGCAATGTGAAAGTGTTGGTGCCAGCAGTAAGCCCGGTGAGAATGGCGGTTGATGACGCGAGCAAGTATTGGGACGCCGTGAGGCCGTTGTATAGCGCCGACTCCGCCGACGCGGCTAGGGTCGTGGCGCCGCTTACGGCGGTGCCCATATAGGCACCCGAGCCTGAAATACTATTAGTCAGCACTGCCGTTTGCGTAACTATGGCGGTCGTTCCGGTCACGATTGTGACGCTTACGTTCGTGCCTCCACCTGTAAGCGTCGGCGTAAAGCCTGTTGATGTCGTAGTGCCAAGTGTGTTGGTGACCCCGGCAATTTGTGTCGTGCATACCCATACGCTGCCGTTATAGATCGTGCAGATACCGCTAGGAAGGGTTGCGTACGTTGCGCCCGTAGGGGCGGCGACTGTTGGCCCGGTGATGTAGGCCCGCTGCCCCTCAAAGGGTGACGTGATCGCTGCATCCCGTAAGGCTTCGGTGGCGTAGATGGGGCCGCCCGCTAGGGAATTATCCCTCACGTTGGTGTTAAGGGAAGCGGCCGTTAAAATTGCACCTGCAACATAAGTTGATGGAGCGGTCCACGCCATTTCTAAGCCTTTCTAAAATGCCAGCAGGTTAGAATCGAGGACGCCGAAAATGGCGTCGTTGAGTGTGAAGTATGCCGACTGGTCGGTACTCTCGAAAGTGTATTCCACGACGTGACTCCCCGGCGTGATGGAATGCTTGATACCGGAGACAATAAGGGTCTGGGTCACGCTTGCGGGGCTGCCCACGCTGTAGGTTTTCTGGACTGACGCTATGCGCGTGAGGTCAGTGGACAGGGCCGTCACCTGGTCGGCGCTTGGCAGTGCGGCGAGCTGCACGGTCACGCCGGTGAACCTCAACACCGGGTCCTTGTAACGGCCCAGTAGGTAGTTCCCCAGCGCGGCCACTTCGGCAACGGTGCTGTTCAGTAGGTCCAGCTTTGTGTATTGCTGCGCCTGGTAGAGCGCGATACTTGTGGCGTCTGAAGTAGTCGAAGGGTTTGCCGGGTCGGCGGGGCTTTGTGTCTGAATGTAGTTGTAAAGCAGTTCGTCCCCGTACTGGTTCGTCAGTGTCCGATACGGGATGCCACCGCTGCCGGTGTCCACGAAGGCAATGGACGAAACCGGGTTTAGCACTGCCGCGCGGCCGGTGAATGTCAGGGTGCCATTAGAGCTGATGAATAGGTATCCCTGCTCCGACGTTGCCACGTTCTGCAAGTAGCTGAGGACGTTCGTGCCTGCCGGAATGAGGTATGCCCCGAGTGTGGAGGAACCCGTGCCGACGCTGTACGGCCCTTGGTACGCCACCTCGGGCCGCGTGAGGACATAGGCCACGCGCGCGCTACTTGATTCCGCTGAGGGCGTTACGGCATTCATGGACTGATTCGCCAGCACGGTGAAGGCATCGGCGCACGCCACGGTCGTCACGTTCGCATTCGTCGTGTAGCCGTAGTCGAGGTCCCAGTCAGTCACGAACCCGGTGTAGATAATGACGCCACCGGCCAGCACCTGCACGGGCTGCCGTGGGGCAACGTAGGGGTAGTAAATGCTCGCCGTGTTAAGCGGGTCGAGGATGCGCGTGGGATCGTAAATCTGCAGCTGCGCGGTGCCGCCGTTAAATTGTTCCATCTCACGGTTACGGCCCCTGGTGATGCTGACACTCTGCACCATGCTGGTCAGGTCCACCATCTGATATCCGCCCAGCGTGCCCGTGCCCAGTAGCCCGTAGGTGGCGTTATCCAGCTGGAACGGCGTCCCGAAATTGACCGTGGTCTGGAATCCCACCAGCACTTGAAGGGTCGGGGCGCTCATGCTGCCGCGAACACCGGGCCGCTGCGGCGCTGCGCGTTCTGTATAGCTTCAATAATCTGCTGCCCAATCTGGTCGGGCGTGGAGACTAGGCCCGCCTGCACGTTGATTGTGATGCCGCCCATGCCGCTAAGCCTCTCAAGCGGGATGACGGCCTCTGGGCCTGCCTCACCAATAAGCCCCAGCGTCGGGCGCGTGACAATCCCGCCCATGGCGAAGGGCGTTGCCGGGTCGCCGTCAAACCCTCCGGCTGGGTTCAGGCCGCTGCCCGGGTCGGCCGGGTTGAACGGGGTCCGGTTGCCCTTGTCGAATGAGCCCAGCAGTTTGAGTAACGCCTGCAGAGTCTTGAAAGCGGCGTATATCGGCGCAAAGGCCACGACGAAAGCCGTTTTGAGTACGTCTAGCGCGGGGCCGGCGTTTTTCTCAATCCAGTTAAACGCCGTTTTAAGGGCATTGACGACCCCGCTAATAATCGGTGCCACGTGCTCTGATATCCAGTTGAACGCGGCCTTAAATGCGTTGCCTAGTCCGTCGACGAAACCCCGGAACGTGTCTGAAGTGTTGTAGGCGACGATCACGGCGGCGACGAACGCTGCAAGGGCAAGGATTACGATGCCGATGGGGTTAAGCGATAGCGCTAGGTTGTAGGCGTACTGCGCGGCGGTGAGGATCGCGGTCGTGGCCGCTGCAACCTTCATGGCAATGTTCACGGCGATGATGGCGGCGGCGAAGGCTGCAATAGCCACGCCTGCAATGGCGACCACTGTTGCGTTTTCCTGCACGAACGTCGCCATACTTTGCAGCACTGGGAGCAGCATGCTGATTGCCGGGAGCAGGGCCGCGCCTATGGCCTCTTTCGTCTCGTCAATCGTGACGCCCAGCGTGCGAAACTTGCCCGCGCCTGTCTCTGCAGCGTCGGCCGCAGCCCCGCCCGTGAGCTTTGCAAGTTCCGCCTGGGCCTTCTCAAAGTCCTTCGACTTGATAATGCCTTCGTCAAACCCGGGTATCAGTTTCTTAAGCGCCCCAAGGTTTCCGCCGTATGCCTTGCCAAGTGCCGTGGTGACGGCCTCTAGCGGCTTGCCCGTCTGTGCTGATACGTCTAGGGCGATCCCCAGCAGGTCCTGCGCCTTCGCCACGTCGCCGGTCGCCGTTGCCAGTTTGCCAAGCGCGGGCCGTAGCTGGTCGTCGGCGATGCCCACCTGCATTGATAGCGCGGTGATGTATTTATCCGCAGCTGCAACGCCCGCGTCAGTCGCCCCGGTAACACGCTTTAGTTGCCCTGCCAGCAGGTCGGATGCCGCTGCATCCTCTATTGCGGCTTTTGCGAAGTCAACCGCTGCGGCCCCGAGGGCCACAAGGGCAATGCCTGCGGGGATGGCCGCTTTCTTTACGGCGAACGCTGCGCGCTGTCCGTTGGTTTCGAGCTTCTTGAATTGCTTTAGCGCCGAGTCGATGCCACGGGAATTGAAGTCCGTAATGATCGGGATAGTGATTGCCATTACTGAATCTCCCTGTTAATGCGATCTACGGCAACGCCTAGAACGTCCTCGACGCCCTGGGCAATTCGGCCAGCGTGTCGTTCGTAGGCAGGCCATAGCAGGCGCGGTGAGGATGCGCGGAATAGCGGCCCCAGTGTCTTTGCCGTCGGTACCTCAAAGAGAACACCGGCAGGCTCGCCCTGAGAGATGTAGAGAACGGATGACTGACCGCGCCGCGTCGAGGTCTTTAGCTTTACGCCCCGGGCTACCTTCCCGCGGTCCCACGGGAATATTGCGTACCCCTTTGGATTCCACGCCCGGGCCATGCCGCTTGCCGGAAGGGCGGGATAGCCCGCCTTTACCTCACTTAGCACGGGAGCCACTACCTCCCTCATGCCCTTATTGAATTCTTTGCGGTACTCCGGCTCAATCTTTCGCAGCAGTTTGATTGCCCCGGCCACACCTTCAATATCTGTGGACATTCCGACTGGCATCAGGTGCGGCGGCTTTCGTTTATTGCTCCGAGGACCGTAGTGAGGTCCCTAATGGTGAACGGTACATCTGGGGGCCAGTAGCCGGTGCCTGCCAATACCTCAGCGAGAGCCCGCCTTACTGTTCCCCTGGCGTAGGGTTTGTGTTCTCTCCCTCCGCGTCCTCGATGGCTTCAATCAGTGGGTCATTCTGTAGGAAGTCGTCAAACTTGAGCGGGACCGTAATCCCCTGGTGTGCAGCTGCACGCCACACACAAAACGCTAGCCACCCCACCCGCATTTCCGATGCATTCGCCATGCACTGAAACGACCGGTCGTACTTTTCCTCAAACTGTGAGGCAACGTAGAGGCTGGTGATATCAACTTCGTGCGACTGGCCCTTATACAAAAGCGTGAATTGTGCAGGCATCTTTTCCCCTTAGTTGATAGGCAGGCTCAGGGGGTGATATCCCTGACAAAACTGCCACCCGAAAAGCCGACCTCGTACACCTGAAGCTCGCCCACGGTCATCGCGGCAGGTACGTCAGGCAACATAGTATTCGTGATCGTATATTCGGGATTCGAGGCCGAGATTGCGCCAGCGGCAACCTTGATCACGATGGTGGTGTCACCCTGTCCGGCCTCAGCGAATAGCGTGGCCTCAACTTCGCCTGCGCCATACGAAGCGTAAAGCGTGATGGAACCTTCGACGGTCTGAAGGCCCGGGACCATACGCTCGCCCAGATCGCCAAAAGCGGTCGAGGTAAGCGGGTTAGAACCCAGCGTGAAGGTGATGGCGGAACACTGGTCAGTGAGGTCCACCCCACCGATGGTGATGCTATTAGGCTGCGAAAGGTAGGTGGTGGTAGCCACTGGTTAGCTCCTCATGGTTGATACGCGAATGGTGAGATCGAACGACGGAATATCCTGCCCGCCAATTGCCGTCATAGACGGGGTGCCGCTGATGACGCTGATTTCCGAATCCATCACGGTATCCGCAGTCGTCATCAGGTAATCAGACGCGTCTTGGTTGCCCGGCGGCGCGGCGAGAATCCGCAGACGGAACGTAATGTCTGCAATGTTGGAATTGAAACAGGTGAACGTCGGCGGCTCAATGACGACAGACATAGGCCGCGCGTTCCGCGAATCAGTCACGACGGCAAGCCCGAGAGCAGTGAGACTGGCCGCGAGTGTCGCCTGGGCCTCCGCGAAAATGCCAGTAGCACTCATGCGACCTGCGCCCGGTTCACGCCTAGCAGCTTGTTAATCTGGCCGTGAGTGCCAAACGGAACCGCCCCGCCCATCTGGTCGAATGACGCGTAGGAATCTACGGAACCGCGCTCACGGTAAAGCGCCGCGCCCATCATGATCGTGCCCAGTAGAACGTCGGGCCCGGGGACCGTGGTGAGAGAGTCAAAGTAGCCCGACTCCCTGCGCCGCCGGTAGGCGAAAGCGTTACCGGCGTTCGTCGCCACCGTCACGAATGCCTCATCGTTCGGCGTGGCAGGGTCAATCCCTAGCCAGTCGAGAACGTCCTGGTCGCTTGCCCAGGTGCAGACGGGCGTAAAGGTAAGCGTGCCGGATGGAATGACTGCATCCCGGGCCACGTCGGCACCGGCTGAGTAATACAGGAGCTGATTCGGCAGGATGATCTCAGGGTCAAAAAGCCAATCGCCCTCAGGATTGACGCCCAGATAGAGATACGTCGGGACGGCCTGCACGACGAACGTGCCATTGAACCCGGCAACGTCCGAAACATCGACCACCTGCCCCGTGCCAATCTCAGTCACTTCAAGCGTCTGAATGACGGCATAGTCATCTATGCGCTGCGCGTGAGTAATTGAGTATTCGGACATGGGGCAGGTGACCTAGAGCGATCAAAAAGTCGCGCGAATGAACTTGTCCGCATCGATCATCACGGCGGACAGATAGCCTCTGAAAGCGATGGTGCGCGAGAGCGTGGAAGGCACGTCGACTGCGATTGCGCCCTTCTGCTGCTCGTACACCTCAAAGCCCTCAGCGTTACCGACGATGACGGTGTCAGTGGCGAAGTTGCGGTCGACCACAACCCGGAGGCCAAAGGCCATACCCATTGCCTCAGTAACCGTCAGGTCGCCGTATGCGTTCATCGGCCCGAGCTGCGGGAACAACGGACGCCCGGCAGTGTCCACAAGCCCGAGCAGGTAGCCCCACATATTCGGACTGACGAACAGGTGCGTAGGCAGGTTGCCGTTACTGTTGGTGAGAATGTCCTGGGCGGCAGTGGAAACGAAGTCAGCCCACTGTGCCGGGTTCGTGGCGTCGTTACCGAATGCCACTGTCTCGGTGCTACCGGATACAAGCGTGTCGGCCGCATAGTTGTCGGTGGTGTTGGCGTAAATGCGCGCCATGTCATCCAGCACGACGCCGATCACCTCGGGCTGAGTCCAGTCGATGACCTGCTCGCTCAGGGTGACAAAACCCGAAAACGACAGTTTCTGGACCGTGATGTCATCGACGACCAGCGTTCCGTCTTGGATGGTGCTGTTCTGCGTTGCCTGCTCCGCGATGCTGGTGTGGGTCGTCACCTTCGGGCGAATGAACGTCGAACCGCCGCCCGGCAGGGCGCGGGCACCGATAGCGTCAATGACGGGACGGTTGCCGCGAAAGTTGTTGTAAACCGGCTGCACGATTGGCAGCGGCAGGATGCCCGGGGTGTCGGTGGTGATGACGTCGGGAGCTGCGGCCTGAATGCCCGCCTGCATGTCTGCAAACCTTGCGGGATCGCTCAACATTGCCGAAATGTATTCGGCCGGCGAAGGCATGAGAAACGGGCGCTTAGCCTCTGCGTAGATAATCGGATTAGTCGGGATGGTGGCCTCTGCCGCAATGGGCTCAGCCGTTACGGCGTCGGACATTTCCTGCTCCTCTGTGTCTGGTTCTGGATCGGGGTCGGGGCTGGTTGCCGCGACGTTGGTGATTACTGCATCGACGTAGGCAGGCTGCGCTACTAAACTCAGCTCCCTAAGCATCGCTTTCGTCACGGTCATAACGCCATCGGCGTCAGTCGTGAAGGTGATGGGCTCAGCGCCAACGCTTACGGAATCGTAGGCACCGGACTGAAGTAGGGCCACGGCGTCACGGCTCGCGCGCGTGTCGGCCAGTGTGGCCTCAAATTCAAGGCCTTGCGGGGAATCGGTAAGGGTACTCACGACGCCCCGCAGCTGAGTCATATCGTGGTTCTCGATGAGCTTCGCGGCCTTCTGGGAAACGTCGAACGCGCCCCTGGCGAATTGCACTGAGGTCCCGTCAGACACCGTGGCGACTACATCCCACGGCACTGCTAGCCCGCTGATGCGGGCGGGCTGCGTAGCGTCACCGGCCTGTGCGGTGATAAGCGTGGCGTCTGCATCAAAGCGAATCAAAGGTCCACACTTTCGGTAACGGTCTCATTGACCATGGTCGTGCCATCGGGCATGAGGTGCGTATCCATGTCGCCGATGTATGTCTCGGTATCGAATTCGACATGACGCCCCCGGGGCAGTACGTCGTCCATTGACAGGCGTTCCGCGATGGCGTGGAGCAGCGGGCGCGCGCCGAAGTTCAAGAGATCTCTACGGGCCTCGGTTGCATTCGAGTACGTCATGCCGGACTGGTCCACGGCCAAGAGGTAAGCGGGTATGTCCATTAAACGGCTTAGATCTCTAGCCGAATACGCGCGCCCCTCGACGAGTTGAAGCTTCGACGGGTCGCTGTCGAATTCCGTAAAGGTGATTCCCTCAGACAATGCGCCGATTGCATTCTCACGGCGGGATGACGACCACGACGCGGCGAGCTCGCCCAGCTCTTCCGATGACATAGGCTCGCCGCCGGTCTGCTGAAGGTAGCCCGCTGCAATCTCATTAGAGGCAAACCGCTCAGCCGCCTGGTCAAGTCGGATCGCACACTGCACCGCGCGCCGGCCGGTGTAAACAATCCCCTGGGACCCCGAGAGGAAACACACCACGTCGCGGATGTTTAGCTCGACCCCGTTAAACATAACGGTGCCCGGGGTGCCGAACCATTGCGGCCCTTGGTTATTCGGCGTTTCAATGTTCGCGGCCGGGAGCCATTGAAAGGTCGCCGGAAACCCGTTCGCATAGCGCGAAGTGACGACCCAGAACGCGCGGCCCTGCATGATGAGGTCGCGGCACGTTACCGAGAGGGTGAAGTTACGGGCCTCAGTCGGGTTCGGCCTGGTCATCCATGATTCGCCCTCGATGTAAAGCTTCTCATAACGCTGCCCCGTCCATTGCAGTGTGTAACTGCGTAGGTCGAGCGTACTCACGACAGTGGAGAGCAGGCTAATAGCCCTGGTGACTGACGGCACCGACATAGCGGCGGCCTCAGCTGCGCCCACTTGAAACCCGATGAAGTTCTGGGACCGCTGCGGCGCGCCCGCGGCGGCGGCAATGGGAGCGGTGCCCATCGCGGGTATGGCCTTCACCTTCGGGCGGAATAGGTCCATGGCATAAGCATCCCTTATACGTCGCCTAAATACAAGGGTGCGCGGCCGCCAGCCAAGGGAATGAAACCGACGGCCACGCGGTTACACGTTACCTGCTAAACGCGCGGGCGCGTATGCG
>Ga0209596_1003111_pt1 | contig 13236 bp, 27 predicted proteins | sample M_130807_MF_Meta_FD_187314 | JGI IMG/M metagenome (GOLD analysis project Ga0209596, IMG submission 187314) | Freshwater microbial communities from Lake Montjoie, Canada to study carbon cycling - M_130807_MF_MetaG (SPAdes) (version 2) | ecosystem: Environmental > Aquatic > Freshwater > Lake... | reverse complement strand
ATTGCAAATAATCAGCAATGAGGGCTTGACAGCCTCGATACGACTCCTGTAAGCTTCTCCTCGCTGGCACGGTTCGCTAGCCACTCTGACAGAAGGCACATCATGACCAACATCATCACCGTCACCGTCAAAGAAGCGGCTCTGCTCAACGACATCATCACCAGCGAATATCAGGACGGTGACGTGGTCGGCCACGACATCTGGTTTGACTACATTGTCGATTCCCAAGCGAAGGGCGGCGTGTATGCGTCACTGCTTGCCAAGGGGTTGGTCACGTCGAGCCTGTCTACCCGGAAGACGTGCGGCATCACCGAGTCCACGATTGCCATTACGCAGCAGGGGTTCGACGCCGTCGCGGCGACCGAGACGCCAGCCACCATCGCCCTGCGCGTGGCGCATGTGGGCTGCACCGACGCACGCGTGGCCTTGCGCGCCGCAGAAGAGGCGTTCGACGCCGCACGGTGCCGGCTGTCTGACGACGAGCCGTTCGCGCAATACGACCGATTCGGAGTCGTGCGCGAGGCGTTGACACGACTGGAATCAGCGATGGCCGTTGAAGAGGCTGCACATCATGCCTATCAGCAGGCGTCTGCTGCCGTGTTCGCTGAACTGACGCGCTAGTCACCGCAAGGCCGGGACAGCCACCGGCCTTCTCGTTCACCCGCCACACCCGTTTTCGGAGACAGACACATGGCATTCAAACTCACCAAGCAGGAACAGACGCAGCGGGACGCGCACGTCGAGCAGTTGCGTGCGGCACAGGCCTGCGTCGAGGACGCACGCGCCGTCGCTGATGACGCCATCATGCACGCCATCAACGTCTACAACGACACCGTCCGTGTCTACAATATGGCGCTGACCGACGCCGAAGGGTTTACGGACGACCTGTTGTCGCGGTTGGAAGAAGAACTGGACACCCGCAGCGACACATGGCGCGACAGCGAGAAGGGGTCTGACGCGCAGACGTTCCTCGCGGAATGGCAGGCGCTGGATTTTCTTGAGATCGATGAACAGGCAGACCTGACACTTGACGCGGAGACGCCTGAGCACGCCGACACGCTCGAATCAGCCCCCCTCGAAGTAGACGCGTAACCACACCGCAAGGCTGGGACATCCACCAGCCCTTCTTCGTCCTGACACAGGGAGACGCACAACATGACCGTCCTTGACACGCTCGCGGCCCTCTACGCGACGGACCCACTCGTCGTGGCCGGCGGACTGGCTTCGCTCCTCGTCTTCGCCTACGGGCTGCTGCGGGCCACGCGCTTGCGACTGGTGGTGCGTCGATGACCCGCACGATCCCTGAGGTGCAGGAGTGGGCCGTCCGGGTATTGGCGAGTGCTATTTACTATGCCTCATGCACCTACCTATCCCGTGACAGCGCCGACTTCGACGCGATGACGCCGGCAGACCGCTATCCGTTCATCGTGCAGGCGCAGACGCTGCTGGCGGGGCAGGTATGACCACGCCGCTGCTGCCACGCTGGCCGCACGTGCCCGACTTGCGACACGGAGGCCGACCGCCTGCGCGGCACCCGGACGAAGCCACGCGCAGTTGGTGGCTCGACCCCGGCACCCGCGAGGAGTTCGCCGCCGCCGCTGACCGCGAGCGGGGCCGCATCCTGCGCTCGAAGGTTGCGACCATGACACTGGCGAGCAATGTCATTGTTGGGTGGAACGCGTCAGGCCGGAAACCGTAGCCATGAAGCGCAGCAAGGCACTGAATGCCATTTGCCGCGCATTAGAGGCCGCTGGTGCCACCGTGTGGCCGTCAGGGGACGGTCACCCACCCCACCTGCTGGTAGCCCACAACGGGCAGCTCTACGGCGGGAACGTGGGACGCGAGGATACCGGGGGCTGGCCGACGTGGCACAGCCCCGAGGACGCCCTCAGGGCGATTGGAGTGAGTGTATGAGTGTGCGACGAGATGCAAAGATGGCCGCGCTGTGCATGGAACGAGACGACGCGCTACGCGAGATCGACACCTTGTTTGAGTTGATAGACTCAGCCGGTGACACGCTTGAGGACGCAGACGCACGGCTGACGATTTGCCGAATTGAACGGGACGCCGCCCGACAAGAAGCCCGGCTGTTGCGCGAGGCGCTCATGGCATGGCCTCACCGAGGACACCCGGTCGATGCGACACGTACCGATGCCATCACTGACAAGGAAGGCACAGATGACTGAGACCCCGACCGACGTAACCGCCAGCCTCGCCCGCCCGATGCGCGTGGCCCTCGCCGCGTACTACGAGGCGAAACGCGCCCTCGCACAGACCAAAGCCGACGAGATGGCCGTCGTGGGGCGCACGGTGCGCCTGCTGACCGATGCCGAAGTCCTCGACGCGTATGAGCAGATGCTGGGTCGGCGTTAGTCCGAAGCGCGGTGTATGACAAGGCCCTGTCATGCACCGTGCTTCGGCTTTACCCGGCCACCCGATACTGCCGCTCTGACCGCCCCCACTGCGTCTGCATCTTCACCTGCCGAGACTCGCACACCCCATCCATCAACGCTTGACGAATATGGACGCGGACACCTTGAGGGGTCATGCTGGCGGTGTCTGCCAGTTGACTCACAGACTGCCACCGCTCTGTAAAGGACGCCCGGACACACGCCCGGTTGGTTTCCGCCAGCAGCGCCCGGCCAGAGACGGACGTGGGCTTCTGCCGGGGGTCCGTCCGGATGAAGACCGGTGGCCCGAGCTTCGGTTGCGGGTCATCACGCCATGACGCCCCATTCCACACCGTCTCGTAGTCAGGGGTCGGCGCGTGTGGGCGTGTCTGCGTCGTCGCGTGTGCGGCTCGCGAGCACAGACGGCACAGGTTGCCCTTGTCCTGCGCCCATTTGTCGGGGTGGTTCCGGCAGGGTTGCGTGATCATGGCGTGTCCTGCTTCGGCATGGCACTCGGCATCGACCGGTAGCCAATGCCGAAGCCCATGGCGTAGCCCGACTTGTGCCCAGTCTGGTAGATCTGCTGCTCTCGGTGCGTCAGCCCCCCGAACTCTTCAGCAAGGTGCGCGGTCCGAATCGCCAGCCCGGCTCGACGCCTCCGCTCGGCATTGACCGGCTGGGGTTTGCCCCGAAGTCTGGCCGACTGCGCGATGGCGCGGCAGGGGATGCCGCACATGCGCGAGGGACGGCGGCGGTGCATCGTGATGAACATGGTGCCGCATTGTTCGCAGCGGCGGGGCGGGTTGAGCTTTTTCATGATGACTTCCTCGATGTGTACACACCGGTCAGAGTTGGCTGCGGCGGAAGGACTCGAACCTTCATCTGTGGCTTCAAAGGCCACGGTCCTAACCGTTGAACGACACCACATCGACGTGATTATTTTCGCAGTGTATCGAGCTGCTTTTCGAGTGCCGTCACCCGGTCGGCCAAGCGACACGCGAGGGCTTTATAATGGGTCCAGTTGTAAAGCTGGGTGTCGCCCGCCAGACCTTCTGTGTCCACCAACTCCAGCCAATCCCGCATGGCGGTAGGGTCGTCAATGACGAGACGTTTTGCCATAGGGACCTGTGCTAGGATCAAAAACGCGAGAACAGGACGTCACATCCTGCTCTCGCAGCCACTACAGCAGGAAGCACTGCGGTACTGACGGGGAGTCCCCATCATACCTTGGAAGTCTTCCTAAAAACGTGACCACGCTGCTAACTGCCGCAATTTAGTAAGCCTCACGAGGCAACTATTGTCAGTTGAGCCTCTGGGACGCAGCCCAGCGCACGGCGTCTGCGGGACACGCACCGGAACGGACTTGCAAGCGGGCACTGAGTCTCCTCTCAACCCGCGCTCGTTGCCTCCCACGTCTGACGACGTGCCGAGTGAGTCCGCGCACGCAGCTACCGCAGAACCTGTGGGCCGTCAGGCTTTCACACAGGGGGGCAAGGGCTGCGACGGGACGACTGACACCCTTGCGGGGGTAGCAGACGGCTTGGCTCCCCGCAGTAATAGGGAGGCAAGAGATAGAGGAGGTGTGTCTCCGACGCTGGTGGTAGACTCAGAGGATGCAGACACTGACACGACCCGATGCCGGCGGGTACTACTGGTCACCCGCGCAAGTCATCTTTCTCAGGAGAAAGCTGTTGCAGGAAGATTGCCGGACCTTCTGCCGGCACTTCTGTTTAGAAGACGGCAAAGAACTGCGCCCACGCACCGTGGAAAGCTGGGAGCAAGGGCTGAGACGCCCGTCCTACTTTGTGCGTCAGCAGATGTCGTCGGCGTTCCGCGAACTCACGAGAAGACATCCACATGTGAAGGCGCTGTTGCCGGCCAACCCTGAATGAGGGCTTGACAGCCGCACAGCGGTGGTAGTAACCTCTCTTTCAGCACGTCGCAACGAGGAGGATCTTGATACCTCACAACTCGGACCACGCGACGTGCCTCTCCATTGTTCCTTTGCAGGAACCACACCGGAAGGTAGGACGAGATGACGCCCGAAGAACTCGCCAAGCTGACGCCCGAAGAACTCGCTGACGTTCACCGCAAGCTGCTGCTCGATAGCATTACCCACGCCCTCGACGCCATCAAGCTGGTGGACAGTGTCTCGGAAGGCATGGCCCCCGCAGACGTGAAAGCCGCCATCGCCACGGTCATGCTGCGTTCCGGGTTGGTGCCGACAACCGCCCTCTCGCGAGCGTGGCTCCGCAACGCCGTCGCGCCCACGGTGACGCATTGACTTTTGACGACTGGAAGACGACCGAACCAGATGACCACCCGCGTGGTGAACGTGATCACCGCGAGGATGACCGCGATACCCGCGAGGAAGACGACGACGATGACCATGACGACGACGACGAGATTGACCGCGCCGCACAGTATGGCTGGGGGGTCTGAAAAATAATGATACTGCGTGTGCGGCTCCCCGGGGCGCTATACAGGCTGGTTCTCGACGTGTGCCAAGGCAACAACGGATTGTTGAACGCGGCCATCGTGCAGTTACTGGGCACCGACGACTGGTTGGAACAGACCGTCGACAACATCATCGCTGAGAAGAATGAACTCGATACCCGCAGAGCGGAGGCAGAATGACCGACATCACCTATGCGACACTCGCCAGCATCGACGTGAACGCCCACACAGAGAGGAAGAACGGGCTGACCTACCTGTCATGGGTTTGGGCGGTTGACCAACTGCTGCGCGTAGACCCGAACGCGACGTGGGACTACCAGACATGGAACGGACTGCCGGTGTGCTACTTGCCCGACGCGACCGCGATGGTGTGCTGCACGGTGACGGTTGGAGGACGCAGCAAAACCACTTGGTTGCCGGTGATGGACCACCGCAACAAAGCCATCCCGAATCCAGACAGCTTTTCCGTGAATTCCGCGCTCCAGCGCGCACTAGTGAAGGCCATTGCGCTGTGCGGATTAGGACTCTCCGTATACGCTGGTCTTGACTCTCCGATGGAAGACGACGCCGCTGCCGCTGCCGCGCAAGATGCCTACACCGCGTGGCTCGACAGTCTCAAGCCCATTGCCGACACGGGCAACTTTCAGGCACTGGTTGCGGCGATTAAGCTCCAGCCGAACTACGCCACGCTGCTGCGAAGCAAGGACATGGCGACGTGGACCGCGCTGAAGGCCCGTCAAGAGGCTGCGATGGCCCCTGCGAAGGCGCTGGTGGACACGATGGAGGCCGCAGGTATCCTCGTGGAGGCGGTGACCGTCGAGGCCGTGCAGACGCCTGACGAAGGCGAGGCCATCTACAAGGCCGGTATCAAGAAAATTCAGGGCGTGATGAAGCGAGCCGGTGGCTCAATGCTGGAGTTTCCGTCCGCATGATTGAGCATACCGTCGCCCAACGCAGCCCTGAGTGGTTTGCGCTCAGATGTGGGCGGGTGTCTGGGTCACAAGCCCAGCACCTGCTCACGGCCCTGAAGAGCAAGACCGAGTCTGCCGGTCGTCGCGACCTCCGTATGCTGTTGGCGCAGGAGCGTCTCAGCGGTCTGCCTGACGATGGGCCGACCTTCGTCAACGCCGACATGCAGCGTGGCATCGACATGGAACCCGAGGCCCTCGTGGCGCTGGAGATGACCGGCGTCCTGCCGGGAGCCATTCGACCGGTGGGCTACCTGACGCATGACACGCTGCCGGCGGGCTACAGCCCGGACGGTGTGGCGGGACCGGGCTTCGACACGCTGGTGGAAGTGAAATGCCCCCGGATGGCCACCCATCTCGCGATGTTCGACGCCGCCGGCACGGTACCAGACCGGTATGTCGGGCAATTGACTCATGCGCTCTGGCTGACCGGTGCCGCGTCCATTCACTTCGCCAGCTACTGCCCGTCGTTTACACGCGCCCCGTTGTTTCACGTCGAGGTCACACGGGCGATGGTAGACCTTGACGCCTACGACGCCCTGCTCCGCACGTTTCTTGACGAGGTCGATACCCTCGTCGCTCGACTCGATGCTCAGTTTCCAGTGAAGAAGGATGTGACCCGTGGCGTATGAGAAGAATCCCGATGAACTTGGCGTCCTCTGGCAAAAGCAGAGCAGCGCAGGCAACACCTTCCTGAGCGGCAAGGTGACGTGCGCCTCTTGCGGTCATGAACAGCCGGTGGTGGTCTTCGGGGCCAAGCAGCCGAAGAAGAACGACAAGGCTCCCGATTGGACGGTCATGAAGAGCAAGCCCCGCGAGGACATGCCCGCTCCGCAGCCGCGTGTGCTGCCTGTGCAGAACGCGATGCTGACGGACGATGACATCCCCTTCTAGGCACGAGGCCTACGTCGCGCTCCTGTCGCAGCCTGATTCGCTCGGGCTGCGACGGGGGGCACGTCTCACGCAACCCGGCGCTCCTGACCGTCATGCCCGCATTGGGCAGCACGTTAGGGACGCCTACCTTGCTCTCCGAGGGCTAGAGTATGACGACCGACACATTCCAGACATGGTGGACCGCCTACCCGCGCAAGATCGCGAAGCTCACGGCCAAAGCCGCCTACGCGAAAGCCTTACGATTGACGGACGCCGAGACGCTCCTCGCCGCCGTGGCGGTCTACATCCAGCACAAGCCTGAGACGCAGGACTACTGCCATCCGGCGACGTGGCTCAACGGGGGCCGCTGGGAAGACGAGTACACCACCGCTGTGACGACGCCACTCGCCTCGGCTCGCGGTATTCTCTACGACTGTCCGCATACGACGCCCTGCGCCTCCTCGTGGGCCTGTGGCACTCGTCAACTGTCGGAAAGGGTCGCGTAACACATGATGGAATTAGATTGCCGCACGCCGGTCGGGGAAGTGTGGGTCGCACGTCAATCTGCGTTAACGCGCATCATTGCGCTGGCGTTGGGCACCGACGCGGTCGAGACGCCGTTGCGGTCAGCCGCCAGTCTCGACGCCCTGTTCTCCCGTGCCGGCGTGCTCGCGGCGGTGGCTGAAATCAAATGCCGAGACATGAGCTATGACGAACTGCTCCGGTACGGCAGCTATCTCATCACGGACGACAAGATCCAGCGTGGCCGACGCATCGCCGCAGAATTGGCGGTCCCGTTCTTTCTGTTCGTCGGGCTGCGGACAGACCAGCGCATCGTCTACTGGCAACTGGCCGATGCGGACGGGGTGATGACGACCGCGACCACTGTCACCGTCACCGACACGAAACGGACGTGCAATGACGCCACGCCTATTGCCCGCGCCAACGCCTACCTCGCGCTCGACACGATGCGCGAGTTGCAGTTTAAGACACCACGATGCTGAACACCGTCGTCGGCTCGCTCGTCACGCATCGCTACATCTGGGTCGACACCACGTTTACCCATGCCGTCACGCAGACGCCACGCTATCAGCCAGCGGTCTGGTTTGGGCTGGTCAGTCTGCCCGGTCGCATGTGGGGCTGCACGGTGCTGCTGGAGAGTGGGGCGGTCTACCGGGCGCTGCCGCCGATGGCTATCGCGTTTCTACCGATATCCGACAATGATGGCGACGACGACGATACGTATGAAGAGGCCGCGCAGACGTGGGACTGCTATAGCACCGACTTCGCCGTCATTGAGTACCCGTATCTGGCAGGGCTACGCTGTCTGGCGAAGACCGATACTATTGTTCGACCGGGGCGGCATCTATTCGCCGTCGCTCCAGTGGGCGACGGGTTCTCGGCCCAGCCGGAACAAGCCAAGGAGTTCCACTTCATCCACTTGGACGGTGGCCGTCTCACCATCCAACCGACGAATCGAGTGGTCTATCAAGACGCCAGCTTTACAATTGCGCCAGCGTCGTTTCCGGTGGGCATGACGTCACAGACGGACATCTACCGCTGTGAGTAAAAGCTCCATCGCTGACTCTCCCCGTCAGACTCGGCTGATTTGTCCGCAGTGCCGCAAGCAATCCACACGCAAGTGGAACCCTGACCGTGCGCCCTACGGCTTCGGCTGGTGTCGGCGCTGTGCGCCACAAGTGCTGGTCGTCCGCTACGAAGCGCCGTGTCACGCACGGAAGCGGGCCTTGATACAGAAACAGGTGCAGATGTAATGTTCAGAAAAGGTGGGGCTGGCAAACGACGGGATGCGGTGGAACCGGCCATCATCGCGGCCCTGCGGGCGCAGGGCATCGTCGTCTGGCAAATCAGCGGCAGGGGGCTTCCAGACCTCTTGTGCTACACGGGGGCACGGTGGGTGCCCCTTGAGGTCAAGACGGGCGTAAAGGGGCGTCTGAGCGTCGTACAGGCCCACCAGCAAGCCCCGTGGGACATTGTGCGGTCGGTGGAGGAAGCCGTCCACGCGGTGTTGCGGTCGTAGTCTGACGGAGTCGAGGCCTCTCAGCATGGCAGTCGTACCACCCGGCGTGGGCAGACGCCGGACATCGGCTCCGTCAGATCGGTCTAGGATACTACGGGGTGGGTGCGCCCACGGGAATCTTCCCACAATAGCTCGGGTCGCCCTGACCCGCTGACATCGAGAACGCCGTGGCCGGGGCCACTGGACCGCCGGCCAAATTCTCCCCCGCCGGACACCGACAATCCGCCAGCCGTACGCCGTTGATGCTCGCCGTCTCGGTGCACGAGAAGCTGAAACAGTTGGCGAACGTCGCCCCAAGGTTCAAACTGGCTCCGCACTGCTGCGGCGTCACCTTCGTCTTCGCTGGCGAACGGGACCAGTCATTCATCTGCTGAGGGAGATGCTCGGCTACCGCAAAGAAAGACCACACCTGTTTCTTGCCAGGCGGCGTACAACTGCCCTTCATGTTGCCGCCCTGCACGTCCGCAATGGCCGGACCGGTCTTGATGGGACAGGTGCAGGACATCTCGGGATACTGCGCCGTGCCCCCGCCCTGCACGTTGACCGTAATCATCTTCGGACTGCCGTCCTTGTTGAGGACGGGCGTACAGGTTGAGGACGCACAGAGCGCATACTGCCCGGTGCAGACTTGCACACCCGGAGGCAGACCCTGCATCATCGCCAGCCCGACCCACGTCGAGGCCAGCACCAGCACGATCAACATCCACGCGGCGCGGTGCATTGTTCGCATAGTTACCGGCCCGGCAGGTAGACGCCCTGCTTCGTGACGACGCGGAGCAAAATGTTGGCGACGGCCAGCACTTCCGGCGCGTGGGGAATCGCAATGCCCGCCTGTCCACTCCCAATCACAGCCACGATACCCAGCACGTTGGCCCAGAACGTCTTACTGCCGAAGAGACTCTTTTTGCTCATACTGCTCCTTATGCGTGAATGAGAACGATGCACGTCCCACGCTGATAAGCGCGGATGACATCGCTGGTTTCGAGGTCGGTGCGATGGATGTACCCGTAGATGCGCTGCGACAGGTCACTGCTCTTTGCGCCAGCCACCCACGCTTGTCCGCACGTCCGGTCATTGCCGGTCATGACGGTCGAGTCTTTCCCCGCATTGCTGTGGAAACAACTGCCCGCTGAGAGGAGCGCGGCGCCAGCGGCGGCATCGTAGTGATGCTGGGTGTTGGGGTCAGAGTCCGGGCGCGTGTTCTCGTTCGCAAAGTTGGGTTTGCCGTACGCATCGCCCATCTCCATCCCATTGTGAGCGCACCGTCGCTGCCACTCGTCCGTGTCGTTGCTGTGATACCTGGTGGAGTCAATGACCGGCTCACAGGCCCAGCTATCTGCGCCCATGCTGGCTCGGCACAGGTCAAAGATGGCCCCATCAGGACGCCAGAGGTTCAGGTTCGGGTCGAAGGCATTGTCGTGCTGGTCGTACTCGTTCGCGCCCTCGATGAAGCAGAACCGTGCGCCAACCGCTTGCACCGTCTGGTCGTAGTGCGCTTGCTGTTCAGCCAACGACGGCATCAGCGTCTCGGTCTGCGTGAACACCGTCAGTTCGACGTACAGCCCGTAGCTGTCGCACAGGTCAAGGAACGGCCCCAGTGACGTGTAGAACGCCGGGAAGTCCTTCGGCTGAATGTTGCAGACACTGGTGTTCAGCAGCCAGACACGCAGCGTGTTGAACCCGAGGTCGCGCCGGTCGCTCAGCACGGCATGGATGTCTTCGCCGCGCAGATACCGCTCGTAGACTTGGAAGTCGCTGCACTGAATGATGGTGAACGGCTGACCGTCGCGGTAATAGAACTGGCCGGTCGTCGTCAGGCGTGACTGCGGCACCCAGACCGGCGGCAATGCCACGTCCACGTCCGCGGCCAAGACGATGCGCTGGTCATTGATGACCGTCGTCGCCACCGACAGGGTCGCCGCCCAGCCCCACTGCGTCGCGGCTGGCAAGTCAAAACGCAGACGCCCGTCCTCCAGCACACCAGCCACAGACGGCCACGTCGGATCATCCAAGGTCACCATGCCGCCGACAACCGGCGCAAAGCCGCCTTCTGCGGCCCACACGGACACACGCATGACCGGCGGGGCAGACTGTGGGGGGACGGGAACGGGCGGCGGGGACGGTCTGCGGTGGTTGAGGACGGCCAGCAGACGACTAAACCAAGACATGTGGCTCCTTCGGTGTGGGGTTCACGATGGTCATCCAACACGGCTGACCCTTCGACAGCGCCTGCGCCAGTGCGCCTTGCACCTTCGCCAACGCCAAGCGACTGGAGAGGATCGTATGATCCGTGTGGGACAGGCCGACCAGAATACACCCAGACGTGTCTGCCGTGGTATTCCCGGCGTGGATACGAACGCCCGTCCAGCCCTGTCCCACGTCCAGCCACGGCAGCATGACGCCAAATCGCTGCGACTTCGTGATGGTCACCGCGTAGCTCCCTACTGGGATAGCTGTCTCATGCAAAATCTTGACACCCGGTGGGCGCACCGTGTCTTCCAACGTGCAACAGACCGGCACCCCATCGATAGACAGGGTGCCATGCGTCTCGTCCGGCGTCAGTGTCGTCCGCGTCAGCAACAGTTCCATTAACGATGCGTCATCCAATACAAGGCCGCAGCACAGACCGCCGACAGCGTCGAGAGCGAGATGGTCGTAGCGCGACTACTGCGGTCGGCCAGCACCGCTATCTCTTTTTCTGAAGCGCGTGTCCTGCCGTTCAGGACGTCGAGCCGGTCCACGATGCTGGCAATCGCCGCCATCACGGCGGTGTGGCGTTCATCCAAGAGGCGCTGATGGTCATCCACGGGCTTCGAGCGCCTCGACCTTCGCCATCAACGCTTGCACACACCCGTACAGCGCGGCAATCATCTGTCCGCTGTTGAGGTCGAGACAGTCGTCAATCACCTCGTCCTGCACTGTGCCATCAGCTTGCGGCGTATGGATCGTGAACGGCTTCACCGACACGGCTTTCTCAAACACCGCTTGCACGTCTTGAGCAATCCAGCCGAGGCTGTGCTTGTCCTGAATCTGCTCGTCGGTATAGACACCGGGCCGGAAGCCAAAGTGCTTGAGCGGCACAGATTTGACAATCTGATAGCACCTGTCGAGGTCGGCAGGGACAATGTCGGTCTTGATACGCTCGTCGGACACGACTGTCCAGACGCCACCGACGCCGGGCTTACCAGCCGAGTCGGTGTTTACTTGAAGAAGGTAGCTTGCACTCGCCATCCCGATGCCGAGGTAGCCGCTGGAGTTGATGCTGACTTTTCGTTGCGCGTTGAAATCCGATCCCGACCCGACGCAAAACGCAAGCCCCGTGGTGCCAGCAATAGACATCTGTGGCGCACCAGCAGCTTTGTTCATCATGCCAATCGTCAGCGACGTTGGCCCAATACCACTTCCGGTGCTGCTGTCCGTAAACCGCACAAGTTGCCCGGCGTCTCCGCCACCTCCGTCTTTTGACGTTTCAAGTTGTACAGTTGGACTCGCCGTCCCAATGCCGACGTATCCGCCAGCCGCATTAATTGCTAACGATGAGCCGGTAGAATTGTCCAGAGATTGTATCGACCCTTTATACGAGCCGTCGGTGAAATAGCCCATCTGAAGGCGATACGCAGGATTGTTTGACGATTCTCCAATACTGATTTGTTTTGCCGTGAGGCTAGTGGTAGGGTTCGTCGCACAGAAAAAACGTGAGGTGTCGGCCTTTACCTCCAGCACGTTTGTTGGACTCGTCGTATTGATGCCGACGTTGCCTCCAGATGTGATACGCATTCGTTCAGTCAGCGCCACATCCCCAGTGGCATTGCGTGTGCTGAACGCCAGCTCGCCTGTCGTTTGCCCGGAGACGTTATTCAACAACCCTTTCATCGCAGCAAATGGGGTGGTGGCGTTCGCACCCAGCAACACACCACCACCGTTGCCAGAGGAACTTAGGTCATCTCGTAAATACAGCAGACTCCCTTTTGCCCCAGCGTCAGTCAATGCCGCCGTGGCTTGCCCAGACCCATTGACCTGTGTTTGATACGTCGGACTCGTCGTCCCAATGCCGACGTTGCCGCTTGAATCAATACGCAGACGCTCACTCCCAGCCGTGCTGGCCGCAACCGTATCCGCCGCCGGGAAAAATACGCCGGTGTCAGACGTGCCTGTGACAGACACCACGGCGGGCGCTGCCGCACTGCCCGCCGCGACCGTGGTGACGCCGGTCACGCCAAGTGTGCCACCAACCGTCTCGTTGTTCGGCACAACCACTACCGACGGCAATGGAATTGACGGGCTGTTAAACGCCGCCATTAGTAGTCTCCACCAACCGCCGACACTTGCAGCGGCGCAGCCACGCTGGTGCCGATCGTGGCATAGACACGATAGGTCGCGGGCAGTGAGATGTTCATCGTGATGGAGTTGTCCGTTTGCGCCGCCACTTCCGTCAGCGTCGTTGACGCAATGGTCGCTTCGGTATACAGCGAGTTGTTCGTGGCTGTCGCTGCCGTCGCGCCGTTGT
>Ga0209596_1003105_pt1 | contig 13251 bp, 8 predicted proteins | sample M_130807_MF_Meta_FD_187314 | JGI IMG/M metagenome (GOLD analysis project Ga0209596, IMG submission 187314) | Freshwater microbial communities from Lake Montjoie, Canada to study carbon cycling - M_130807_MF_MetaG (SPAdes) (version 2) | ecosystem: Environmental > Aquatic > Freshwater > Lake... | reverse complement strand
CTTTTTGTTTCTGACTCATCAAACCCCACAATTGGTTCAAGAGAATCTCCGTTTATAACTAAATCACTATCACTTTGAAATGTTGCCGATTCTGAATTTGGTGATGATTTTGAAACATTTAAATGACTAATATTAAACGTTAAAGACACTCCGTCAGGTAGTGGTGGGGTTATTTTAATAGTCGTGTTATATTTCTTTGTAACACTATTATTTGATATTTCAACTGTTTTTGATGTTGTATTTAAACTAACATTATATGTTGTAGGTTTTGATGGTGAGTTAAGAATAATACTTGAACTAGTAATAATTCCACTATCATCAACAACAAGAACATTATACGTCCCAGAACATAAATTATTAAAAATTGGCATATTTTTATATGTCAATCCTGCATCTATAGAATACGTATACGGTGGTGTACCCCCATTTGCAGTTATTGTAATCCCTCCATCACATCCACAAATAGTTTGATTTTTGGTCACATTCATAGTTAACGGAGTAATTCCTTCTCCAAGTTTAAGTTTACCTTCAACAGGTAATGATTGACAAAGACCTTCATAAACAATAACGCTACCCGTATTACCAATTAGGAACCAACTACCGTAAATCGGTGGATATGTCGGATTTAAATTCGATATCACATATAGAGTTGGTGTTGCAGCGGACACTAACCATTGTGATTGAGATGTATCCCAAATTATTGCTTGTTGACTGTCGTCAGAAATCCATGCCGGTTTTCCATCATAAATTCCATTTGGGTTAAAATGTGTTTGTGTTTCCACATAAACCCCTTGTACTAACATGTTTGTAACCATACACAATTCGTATTCATTAGGATATGGTGAAGTTGTACTAGTACTTGTTGTAGTTGTAGTTGGGGTTACCCCTGTCAAAATACATGTCGTATTTGCCGTAAAATCTCCGTAATAATCTATGACTGTTGCTCCGTATGACCCCGCACTTAAATTATAAATAATCGGACCAATTCCCCCATTCGACCAAATAATACTATATGGAGGAGTCCCACCTGTTATTGTTAACGAAGCTATTCCGTCAGTCGATTCGGGTAATGTTGGGTGTGATACGTTACATTCAACACCCATTTGAAATAATGTGATAACATTACAATTGTTAACACCTGTTGTTAGACAAGATGTTTCACCAGTCATTTTATATGGGGACTTATTACTCATTTACGATAAATACATTTACAATTGATTTTTTACAATCCTTTTCATTATCTCAACGTATTTTATTGTTGAACTATTAGTATCAACAAAATCAAAATAATTCATATCTTCTTTTAATTTATTTAAAGGATTGACGTTGATGAACTCTCCCTTATAGAACTTGGAGCCCTTTAAATCGTGAGTTACTCCCGCCATATGTAATATGGGTTGTTTTTCATAAATAGTAACATTATCAGTTGCCCAAGAAAACCCCAATTCATTTGTTATTTTTGTTTCAATCCCAAAATACCAAAGATTCCACAATAAAGACCACATCTCAGCAGTCCAAAACTGAATCTCTCCTGGACTTATTGGAAATCTTTTTTGATAACTTTTCATTTGGTCATATAAAGGTGTACAATCTTCATAAATTTTATTCCATATAAATGAATCAGTGTTTTTTATAATATATTGACCTCCACCTGAGTTTTCTTGATTACATTTAACACAATCAACCGATACTCCAACAACATCTACCATCTCTTGAATCAATTGTCCCTTGTCAGAGGTCGGGTGATGTTTCTCGTATCGAATACAACAGTCATTAATGTAGTTGTAACCAATGTATCCAACAGTATCGGATAAGTAGGTTATATCGTCAGTTAATAGAGTTTCGAAATCAGGTAGTTCCCTAAAAATAATGTCCGCATCATGTAAGAAAAAACATTTTCCAAATTCAGGAAATTGTTCTAACCATTTATAAATTAAAAATGGTTTAATGTTCGGGATGTAATGTTTTTGATGTCGAGCATCTAAATAATGGTGAACATTAATTCCCATAGATTTAAGTTCTAAAGATTCTTTTGTTGGTTCTGTATTACCATTAACCATTGCAAAAATTACATGGATTTGACTAGGGTCGATACCCATTTCTATAAAATTGTATGAATATACTTTGACTTGCCAATGAAAATATGGGACATCAGGTTGTGCGGTTACAAATACTAAATCTTGAGTCATAATAGAGTTTGTTTTAAATATATTAAACATTAAATTTTAATAAATGGTGTGTTGGTATATATTTATTAGATATGAAACTACTTAAAACAATTTCTAAATTAGTTGTTGAATCTCAAAGAGCTTTTGATGAAGCAGCTGAAAAAGGGGTTAGCGAAAAAGAATTAGATAGATTAGAAAAAAACTATAAAGAGTCCCTTAAACTAATGAGACTTTATGGTAATTTAAGTAAAAAACAAATTGACTAAAAATTTTGAGGTTAAAAACTATCTTAAACATTCAAGTGTAACGTTACTAAGGACCACAACTTTGACAATCAATATCGTAAGATATTTTTAAGTCAATTTTAACATCCACATCAATTAATGATACATTTGAATTACAGTTAGTGTCGATAGTTATTATGTTGTTCAAATAATCTAAAAGAACTTCTCCAACACCTTCATAAGATAATAAGATTTCTTTAACCACATCGTAAAACAAACTATCTAAAGGATAGTCATTTAATGTTGTTCCCGTATAAAAAGGTTGAGTCTGAGTATTACCACTAACCGTCACTTCGGCATAAAATATTGTTTGTTGTAATAAACAATTAGTATCACCGCTAGTTAAATCGTAAAACCCTTCAGTTAACATTTGTTGAGGACCTTTTCTAACGGTTTGTCCTGTATTCATAAAATCTTCATCACAAATATTGAATGTTTGGTAAGTAGATATCACGTTGAACCCATTAATTATAATGTCTCTTGTTTGGACACACCCATTATCATCAATAACGGTTAGAGTATATGTTCCTGCGGATAACGAATTAATAGTTAATCCTGTTTGTCCATTAACATTTGAACTCCAATTTAAAATAAATGGAGGTTCTCCACTTGTAATAAAAGTATCTATAGTTCCATTAGTCCCATCCGTAGAGTCTCCTCCAACTAAAACAAAATCAACAGTACTTGAGTTGTTTATCGTGAATGGTAGTATTTGTGCACAACCATTATTATCGGTAACTGTCGCAGTATAATTACCTGAAGGTAAATCAGTAAATGTGTAAGATAAATCACTTATAATTGTAAATTGTCCATCAATTTCATAATTATAAGGTCCCGTTCCTCCTGAAGTAATATTCAAAGTAACCGCACCATCACTTAAATTACAAGTTGTACCAGTGGTCTCAACCGATAACGTAAATAACTCAACATTATTAATGGTATAGGCATGTGTAAAAACGCATGGCCCCATATCAGATATTGTTAGAGTATAATTACCCGAAGACAAACCATTAAATGTCCATGAAGTAAAACTACCTGTTATTACTGTTGAATTACCTAACGAATCTGTTAAAGTATATGTATATGGTGCAGAACCTCCAAAAATGGTTACTTGTATTTTACCTGAAGTATTGTTACACGCCGAATTAGTTATATTGACCGAGGTCACCGAAAGTCCTCCTGGAGTTAATAATGATGTGGATGATGTAAAATTACATAACCCCGCATCAGTTACTTGTACACTAAATACACCAGAAGATAATCCCGTAAAAGTATATGTTGTTGCAAAACTAACCGCAACTGTCCCATTAGAACCTGAATAATAATATGGAGCAGTTCCACCTGTTATTGTTATTGTCACTTCTCCATCGGCAGAAAAACAAGATGGACTTTCAACCGTGAAAGCACCCAATCCGACATTAGGAACTGTTGTTACAGTTACTCCACTACTTTGCACACATCCCGAACCATCGGTTACTGTGACAATATATGGTCCCGCGGTTAATCCTGTTATTGATTGAGTTGTTTGGCCACCTGGTGACCATAGATAAGTATAAGGTGGCGTTCCTGTTAATCCTGTTATATGTATAGAACCTGAATTAACCGCACAACCCGCATCATTTACGGTGTATAAACCAATTTCAAGTGGTAATGAATCTTTAATAATACATGTCTCCGATTTACCTGTGCATCCACCACCGTCATTTGCCACCACATAATAAGTTCCTGCCGATAAACTTCCAAAACCATATGAAGAACTTAAAGTAATACCTGAAGTAATATACCCATCAGACATTTCATATAAATAAAAACTACCTGTTCCATATAAGTTAGATGTTGTTGCGGTAACAGAACCATTGTTTAATCCACATAAAGTATTTTGTTGACTCACAATACTAACACACGTTCCTGTTGAAATATAAACATTGACGGGTAAGACAGTATTTGCCGGTGAACAACTATCAATAATCTTAAACGTATATGTTCCTCCTGATAACCCTGTTTCAGAGTAATTAACTATTCCAACCCCTAATGATGTAGTCCCCGTATAAGGGCTAATCCACTGTATTGTATAGTCAGGAGCACTTCCCAAGATATCAAGACTAAACGCTCCTGATAAATCATTTAAACAGTCACCTGTTATGCTTATAGTATATGATAAAAGACACGACATTAATTACATAAAATATTAAAGTTTATTCCGATATTCAATTTAAAATTGATACCTTGTTCTGACACCGTACACACTTGATTAGATAACACTACGGTATCAGTAGTTGTTAAATAATAATCATAACCGTAATCTTTTAAACTCTCTAAAGCAATTAAAAGACCATCATTATACGTTGTTCCTGTTGGCACACTATAAATTGGGCTACTATATCCAATACCATTAAAGAATGGATATTTTACAACCGTTACATTATCAATTTGTAAATCAACAAACCATTCACTAGTCATTCCGTTAAAATCACAATCATTTAAATTATAACCATTTGCTGTTAAATAATTTGTCATTAATTGTCCTAAAACTCCGTTAAAAGTCGTTATAGTTGGATGATTAGTCCATGGATAAATAGGACACTCAACAGTTTCTAATGGACAATCATGCGAGAATAAACCTGAAGTGATTGAGCATGGTTTACAAGGTATTTTTATTAATTGGCACCCCTCTTGTCTTCTCCAAACAAATTTTTGTCTATGAAAGATTGAGTTTTCAAGTCTAACTCCGGTATTCCAAATTGTTGTTGCTGGAACCATTTGTTCAACTAATCGTATCCAATAATCACCCAAACCATTAACATATTCCATCATAGTTTTATACGTAAAATTATCGTTTGGAATTCCAATGGTCTCATTTGATTGTAGGTATCTCCAAAAAATAGATTCTAAAGTAGGGTAACCACCTGTTTTACCATTAGACGAATATTGTCTATTTCTAACATTAATTGTATTTAACCAAAATGTTTGGGCAAATTCAAAGAAAGTTTTTCTTTTAGGTTGAGGGTTAATTTCGGTCCAATCCACCCCACCTCTACTTGGATAAGGACTATAAGGTTTTGGGTCACATGGTGTCGGTGGCACATAATTCAACCCTTCATTAGGTATTGGATAGTTATACTGTTGAGACATATACCATATATCGTAAGCAATTCCTTGAGCAGGATTTAAGAATAAATCCACATTTTTAACGTTTAATACTAATCTTTCATCTGAAACATAATACCTAGCGTTAAAGTTACCATCAAGATTTGTTCTAATACCAATCTCATTATTAACCCAACTTTTATTATTATCAATTGTCTCCCTTAATGTATACCCCAAATCCATAAACGGAAACTTACGATATCTATTCAAATACTCTTGACCATACGAATACGGTAACAATACTGTTTGATAATTTGGGTTATTACCAACAAAAACACTATTTGTAAGGTCAATATTTTCAGGTGCCCTATGTTGAGGTGTTTGCTCAAACCATCCACTACCCATTTGAAAAAAATAACTCTCAGAGTTAATAGGGGTTGTTGGGTAACCATATTCATCCATAGGATATTCATCAAGGGTAATATTAACGTCTTGAATATCTCCAGTTGTTGTAAACCCTGTATAGGTTTGTCCAAAAATTGAGAATATGTTCCCCGCTTCTAAAATTGGGATTTGTTGCACATATGTTCCTCCTGATATTTGGGCAAATTGGGTATCAAATTGTGATAAATTAATTTTTTGGTCGGCAAGGTAAACATACTCATTAAATTCAACTAACGCCTCAGGAGCACCAATTAATCTCATTAAAATTTCAATCGATTTTCTTGTTCCCTTTGATTTAAATAAAAACGCGGAATTTAAAATCAAGTTCCTATAGTATTGGTAATTTAATTCATCAGGAGTCTGTTGTTGTGAAATACCTGGATAAACCGAAGCGTTATTATTTGTTGTTCCAAATACTGAGGTTAATAATTCTGTTTCGGATATTGGTGAAATATTTATATTCCACCCAAGAGTTTGTGCAAGATTCTTAAGTAATTGTGATGGAATATCATTACCAACATTATAATTAACCGAAGTCATATAAGATAATGCGGTGATGTATTTCTTAACATCGTCAAAACTTTTACCGTAAATTTGTAACACTTTTTCAACCTTTTGGTCAGGAGTATCAAATTCTTTAAACGCTCCCGTAGTTAAAAATCTTGATACTAAATTTGTTCTATATAAATCAAAAGATTCACTAATATTATTTATCGTTGTGATATATGTTTCAAAAGATTTTGTTATAATATCAATATTCCATTCTCCATATAAAGGCCAAGAAATGTTTGTGTTTTGAATATAATAACTCCCGTCCTCAGCTTCTTTTGGCACTTTAAATGTTGCAGTATATTTTGGCGACACATTCCTATTTAATAAGAAATTTTCAACCTCATCTAAATTCTCATTGAATACTTTATTAACCTCCAAATCGTTTGGTCGTATCACTAAATCATCATTGGTAAATGTCTTACCTGAAAATGGATTACCATAAACATATAACTTTAGTGTTCCACTTGTCAAACTTGTTGTCGGCACAATACCAACCACATTATATCCAACACCTTTATAGTAAAGTGAATATTTTAAATATTCTACTCTCATATCTCGTAAAGAAGATACTTGAATTTCTTTTAATTGTAAGTTTCTTGTCGAATTAACGGTAAAATCAATATCAAAAGGATTTCGTAATCTTGATAAGTCTAAATCAAAACTTGTCTCGTTGTTTGTTTTACTATATAAAATATTATTGGCCGTAGGTCCTGTAATATAATTTGTTCCCATAAAAGTCGATTCTAACGCTCCTGGGAAATAACTAATTATTGTGGTTATAGATGCCGACATTCTTTTAACCATAGAACCATACATTGTAAAGTTCGTAACCTGTGTTAAATCAAAATTAGGATAAACCTTAAAATTATTTTCAACAATAGTTTTTGATTGATTAATAGATTCAATTCCTAACGAATTTAAATTAATCGGTTCAGAAAAAGTCCCCGTATTAAAAGTTCTATTTGTTTTTTCATTTGTAGATGTAGTAAACTCAAAATTACCTTGTGTAAGACCTCCTCCCGCAACAAGTTGTAAACCAACTAAATTGTCAGAAAAAGTACCAGCTCCTGTTGCAGACTGTGGTGGACAAGTATATTTTTTAATTGCCATTACTGAGTTATGTTTGTAAAGTTTTTACTAAAATCAATATTATCATTCCTATCTTGTCTAACCTCATATAACAACTCATTAAATTGATTTCTAATTTCATATAAATTGTATTGTTTGTAAATATTATTTTGACTGTCGTATAATGTGTAAATACCATCATCAATTGACTTGGTCTGATTACCAAATAAAGCAATTGCCAATGTTGAGAAGTCATGTTCAGCAATTTCTATATCCAAAGTAATCGGATTAAAGAACGTATTTGTTATTGTTATCTCTTGGTCAGGTTGTCCTATATAAGGTATTGCGTTTGGCTTATTTGTTGGTGCTGATGATGGTGATAAAGTACAAAAAATTAAATTAGTATTATTATCGGTATATCGGTATCTAATCGCCTTCTGTGAAGTATTTGTTAAATTTTGTACAATAGGTTCACAGAAAAAAGAAGACGTTATCAATCTAAAGAAATTAGGGATTTTTGTTCCATCTGAGTTTAAATACTCAATTCTAAAACCAATTAGTCCTTGATTAATAAATTTATTTCTAAATTCAGTTGGCACTGAATTTAAATCAATAACAATTCCTCTGACATTAGGTAATGCCGATAAAACCCCACAATCTAAAATTTTAGTTCTAATTTGAGCAGGCCTAATTAATAAAGTGTAGATACCAATCTTATTAAATTGGTCAGCTGGTAATTTTAAATTATATAAACCCCCTAAAATCTCAACACCAGCGTTTCCTCCCGTACTCGCATTATTAAAGTAAGGTCTTAGGATAGACGGTGCGTCTAATTTAGTTAAAACAAAATTATCTGTATCATCCCTCGATGGGGTATAATTTAAGATTATCTCTACATCTTCGGGAGAGACATCAGCGGGTCTTATTGTTCCATATGTACCAGTTGCCATTCTATTTCTTTTTTAATAAATATCCTTTTTATATTTTTATTACGTTGAAAAATTTATACCCATATTTTTCAAGGTCCCCAACATTATCAACTTCCCCCAATCTCTCAAGTCTCTCTAATACCGAGTTTTTACCTCTCTCAATGAATACGTTGGATTGTATTTCTGCTTCATCAATTACATTTAATAATACTTCATTTTTTGTTATTGCCGAACAAACCATCATGTCGGGAGTCATTCCTGATGAATAAACTGTAAACACGGTTGTCCCATCATTATAATCATAGTAGTTAATATCATTAATTGTATAGGCGGTGTATAGGTTATCTACCGATGGTCCAAAAAATGTCCCAACATTTCCTGAAGTTCCTGTTACCTGAACACCTATCTTATATTTTCCCGCAAACCTTGTTGGGTCGTACTTACTACCATATTGTTCAAGGTCACTTATCGTTGAATTGGTATATCCCGTGATTAGGAATGGGACAGTTGTATAATTGTAACTTGATTGGTCATACACATCACAATTAGAATCACCCGTAAATAAATAATCATACATCAATGAAGTCCCCGACCAACTACCTCCCGCGGGAGTAAAATAAGCCGTCCCATTAGGGTTAGTTGCAATAACATTTGTAAACGGTACCGTAACATCTTTTTTAATGACGTTATATCCCCAAGGACTCATTCCCGACATTGTAATAGTATATTCACCACTTGAAGCATAAGTATGGTTATAATAGTTGGGTGCCGTAATAGGAACCAATTGTGGTGGGGAACCATCCCCCCAATCAATCTGATAAGTCGCAAAGGCTAAATACTTTTTAAACTCGGTGTCTGAAGTATTATAAAAATAATATGTGTTCGGAGCATAGGTTGAGGCGGAAAATAAGAAATTAGTCATCGTATCTTTTTGTAACACCATTCCATCAAACACAGAATAATACCCAATATCGATTGTGGTTTCACTAAGAAATATTGGGATAGTCAAACCCGTCAATAATGAAGTTCCTCCCGTACCACCTGTTACTATTTGAGTCATCGCAGAATATACTCGAGTATAACCTGTGTATTGACTAGTCGTAGTCGTTGTTGTCACATCACAACAAGGGTCACCACTTATATTAAATTGTGATGTGCCAGCATCATAAGGTGCAAGAAATAAATCACCACTAATAACTTCGGGGGAAATTCGTATACTATAATATCTATCGTCCATTATGGGTTAATATATTCATACCATTTTATTGGTGTTCCCGCACCTATACGGTTATCAAGGTAATCAAAAACCTGATAAGTTTTTGTAGTATAATCTAAAACTACTTTATTATAAAAATATCGACTACTTTCAAATATAAATTTATCAGATAATACTGATTGTGGTTCATTCATCATCTTGACAAAAACACCAAGTCTACCATCAAAAAATTTAGCGGACATATAAAACGTATCAATATTTAAAAACGCCTCATTTTTTAACCAATAAATAAAAAACCCTTCTTTATCACCAACAAAATCTAAGGTGTATGACGGTTTTCTTATATTAACATTTGGTCTTAATGGTGAAATACTTGCACTTTCTGTCGCTCCTTGTTGCACAGGAATTATTATTGTAAAATAATTTGTTTGGCTTTGGGTGTCCTTCGTGTCATAAAAATCAAGTTTAAAAAATGATTTAGTGAACGGTTTTTCATAATAATAAATTTGAGTGCTTGAAAAGCCTGAAGGGTTTGCATTTGGAAATAGATAACTATTTACCCAATCAGTTGATACCGTTGACGCACTTACCGGAGTACTAGAATCATAGAAATAAAAATCATATTTAATTTCTGTCTTTTGATTCGAGATGTATGGTGAATGACTAAATCTTAATATTTCAAAGTCTTTTGCCACCCCAATAATATCAACCAAAACTTCTTCTTCATAAAGTTCAATACTATCATCTCTACCATAGAAATCCCACTTGATTTCGATAGGTAAATCAATTGACTTATCTCCTTTTGGTATGGTAAATAAAAATTTGTTACTCACAAGGGTCTATTGTTGGTTCTGCGATTATGGTCTGTTCATTATAATTAGTTCCTTCAGGTATTATTCTAAAAATAATATTCTTAAAAGGATAATGAACACCGTTTAAAAAAGGATAAGTAACTCCAATACCTCCACTATCAACAAAACCATATGGGTATAAATCCCTCCATATAAATAAATTTTTGGTGGTTGAAAAATGTGAATAATCCGGAATTCCGACAACGCTCCTAATATCACCATCTTCAATATAATCCGAATAAACTCTTGTTGTTAACACATGATGTGGTTGATAATAATACCCAAGTTGATTTGCCGTATTTACACCAATCCTAAATGAAAAAGGATTAAAGGTTAGTTTATGAAATATATTAGAAATTACTCTTTCTTTTTGGTCATAATCATTCCATTCACAACAATCACCATCAACTATGTCTCCCTCTTTAATAGATTCAACATACGTAAAAGTTATTGGTCCTGATGCTGGTCCATACCCAGAACTAATTGGTGTTGTATAAGACCCCATAGGAAAATCAGTGTCCGAATTACTATTAGAATTACTCCACCAATAATCAGGAGCCCCAAAAGAATTAAGTGGTAAGTTAAATTCCCAACCTTGTTTTAATCCGTAATAACTACCTGAACCGTTGGGTATTCCAAACATCCATCCGAAATAACCTTTATATATAACGGTAAAGAATAATTCAGTAATCGGTCTTTTTTGGTTATCTCTAATTGGGTTAACTCTAATATCTTTATTAAAAGATAATGTGTATGATTGTGACCCTTCTTTAACCGATACTCGCGCAACTTTGTCAGGAGTAAATCCGCTACTCTCATATTTTTTCTTTTCTCCAAAAATATTTTGTTCAAATCCAGCTTTAACTAATACCGCGTTTTCCGATTCTGTTAATATTTTATTTCTTCTAACATAGTATGTTGAAATGGTGTCCAACTCATTATCTTGTAAAATTACCCTTTTGGCGGTTCCCGTTACACCATCATCAAAAGTTCCACCTAAATATCCAACATCAATTATATTAAAAACGTATTCTTCACTACCAAAAGTACTAACCCCTAAAGAATCTATTTGGAATAAGTCGGTTCCATTATAAGAGAAACTTAATTTAACAAATTCTCCAACCGACATCCCATGTTTAACAGGACATCTAAATGAAACGGTATTTCTACCATTATATACAGTATTCTCAATAATAAACGGTATACCATCACCAACAATCCAATTTAAAATAATATTAGTTTTTTTATCGGTTGCCCTCATTGGTTTTGTATAATCATTTTCATAACCATAACTAACAAAGAAATTCCAATTGTAACTTGATGCACTTTTTGGTATAAAAGTTAGATGTTCGTTCGGTGGTTGTGTATATCCACTAACATTATAATCAGTCCTAATAAAATCAAATTCATTGTATTGAGGAACCCCTGTCCATGAGATTGTTGTTGCCCCACTGAGACATTGTAAGGCAGCCGCTGAAGCAGAATTCAAATAATATAAATTATTTTCAAATGGGGGATAGTTGGTAAATCCTGAATACACATTTTGGAATAAAAGTGAAAATTTACATGTAGGTCTGATAATATCAGAATTTTGTCGTTCGTCATCAAAAACCTGTTCTAAATCCACATCAATACTTCTATCGAACTCAACATTTTCTTTCTCTGTCTGTATTAACGGTACATTGAACAGTAATGTTGTGTTAGGTGCGGATTTATATCGTAATGAACCTAAAATTACTCTTATATCTTGTCTATTTCCCATATTAATCAGTTATTATTTCGAATCCAATCCATTTAATTGCAAACCTATCGAATGACGTTTTACCTTTTTTAAGCCCAAAATAAAAGTGGTATGGTGCACCTACGGTTATTGTTCTCGGGAATATAGTGTTATAGTCTTGTGAAGCAAAATTAGGATTATAATTACCCAAAGTATCAACAGAGTAAATATAACCTTTGTAATCATTAATATTACTCCCACCAGTGTTTGTTCTAAAGTATCTTGAGTTTTGTTCTATTCTATCCAAGGTCTGATATTTGTGAGTAAAAAAATCTGTGCCCACAGTATTGGTGTACCAATCATTACTTTGTGAACCAAAAATACTATCGGGGTTACCTGGTTTTATTACCCACTGATAAAAAGGTACGGATTGGGTAAATACGTTAAAGTAATTGAATGCACAAGTATCTGTAACCATCGCCTCATCATTAATAATGGTTCGTTTAGGACTAATAAAATCTCTAACCTGTGTATCTGAAGAGAAGAAAATCCCAATGATACCGTCAACTGAATTTCCACCATTAAAGTAAATTGGGTCTTGAGTACCAGGAATTGATGGATAATTAGCCGATTCAAAGTCCACAACACCTAATTCTGAACTTATCGATATCATTTGAGCATAATCCGCATCAACAAAAAGTTTACTTCTTTGATTAAAATACGAAAGAATGTTTCCACCACCAGCACCTAACAATTGAGCTAAAAAACTTGTATTTGCCAATCGACTAATGATAAGTAGATTTAATATTTCCGAAACATCGGTAAAAGTCGTTGACCCCATTTTCTTAACAACATACCCATCATAATCATCTGACATAACAATCTCTTGGAGAAATTGACTTCTAGGACCTAAATCCATAATAGTTGTTGGA
>Ga0209596_1003104_pt1 | contig 13253 bp, 10 predicted proteins | sample M_130807_MF_Meta_FD_187314 | JGI IMG/M metagenome (GOLD analysis project Ga0209596, IMG submission 187314) | Freshwater microbial communities from Lake Montjoie, Canada to study carbon cycling - M_130807_MF_MetaG (SPAdes) (version 2) | ecosystem: Environmental > Aquatic > Freshwater > Lake... | reverse complement strand
CTGTGCTAATCGTTTTAGGCTACGAGTTAAGCTACGAAGAGCACGCTCTGTTTCTGTCTCACCGGTAGCCTCATCATGCATAAGATACACGCCGTCTACAAAAACAATGTCAGGCATAAACTTTTCAATCTTTGCTGACAACCCAGAGACTGTACGAGCAGAGATAGCGTCTGGCATAATAAAATCATTACGATCAGTATTAAGGTGTGCTAGTAAACGTTTTTCCTCATCAGGATGCAATGCACCTCTGATATGGCGAGCATGAGATATGTGAGCACGCATAGCATCATAGCGAGTCTTCATTTCACGAGCAGTCATTTCAAAAGACTGAAAAAGAACTTTAAGGTCTTCGTCCTGTGCACGGATAGCCATCTGCATAGCCAGTACTGATTTACCAGTCTTAGGCGGAGCAATGATCGTCCACAACTGTTGCTTTAGTATGCCCGCAGTAATATCATCAATAGTTTTAAACCCAGTAGAAATACCTAGTAGGCCATTAGGACGAGTCTTAATAGCCATGTACTCATCAAAACGCTTTATAGCATCCTTGCTGAGGTTCTCATCTTCCGACTCTCCACGAGTCTCGTTATTGATTGCAGAAAGCCCACGCCCCATTTCAGCAATGGCCTCATCGTGGTTACCATCAGAGATAAACTCTGCTGCATTCTGAATTACTTCAATAGCTTTTTGGCGTCGTCTGTACTCAGCTAACTGGTCTACAAGGTATTCGGTGGAATCCTCTACAGCTAATAGGCGATAGGTAGGGAAATTATCTTTAACCGTGACGGCAGTAGGAATCTCCTGGTACTTAGTCCAGTGAGTAATGAGGAACTTCCACATAGCACGATTCTCATCTACGTAGAACCACTCCTCCGTTACTCCGGCTTCTAATGCAGGAGTTGCATCCCTTGTCTTAATAACACGAGACAGTAATCTTTCTTCATTGTCTGCTGCCATTGTTTAACGCCTCCAAATCCAAATACCAATGCCCATAACGCAAACCACGACTGGGTATATCAATTACATTTTTTACTTCTGGCCTATAAGGAAGTTCTGCTACTAAATCGGCTACAACGTTATAGGCGGTAGAATAACTAAAAGGATTTGTTCCTAGATTATGCAAATCTTCAAGAACATCTTCCATCTCTTGATCTGTTCTACCGAACCCTACTAATTCTAGCGTATAGCCATACTTCTCCGCAAATCGCCAAAACATAGCTAACGAGATACGACTATACGTAACTTCTTCTTTAGGAACTGGTATTCCCAAAACTTTAGTTATTTTTAATTCTCTATTTAATATGCAGTCAAGAGCGACAAGCATACGAGGTGGAACTTCATTTGATATATCGCCCCCTCTCATAGTTAAACTACTTCAATCTTCCCGTATTTAACTAAAAACTCTCTGAACGCTTCAGGATCTAAGTTAGCAATTGTTGCGTCTTCAATTTTTGCTTTCTTAGAAATTTCAACAGGGTACACACCGCCGTTGCGATCCATGCGCTTACTAACAAAAGCCATGTGCTTGCAGTAACTGCGGACGTTTGAACCCTGACAGTTGCAACGAAGCTTTTGGGTATCTAAGTTTATTTGAACTTCAAATACGCCGGTAGCAGATAAAAACAATTGCGTAGTTTGCCAAGTCATTGTGATCTCTTTCATTTTGTTCTACGGTCCCCTTCACTAGACGATACTACAACTGGAATAAACGCTTCGTTTACGAAACTCCCCATGGGTTCTCCGTAAATCTTTCCCCAGTCCTGTTTTGGAACATTTGTGGTTACGATTGTTGGAAGCCCTGCATTAAAACGAGAACGCAATAAAGCATCAAATTGATTCTCTGACCAACCTGAAGCAGTTCTGTATTCTTTACCTAGGTCATCTAAAATAAATACTCTCGTATTATTCATGATACCAGCATCCCCCCGTAGGCTGTCCAATAGGAACGAAACCTCGCTCTGATCGTTTGGATCATCATCCCATTTTTTCTGCTGTAGGCGTAGAAACTTGGGGTAGTCCATAAACCGTCCAAAGTGCCTTGGAAGTACACCGGAGGCGTCCCCTGGAATACCCCTGATAAGGCTCTGGAGGGCCGTAGAGGCCATAGTAGTCTTTCCGTGACCTGGATTGCCCACCAGGAGTAATCCGACCCCGCAGGACGGCTGTCCGGCTGCTTGGATGACTTTACCTTCCATAACTGAGGCGACCCAATTCTTAACAATCTCCAAGGCCGGAGACGGCGCTAAATCTGAGAACTCTAGCCCAATGGTTTTCATTGGAAGACCGGCTGTAGTGATCTGAGAACGACGGCTTGGTGCTAATTTTTTCAAGTCGTACATTATTCGCCTCTCAGTAGTCGTAACATCTTTTCTTGGTGTGCTAGGAAGTCTTCATCCTCATAAACAGTGGCTTTCTTAGTAACTACCCCGTGAATTGTCAGGTAGTAACCAAAAAACCGCTGGTAGAGTGGCTTTCCAATCCCTAAGTCATTTAGCATCCGTGGATCTGCAAAGAACATACGGATTGCTGCTAGGATTGCCACACGCTCTGTGCCAAGCCCGATCTGCTTATTGATCCAGCCTGCCATACGAATTTGATTAACTTGTCCCGGCACCCCTGGAGCTTTCTCATCGGCTAGTGCGTAGAACTCTGCGATTAGGTCCGTAGTGGTCCAATCCACTTCTGGAACATCGCTGCGCTTGCGTCCAGCATGCTCTGACTTAGTAGCACGCTTGTACTTGGCGTTGAGCTTCTTCTGACGGTCTTCTAGTTTGCCGACTGCGCCAGCATCTAGATCTTCTGTGAACCCACGCTTCTTAGGAGCCTCTTCTTCACCATCAAGATTCCATGCCATTACTTCTCCTTCTTCCCGAGCTTGCTCGGGTATAGATACAGTTACGTTAGTAACTGTATCTATATGTTGGCTACTAGTAGTTAAGTCACTAGTACTAGTACTAGTATTGACAGACGTACCATTATAGACATACATATGCCCTGATTTCCAGGGCGTTGTATTTACTCCGGCTTCTTCTAACATTTTTACGGCAGGCTCAGTAAACTTGAGCTGATGTGCCCATCTACCATTGACATGTGTGCGAACAGCACGAACGTACTTGAAGGCTTTTAACTCATTCAAGGCGTTAACGAGAGCATCACGGCCCTCGGGAAATTCTTTACTCTCCCATAACTCATCTGCAGACATAAGTTTACCCTTCTCAACGAAGTAGTAAAACAAAGATCTTGCACGTAGCGATAGTCCTGGGTTAACAATAGGTTTTAACATTTAACCCTCCTTATATACTATATTAGCGTACGTCTACCCTCTTTGGCAAATCACGAAAATTTCTACGTGTAGATCCGGCAAAAATCTGATCTACGAGTATAGAAAGAGTGAGACCAATAAAGGTTGAAGCAAGGGCGTAAACAATTAAGTACAGCCATTTGACCTCAAGGTTGATGAGTGCTAACATTGATATACCAAGCGCAAATAGACCTCGCCATTTCCCTAAGGGAATTAGAAGGTTTTCAATTGCGGTGAGTATACATGCCGTTGCCAGTGCTGCGATTAGTATTATGCCCATACTTGCTATTCTACTCTCTAAAAACGACTCTGTCAATTCCGAAGGCTTGGGTGGCATTAAACGTTGATGGTTGGAACTCTACTTTAACAATAGCGTAGCTTCCCCCAACAGTGGTATTGCTTGGGGCAATTACAGATACATAACCCCAGCGATCTAAATGTGTATTAGTCACTGTATGGGTAAATACCGAGTTTGTAGCAGACCCGCCAGTTGGAGTGTATTGAAGGATAGCATCATTAGAAGCATAGATAGTTGCAGTCAGTACGTAAGTTCCAGTAGAATAGGAATTCTCTGGGCGTATTGCTGCTGAACAGTAATAACCATGGCCTGCTTGAATGTAGACTTTGTCTGTAGTAATACCAAAGTAAAAACTAGGAGATCCTGAAGTTCTAGATGTTTTTACCTTGCAGTACGCCACGCCATGAGTAACGTACTCACTAAATAATGTTCCGCGTGAGACGTATCGAGTTAAGGTAGAGTTACTTCCTGCCCAAGTTCCCAAATCTTTTTCAAAAGACGCCGAAGGTATTAAAGAATCAGATAATTCACCATATTCGATTGCAGGTGTTCCCGGACGAAGTCTCCAAGTACTTCCCATAGGCATGATTAAACTAAGTGTGTCTATAAGACGGGTATACTTAACAGTATAGTTACTAATATAAGCACTTTTACCGCCATTAATGCTTTGCTCTTGGGTCGCATAGATATTAGTAGCGTTATGCAAAGGGTTTGGAATTATAGTAGTTAGTGGAGATAAAGATGGGTCAATAAACCTAGTAGGGATCTCTCCGTATTCTGCTTGTGCCCCATCAATATGGAAGTAGGTAGATGTAGACCCACCCGGATTTGCTACAGACAAATTAAAAGTAAATGATGTTTCGCCTGCCTGTAAAATGCGAGTAGAGTGAATACGAATCCATTGATCTTTTGATCCACTAGGAATTACCGGATACGTGTCAGATGTAGGAACTGACCCACCAGTATTTGTTCCTATAGTGTATACAGTGTTTGCTGCTCTTACATATGCCGATACACAGATCGTCTCTCCACCAACTGCGGCAGTAGGAAGATAAACAGTTGAACTCAGACTTCCTGTAGTTGTGTAAGCAACTTTTCCAGAGTAGGTACCAAACAATGGTCCGTATACCGCAGGCGACTCAACAGTTAAAGTTGCGCCTGTAGCAGTCCAGTTACCTGTAGTTTCAAAAGAAGGGTTAGATACAAAGTTAATCCTGCTTTTTCTTTCCCACACACAGTCATTTGGGGCAAAGAACTTTTCTGTTAACGGATCAGTAGGCTGGATACCACTTACGCCATCAAAGAATGGTTTTTCTGAACTACCGTCTTGAATGCTCATAGCATCAAAATAATATACGTCTCCGGATACATTGTCGTCAATATAAAGAGACATTTTAACTAATGGGTTTCCGGCATCTTTTTCATACCGTGGTGTAGTACCAACAACAGTTATTCGTTGTGATGTACCGTCTAAGGTAATTGGGTCAGACTCTACGTAGTACACCACGTTAGAATAATAATCCCCATCTACGTCAAATAAAATAGAGTTTGCGTCTACTAGGCGCACTGAGGCAGTCCCACCAGATACATAGGTACCAGTAACAGCACTTGTTATAGTAAAAGTGTTTGATGTTCTTGCAGTAATGGTTCCAGAAATATTATATGCAGTTGGGATAACGTCAACAATTGTTACTGTTTCTCCAACAGTAAATGTATTATATCCTGTGTAAGTAATAGAAGATCCACTTCCAACTGCATTTAAAATAGTTGTCTGTAGGTCAGTAGTAGTGCTTGGGTGATGAGAGTATTCCGCTCTAATACGTGCAGTTCTTCCAACAGGTCCTAAAACGTTACCAGAAAAAACGTACTGATCTGCAGGATCAATCCCAGTCCAGGCAGAAGAAATTCCTACTGTTCCGCTAGAAGTAGTTGTTAGCTTTCCAACATAGGTTTGATGTACCAGTGCTGCACCACTTACAACAGACTCTTGTATAAGCCTTCCACTTCCAACTGATAACCAGTAACCAGTACCGGCTTCAAAAGATGGGTTTAAAGCATAGTTATTTTCTTCACCATTTAAATACACATTTATTAGCCGTGCGTCCTCATAGTCCAAGCTTAAATTAGCTGGTGAAAATTGAAGCATGTCAAAGATGTACTCATTAGAGGAGGCCGAGGAGGGCGTAAGAACAATTTTAATAGCCGCATATGCAGCGTTACTTGGTGCTATCTGTCCGTTTCTACCTGAATCTGATTTTGAGGCATACTCTTGCCATGAGGTTGTTGTGGTATACGTAGGGCTTACTGTACTAGAGCTTATATACCCGCCAATACTGTTATACCAGTCAATAGTCGTAGCAATTGACGCGGCATTAGACCCTAGTTGTTTTACCCAACCGCTAAACAAATAACGAGTACCTTCTTGCACAGGAACTCCATAAGAAACCTTATTGTTTGCAGTCCCTGGAAGTCTCATAGTAACAGCTGTTGTAGCTGCGGTTGTTAGTGACCCATAACCAACAGCTCTTAAAGGAAATGAGCTGTCATAGTTATACGGTACTGGCGCAACTACTCCGCCGCCATATTTCTTATTAGTAAATGTTCCCGATGTGACTGTCCACCTACCAACACTCTCTTCAAATGAGGCGTCGTTATAGTCTAAAAGTAAATTATGTCCAATAGATACATTAGATTCTAAATGTGTAAGCGCAGTTACATAAGATTTTACACCTTTAATAGTTCCTTTTAAAGAGTTAATTACGTTACCGGCTTTATATAAAGTACTGTGGTATGTATCACCTAATGATGGCTCATACTCAAATCCAAATTGATTAACAAACTGTCGTAGCAGACTTGTATGTGCATCTTTTGGGTTACTAGTGTGCTCTAAAATATTAGCTTTTGTACGTAAAACGTCATACATGTAAGTGTAGGCAGATAACACTTGAACAAGTTGATTACTTGATTCAGGCTCTCCAGTTATGTCTCCGATACTTTCTGTAGTATTAAGCCATGCTCTAGGGATCCATTTAGTTACTTTATTTAAAGTGCCTGTGTCTCCTACTACCTGTGAGCTAGATTTTCCACAAAAGATCCAACCTAAAGTTACATTAAATACCCAAAATGAGTAAATAACTTCTTTTCCTGCATCGTCATCTGTAAAAAAGTCATCTCTATACTGTAACCTAAAAGAACTAAAAACATCTCCATCTACAAAAGTAGCATCTTGTGGATTATCTACCGCTCCTGTATAGCTTTTTACAACTTTCCAATGAGTGGGAGCTGAATCAGCGGGGTCTGGGGTAATTATTTTCCAAGTCAACAGAACAGCGTTATAGTCTAAACTTCTAGCAGAAAGATTAGATTCGTAGTAAACTTGAGTACCTTGGTCACCGTATTTAAGTATTCCATACTTACCCGTTGCGTATTTTGACATTTTTGCTTTACCCCTTGTTAAAGTAGTTCAATAAAGTTATTTTTTCTTCGTTAGTCATATTATGCCCACGCTGAGGTTACTGTTGTTGAAGTACCCTTTGAGTTTGATGCGTAAACTGTGTAATAAGCCCATAAACCATTTGCAGATGTCATTGCCTTTGTAAACGATGTTGAGGTTGTATTACCTGTTGCTGTTGCAGTGACAGACCCACCGTTTGTTGCAGACTGATATAGAGTCCAATAGTATGTGATTGGAGTAGTACCCGTTGCAGATGCTGTCCATGACCCAGTCCAAGAAGGTCCAGCTGTATATGTATTTACCAAAGAAGTAGGTGCAGAAGGTATTGCAGTAAATGTGGTAAATTGCGCAGGAGATACTGGAGAAGCAGTACCCGCTGAGTTACTTGCGTATACATTTATAGAGTAATATCCAGCATTTGTATATTGAACCGAAGTTGATGTAGTACTACCACTTGCAACAGGACCAACTAAGTATGCAATTATCTCATAGTAGTATGATATAGGTGTAGTGCCCGTTGCAGATGCTGTCCAAGAGAAAGTACCGCCTGTTGGGGTTAAATTATCAGATGCAGTAACGTTTGTTGGTGCACTAGGAGCAACCGCAGGAACAACAGGGGTTACTGAGTTTGATGCTGAAGACGCACTTGATGTACCATTAGCGTTTGTAGCTGTAACTGTAAATGTGTACGCAGTTCCGTTTGTTAAACCAGATACTGTGATTGGACTTGAACCAGTTCCAGTCAATCCACCAGGAGATGAAGTTGCTGTGTATGTAGTAACTGTTGAGCCACCATTTGCCCCCGCTGTATAGGCAACCGTTGCGCTTGCATTTCCAGTGGTAGCAGTACCAATTGTCGGTGCTTGAGGAACTGTTGTTACTATGGTCTGTGGTGACGAAGCGCTTGAGGCTCCGCCAGTTCCAGCAATATTTCTTGCTGTTATTTTAAATGTATACGCGGTATTTGATTGCAAACCAGTAACAGTAATTGGAGATCCCGTGCCGCCACCAAGACCTCCAGCAGGGGTAGACGTTACCTCATATAGTGTAATTGCTGAACCACCCGTTGCAGGTGCGGTAAATGCAACAGAGGCAGCACCGTTATTATAAGGACGGCTAGTTCCAACGTTTGTTACAGTAGGTGCAGACATTGTTGCTGGAACCGTAATGGCTGTCGCACTATTTGAAGCAGAAGACGCATTTGATGCTCCAACGCTGTAGTTTAATGCTCTTAAAATAACTGAATAAGAAGATCCTGCTACAAATGCGCTACCAGTACTTTGTGTAGTAATTGATTGAGGACTTGTTGTTCCAGAGGTATTTATCCAGTTAGACCCACCATTTGTTGAGTACTGGTAATAAATAGTTGGATCGCCTCCGGTTGCACCAGCTGTAAATGAAATACTAAGTGATGGGCTAGAACCATAAGGAGCCCCAGTAACTGCGCTTAGTGTGCCGATTGTAGGAGCCTGTGGAACAGTAGAGGCTGTATAACCAGCCGAACCTGTTACATCGCTGGTTCCATAAGAACTTATCGCTCTAACTAATACTGTATAAGTAGTACCAGCAACAAAATTTGAGCCTGTGCTTTGCGTACTCATTGCTTGAGGACTTGTAGTTCCTGCAAATGTTATCCAGGTAGACCCACCATTTGTTGAATACTGATAAGAGGTTATTGTAGAACCTCCATTTGACGCAGCAGTAAAGGAAACGTTGGCTGTTGGAGTTCCGCCAAAAGCAACAGAGTTATTTGTTACTGATAGGCTTGTAGGTGCACCAGGAAGTTTTACAGCGGTAACTCCACTAAAGACTGCGTTTGATATACCAGCGCCATTAGCGTTTACTGCTCTAATAGATCCTGTTGGTGTACTTCCCGCAACAAATGCAGAACCATTACTTTGAGTAGCAAGGGTGCCCGTAGTAGTAGCCCAATTTGTCCCACCATCTGTAGTGTATTGATAAGAAGTAATGATCTTACCGCCAGTTGCGGTACCAGTAAATGAAAAAGTAAATGTTGGATTACTAGTGCTTGAAACACCTGCAGTTGCTGCATATCCTGAAACACCTACATAATACGGAGTTGTTGTTGCTGTTATGCTATTTGAAGCGCCTGAAGAAGGACCTATTCCAGCATCATTTGCAGCCGACACGGTAAAAGTATAAGAAGTTCCGGAGGCTAACCCAGTAGCAGTAAGCGGGGACGAATAACCAGCCCAAACCGAAACAGATGGAGTAGAGGTTAAGTAATATATAGTTGGGGTTGGTCCTGCACCTGTACTAAATGTAACAGTAGCGGCACCATCATTATACGCACGGCTAGTTCCAACATCCGTTGCTGTACCAATAGTAGCTACTCCAGGTACACCTTTTGCAAGTGTGCCAGCAAGACTTTGTAAAATGCCCGCCATTAAGTCAGGCCGTTTCCGCTTATAATCCAAGTAGTAGAAGTAATTTTAATAGCAGTTGCCATACCATAAGCCGCAAGAGAACGAGAACCTGTAGTTCCAGTACCAGCCAAATACATTGTATCTGTTGTAATTGCAATTGTTACTGTAGTGCCTGCACTAGCAATAAAAGTAATTGCTGTACCAATTGGAAGTGCTAAGTTAGCATTTGAGTTAATTGTAATTGTGCGAGTTGCAGTTGAGTAAATATGCTTACCCGCATCCGCAGCCGCAATTGTATAAGAACCAGTAGTTGTTGAGTTTTGTGGTATACCCATAAATCCGATACCACTTGCTGCTGTTGAGGTTGTTCCATCAACAACGGAGTTTGCAGTAATAGTATTACTGAAATTGTTGGTGCCAGTCCAGGTGTTGTTGCTGGTCTGCAGTGATAGGCCTGAAGTACCTTGAGTACCAGTGGTTCCTTGTGAACCTGTAGTTCCAGTACTACCTTGAGTTCCAGTGGTGCCTTGAGCACCAGTGGTGCCTTGAACACCTGTTCCTGTTGCTCCTTGTGGTCCTGTTGCACCCTGTGAACCTGTTGCTCCTTGGGCAGCAGCAGCTCCTGCAATACCTTGTGCACCCGTAGTTCCTTGTGTACCTGAAGTACCTTGAGCACCTGTTCCTCCAGTTGCTCCTTGAGTTCCAGTTGCTCCCTGTGAACCAGTAGTTCCAGTAGTTCCTTGAACTCCTCGAACACCTGCTGTGCTAATTGTCCAAGAAGACGCAGTAGTAGTTCCTAAGTTATAGTCAGCGGCAACAGCAAAAGTTGTACCACTTGTAATAGTTACAGTTCCTTCAAAGTAATTTGATACCGAGTTTGTTACACGAACTCTGTCGCCAGTAACAAAGGATCCCTGTCTATTTGTTGTTATTGTTATAGTTCCTGTAGAGGCAGGTCTAGCTGAAGTAGTAGAAGATACTCCGGAGTATCCTGTACCTTGGGTTCCTTGAATACCTTGTGTACCTTGTAAACCTTGGGTGCCTTGAATAGTTTGAATTGACTGCATATAGTCATACATTGCAGTGTACTCAGTGCTGCCCACATAGAATACGTTTGCAGTACCTACCTTAGGCATAGCATTAGAGTCTACTTTAAATCCAGTAGTATTTGAAGCATTTTTTGTTACAAATAGGTCTGTAGTACCGGCGGTAGTTTTTAGTGTAATGCCCGTAGTTCCTGAAGGTGGCTGAATAGCGTCACCGCCTACTTTTCTAATAAATGGGGATGTTGCCCAACCATTTACTAGACCTGTTTCAATGTTATTAAGGCGAGCAAATAAACTATCCCAAGATAAGGACGCAACAAATCCACCTGTGTACGTAGAAAATAGGATGTTGCTTACAGCACTTGCATCTGCACCATTAATTTTTGTTTCAAGAGCAATTACCTCATCTTGAAGAGCATTAACATGGTCAGCGTATATAGTGTCTGTAATATCAACCTTTGAAGTAAACGACCTATTACTATTTGGGAATGACGCCATGCGATCTACCTACCTGTCTTTGTGTTATAGTTCATTATTGTATACCGCCAATGACTGTTATATCTAGGTTGGCTGGAAGTAAATATGGAATCTGGGCTGCATCTAAAGTGATATCTGCTGCTGAAGCAGACGCACCCGTAGTATTAAGAGCTGTGACAGTAACTGAAACAACTCCATCTATTGCGGCTGCTTTATAGATAACAGATGAAAAGGGCACTGTTCTACCAAAAGTATTATTAGCATAGCTAAATAGTCCATCAGAACCTAAGTAGGCTTTGTATATCGCTAATTTAATATCTTTTGCCTTATACGCGGCCCCAGCGTAAACGACAAGATCAATGTAAATAGGTACGTATACAGGAGGCTCAATGCTTAGTGTAGTTCCTACAGGAACCTTATCCTCCATATATAAAGATACAGCATCAGAAATTGATGTCCAAGAAGCTGTAGGTGTACCGAGAGTTGCCACACCTCCGCTTACATATGAAGTAGTTGTAGCCCCCAAGATTGTAAACTGTGACCCCGAAGCACTGGCCACTGTGCCTACAATATTGTAAGCGGCTGGATCTACTCCGGAAATAGAGACGATATCCCCAGCAGTAAAAGTATTAACTGCAGTAAAAGTCATAGTAGTGCCGTTTCCTGATACGGCAGTAATAGTTTTAGTAGTTAGCGTATTGCCAGGAGTTGATGTAGTATCGTTTTGTGATTGTAGATACATAGTCACGGAGCTATATACATTAGAGACTGTCTTTACTTTTCCTACTTGAGAGACTTGAGAAGCTAACGCCTCATAGTCTTTTAAAGTAACCGCACGTTTTCTTGTAGTAATAGCAGCTTTAATCTTTTCTCTAAGTTGAGTGAAATCATCCCCATCAGCTCCGCCTACAGCAGAAGTAGTATTTGTTACAGTAAGCGTAGAGATAACATTTAGGTCAATATTTCCAGGAACAAAAGTTACTTCTTTAATAAGACCAGATTTAATATTGCCGTACACTCCAACACTTGTTCTGTATACAATACTTACAAGCTGGTTTGCCGCTGGAATAGCGCCATTTACTCCATCACCAAAGACAATAGAAAGAGTTTTATTTTCATTTTGGGTAGTGGTATATACTAATGACGTTGGGCCGTATTCTACTAAAGACTCTACGTACTTCCAAGCGGTAAAAGAAGTGCCCTGCCCAACATAAACAATTACAGAGCTGTCAATTATGCCTGTATCAAAAACTTGAAAAGTCTGGTTTCTAACCCCAGACGACATTCCTAAGTTTGCAGGAAGTGCAATGTTGTGGACACTATCTATTAAATCTGGTCTATCAGTATTTACAGTCTTTCCTTCTTGGCACAATACATCTATAGACTGTCCTGCTAGTAATGCAACAACAGCTTGAGTTGTTTCAAAGTACGCTTCAGTATACGGAGAGTATGAAAGAGGGGCCATAACTTGAGTACCTTTAGGCAGGTCAATACTGCTACTTCCATCGTTAGTAATAGTTACAACTACTAAAGCAGGTGTTGGTCCTGAAGGCTTATAGCCGTAAAGGTTAGCAAAATTTAATAGCGTACTACGTTTGATGGCGGTGTCAATAGCTGTTTCATTAGCAGCTCGGTCAATATAGTAAGACATAATGTCTCCCATATAAGCAAACGCCTCTACTAATACCGCACCAAGATCTGAAGGATCACTTGTATCCCAGGTTGCTGTGCCAGTTCGGTCTTTAATTAACTCAATTAAATCTGCTTTTAAACCAGCAAAATCTCTAGAGGTATAGTCAATCTGTATGTCGCTCATAGTTATCCCGTCACTGTTCCATAATAGCCAAATGAAGATGTATTGATAGATACTGAAGAAGTTGTGTTATCTGGAAGGTTAATAATGATCTCTACTTCAGCGCTGCCATCAGCGTCTAATGAGCCCACAGTAATGCTTGCCACACTTATTTGAGGAATCCACTTGTTAATTGCTTCGTTAGCGGCGTTCTTTACCGCTAGGGCAAGATCATTATCGTTCTCAAATAACGCATAATCCATGTTAGCGCCGTACCCCTGTAGTATTGGGCGTTGTCCTATATTAGTAGAAAGCAACGTCAGCACCCGATCTGTATACAGTTTAGTTGGAGAATAAGTTGCCTCTACTTTACCATTATTTAAGGTAAATGGGTATCTTATAGCGATGCTCATCCTTGTACTCCAATCCATACGGGATACTCTGGGTCCCCGGCTTCAAACATGACCCACACTAATTGGTTTTTCTTAGCTACTATTC
>Ga0209596_1003101_pt1 | contig 13258 bp, 8 predicted proteins | sample M_130807_MF_Meta_FD_187314 | JGI IMG/M metagenome (GOLD analysis project Ga0209596, IMG submission 187314) | Freshwater microbial communities from Lake Montjoie, Canada to study carbon cycling - M_130807_MF_MetaG (SPAdes) (version 2) | ecosystem: Environmental > Aquatic > Freshwater > Lake... | reverse complement strand
TGTGATAGCTAAATTTGAAGGGTATGCACTTGGTAATCCAATATCAGAAAATGAAACAATTGAACCAGTAGCATTTGTAGGATCAGTATAACCTGCAACTTGATCAAAAACTACAGCACAATAAGTAAGTGCCGTATCAGTCGACAAATATTGATTATTCAAATTCATCAATCCACCAGCATTATCTCCGGCAGCAGTAGCATAATCAAGATACATTGAAAAAATTGCTCTTTGACTGTTGTCAATCTTAGGATGATTGGCTTTCAATTGTGCAATTTGGTTTGCATAATCAGTAGTAGAATTCAAGTAAGGAACCTGCGCATTTGCTAAATTGCAGCTAACTATAACTGCGGCTATTAAAGTTAATTGGGTAAATCTTTTCATTTTTTATTTTGGTTTTGGATTTTTTGTGGCGACTAAAGTATAAAAATAATTGAATTACAAAGTCACAAGATTGTAAAATGAAAACAGCCGGCAAATTTGCCGGCTGTTCAAAATAGCTTTTATTGACTTTGGTTAATGAACGACAACAATCTTATGAATAGATTTTCCAATAGAAGTTTCCATTTCAATTGTATACAAACCATTCGATAAAGCTGAAAGATTCATGTTCATTTCATGGCTACCTGAATTTTGCATACCATTCTTTAGTTCCAGCACTTTTACTCCAGTAACATCATAAACATAAAAGTTTACATTAGAATTATGGTTAGTAATGTATTTCACAGTGGCATTTTCAATTACAGGATTTGGATAAACACTTAAAGAACCTCCAAGATTTGAAGTTTCATTAATACCAACATTATCAGCGGTAAGTTTAAAAAACACATAATGATGTTCCCAATCAAATGGAGTTGTCCATGTCCAGGTTGGTAAGTAGTAACCATTCCAACCCAAAGTGTCTGTACTGTAATAAACATCATCTGTTAAAATATATGAACAGTTGTGATCACCAAGCCATACAGCATCAGTATTATCTCCATTTTCTTCACTTGTTAAAAGTGAGAATGCATTTTTGCCAGCGAGAGAATCACTAATATTCCATGAATAGCCTGGTTTGAATGAAAACATAGCGCCGATTCTCGCTCCTTGAGTAAAATTTGAATATGGTGTTGCAATTGCTATTGTCTTTATTCCAACTAATCCTCCGGCATCTTCCAAAGAAGAATCCGCTTCAGTTAAAGGAATATCCCAAGATGTAATAACATTTGATGAAACTGTTTTGTGATTAATCGAATCAAAAAGAATATCCTGATACTCTTCCTGACCTCCACTGGTCATTGTATATAGTTGATTATCTATTGATTTTATTAATTCAACATGAATTGTATCTACTACAGTATTATCACTATAATTAAGCCAAGCATCAGGCATGAAAGTAGGATCAATCATTGTTCCACCAGCATGATTCCAAGTATGAACTATATCTCCTGTTGATGTAACACCTAAAATAATAGTAGAATCCGGAAAAATGTGCATCAATGCATCGTCATTTATTGAACCTCCGTTATTTATATTTACCTGATCAATGTAGCAAACCCACTGTGATTCAACTGTTCTGTCTTTTTTAAATTTTTCCAGTTGAGAATTAACTGAACTTTGGTTTGGACTAACAAAATTTTCAATTTGCTGATCTAAAAAAACTATAGATCTGGTTTGACTGAATCCGTTTAAAGAAAAAGCAATTAAAAAAAAGAGTGTAATTTTTTTCATGAGTATTGTTTATTTGATGCAAATATATAATTCCCTACAATTTGAATGAGTTGAATTTTTTGATTAGAAAAAAATCATTTATGAATTACACTTATTTGACTAAATAATCTTTCATTGCTTGTAGATACAGAATAATAATAATTAGCTGTCGGAAGATTACTCACATCTATACTTACAGAGTGAATTCCAGACAACTGAAATCCCAATTCAATTGTTTTAACCATTCTGCCCAATTCATCCACAAAATCAACCCAAACATCAGACGGATTATTATTTGAAAAATTAACAGTAATGCTATTTGAACATGGGTTTGGGAATGCCCTGAATAATGATAAATCTCTCAATGAAATTGCACTATTTCCAACTGAAGAATCAGGAATAAATACCGGCCAGATCCAGAAATCTGAATTTAATCCATATGTTCCCACCCCTCCGTTCAAAGGAGAAAAATTTCCATTTGATTTCATTACAAATGCTTGCTGATAACCACTATAACAATTTTGTGGTGTCATGTAAACAGCCAAAGTATCGCCTGCACCATTTGGTAATTCAATAGATGCGAAAAAAGAATCTGCAGTATAAATTACCCCAGGAAAAGGGAAAGTTGCAAAAAATAAATGTGAAAACACTGTATCTATATCAGCAAACATTATCGGGTCTGTTTCTGCCATAAAAGAATCAGGAGCATGGGTTATAGGATCAACTGAATACATTTTTGCAATCATCAGACTATTATTTGTATTCGTTTTCTTTCCGCATAATGCTAAAATTGTATAAACTCCTCCACTACCGGAAACACCAAATTTTTGAAGTATCTCTTTATCACCATTACTATTATTACCTCCAATATATCCGCTGGCAGGGCTATTTAATTTAACAATTAAAGCAGTATCACCGCAAAAGCCGTATCCTAAACTGTCCTGAGATCCAGGAATTAAAGTATCGTAATACAATCTTGTATTGGCAGAAGGCCTTTGAATATCTTTAGCTGATATCTTTCTTTCAATATGATATCCTTGTTGGGCCCAAATATTTTTGCCAAATGCAAAAATCATTATTACTGTAAAAATGTAAATGTGTTTTTTCATTGTTGAGAATTTATTATCATCAAAAATAATTTATATTACGAATAATTTTCTCGTCATTTTGCACACCAATTTCTGATTTGATTTCAATGAACAAACTTTTTTCGGCAAAAGAATTTATCAACTACCTGTTGAATGGAAAGTCGAAATATTATATTCACTCTCCTTTTGTTTATGACTTTGTCAAAGAAGTTTTGAATGACAAACGCAATTATTATTGTTATGAAGAAATTGAATTTTACCGAGGTTTATGGTGCAAGGATGATTCAATAATTGAAGTTGAAGATTTTGGTGCAGGTTCTCACCTTGAAAAGAAAAACAAACGAAGCATAGGTTTCATTGCAAAGACTTCTGCCGCTCCCAAAAAATATGCTCAATTACTCTTTAGAATAATAGAGTATTATAAATGCTTAAACATATTAGAACTCGGAACATCTCTAGGCATAACCACTTTGTATCTATCAGCATACAATAAAAAGGGAAATGTATTTTCCATTGAAGGAAGCAAAGTAATTGCTAATGTGGCAAAAAAAAATTTCATTCAACTTAATCGCACTAACATCCGATTAATTCAGGGAACCTTTGAGGAAAAACTTATACCCACACTCAATGAAATAAAGCAGGTAGATTTTTTATACATCGATGGTAATCACAAGTTAAAACCAACACTTGACTATTTCAACACTTGCCTTCCATACCTTCATGAAAATTCAATTGTTATATTGGATGATATTTACTGGAGCTACGAAATGAAACAGGCTTGGAACGAAATAAAAAAACTACCTTCTGTAACACTGAGCGTCGATTTATTTCGTGTTGGAATTCTTTTTTTCAGAAAAGACAGAGACAAAGAACATTTCCGTTTGTATTTCTGATTTTTACAATCTCTTATTTTCGTTTAGGTTTGTTGCAAACACAAAACAACGAATGAATTACAGGATATTCCTGCTATTGGTTTTACTTCCGTTCTATTCTCATTCTCAATCAGATGAAAATCTTTTTATTCAGAAATATGATAACGGACTTAATTGTATTGTTATTGAAAATTCTACAGTACCCCTTGTTACTATCGAATGGGTGGTAAGAGATGGAATAATATATGAATCAAAAGACCTTAAAGGATATTCTTCACTTCTTCTTAAACTATTTTTTGGAGGCAACAAAGATTTTCCAACTAAGGAGTTAATAAATCAAAAACTTAAACAGATTGGTGCAGTAACCGGTATATCTCAAAGCGATGAACACGCCTCTGTATATCTGACCTGTTCGAAACGAAATCTGGAAAGCGCTTTAAAAATATTTGCGAGTTGTTTAAAGCAACCTTTGTTTCAAATTGAAGAAGTTGATTCAGCGTTAAATTCGGTTTTATCAGATCAATCTCAGATTCAGAGCGATTCTTATTTTTTATTTGATCAGCAACTTAATAAGTATCTATTTCCAAATGCATTAGAAAGAAAAGATGCGATCGTTACTTCTAAAATTGCATCTTCTAGCTCACCTGAAAAATTAACAGATTACCAGAAGTTATTCTATTCACCAAATAACTCTTGCATTCTTATATCAGGAGATATAAATCACAAGGAAGTATTTCAAAAAATCGGAACCGCATTTAATTCTTTACTTAGGAATAACCAGCAACCCACAGATGTTTATTTAACACCCGACTATTCAAGCATTAATTTTTCCTCGCAATTTGTAGTTGAAACTCCATTAGCTCAAAATCCTTTACTGGTTATTTCGTTTCCTGTTCCCGACCTTCGCGAAAATCCATACACTGCTGGTTCTGGTGAATTATTAGAAGCCTTAGTAAATGCAGCCTCTTCCTCATTAAATAAAAACCTTGTTACAGGTGGATATGCTTATCAGGTAACCGCCCGTTACCGGAAAATGAAATTTGGTTCTTCATTCGATTTTATAATTGCTCCTAAACCTGAAAAATTTGGCGAGTGTTATGATAAAGCAAGAAGTGAAATTAATGCTATGTCAGGTTTAAGCAGTTATTCAACAGAACAAATAAAACAGGCCTCACAACTTTTATATTCTAACTACGCTTTCAATACTGAAAAAGCAACGCAACTCTCACATTTTGTGGCAGCGAATTGGGCCAAAACAAACGCACTACCATTGATGAATATTGATTTATCAATTGACGAATTAAAATCAATGAATAATGTCATTAATTATTGCCAGCTTTATTTTCAAAACAAACCTTTTGTAACAGGGCTATTGATTTCGCCATCGCAGAAAATAAATTTCAATTCACCATCCATTCTTACACAAACCTTAAATCTCAACGATTATAAAATCACATTTACTAAAAGCGATGATCAGATTTTTGATCCTCAGAATAAAGAAATGATCAACAGTCTCTCGCAATTGCTAAAAATCAATCCTCATATAAAAATTGAATTAATTGCGAACCAGGATGAAACAGAAAAAAAAGAAACTGCTAAAGCGCGTTTTCTATCCGTTTATAAACTCCTCGAAGCAAGTGGAACCCCCGAAGCAGTTTTAGATGCAATGACCATATCGTTGTACATACGCCATAGTGAAAATGAAGACCAGTTAAGAAACAACCTCACTGTGCAGTTTAAATTGATAATGCCATGAAAAAAATATTCCGAACATTAATATCATTTACACTTTTCATAATGATTGTGAGCTTTTTTATAGCTAACACTTCTAATGCACAAACACTTTTCAAAGGGGTAAAAACCAATTTCAACACACTTGTTAAAACAGATTTCAATTTCACTCATGTTTTCGTGACAGTCGGTACAAATTATATTTCCAATTATAAACTTATTGATGTTGCAGGTGTGCAATTCGGTAGTGTGAAAGTCACAAACAACAAGCCTGATGCAAAAATCTCAGTTCAGTTAATTGTAGCTGATGATACTTCATCTTTCTTAATCAATTATGTTGATAGCCTTGGAACCATATTCGGAATGAAGGGAACTTTCAAAAAAGAACCTGTAAACAAATTTCCTGTTTCATTAGCTTTCCTGACTGAGAATAAAACCTATATTAAAGTTAATCAGGTAATACGAAAAAACACCGCATATCCTGAGCATTTTTTATTGGAAAGAGTGTTTGCCGACGATTTAGTCACCAACGCAACTGTTCTTGAAAAACTTAAAAGCATTCAACCAGTTGGCAATGCAAACAAGATTCTTAATATGGCTGATTTCGGTGTTACCAATGCTATCGCCACGAATTCTGTAGAACCTACGGTAACCAAAGCACCAAGTGACACAATAAAGAAAACTATATCACAAACTAAACCATTAACAATAATTCCTGCACCTAAGGATACCACAAAGAAAACAACGGTTCCAACAAAACCCTTAACAACCAATTCAATTCAAAAAGATTCGGTTAAGAAAACAATAATACCAAATACCGAAACCCTTAATTCAAACACGCCCCTGCCAACATCAATAACGGCTCCGGTTAAAATAAAACCAACAAGCAGTAATGTTAAAGATTTTTCAACGGATAGTATCCGCTCAATTCTCAAGCCCATTGCTAACGAAATGGTGTCAGTTCAATTATTCATAAGCGGCGGCACTTCTGGTTATACTGTTTCAAAAGAAGGCATCGAAGCTGTGGCAATTGATTGGATGCTAAATGGTGGCACAAAAAACATGACTTCCGAGCAAGTGCAAACTAAAATTGAGCAGCTTGGCATAAGCATCAATTTCAAACTTACACATGACTATTCAGTTATAAGTATGAATTGTCTGCGGAAACAATTTGACGATTGCTGGCAACTGTTCACAGATTTAATTGCTAGGCCATCGTTTTCACCCGAAACTTTTCAAACTGCAAAAGATAATATCACTAACAATTCACAATCACAAAATGCATTTGATGTTCTTGAAAATATTGCATTAAATTATTCATTTGTTGGCAAGCAATACGACCGCAATCCAAAAGGCTCACCTGGTACAATTGGCAAACTAACAGCAGATGAAGTAAAAAAATATTATTCAACAATTATGGTGCGCCGGCGAATGACAGTTGTTGTTTGCGGAAATATTTCAATTGAAGACCTAAGTCAACGAATCCGAACCGGGTTCAAAGGCATACCAACAGGCGCAGGTTCATCAACGGCCTTTGGCGGTGTCGATTTCAATGGATCTACTTTTAAGTTTGTAAGTGCCAGTGATAATAATCAAAACCGTATTCTCGGTATTGCAGCTGCACCCGATGCAGGTAGTACCGACGAAACCGCCCTCATAATTGCATTGGAAGTTTTAAACTCAAGAATACAAAGTGAAGTTGAAGAAAAAAGAAATCTCACTTCCGATTGTCAGTTAAGAATTGTAGGCTACCGACAGAATTTTTGCATGCTCACTTTAACGACGGTTACTCCTGACAAAACCATACAGGCAATTATTGACGAACTTAAGAAAGCACGCAAACTCGGTTTTACTATTGATGAATTGCAGCAGGCAAAAGACCAGTACATCACCAATTACTATCTTGCCCGTGAAAGCAACGAAGCAATTGCTCAATCAATCGGTCGAAGTGAAATGAATGATAATTGGGAAGACTCCGAAAATTTATATGCTACTATCAATAATCTTTTGCTAACTGATGTTAATTCTGCACTCCGTAAATACATAAAAGGTTTCCGGTTCTATTATTCCGGAAATAAAGATGATGCCAATGAAATTATTTTTACTCAAAAAATAGAATGAGGAATTATTTCTGAATAATTTTCAATACATCTATAAAAACTATTTAAAAATATTGTTGAAAGATAAATCCTTTCCCGATGAAAAAAATTTTAGAATTATCGTTATTACCACACGAAGCCGACAATAAAAAAATTATAGAAGAGCGAATTCGCAGACAGAAACATCTCGGAAATATCTCGGGGTATCGTGTTCATAAAAAGTCAATTGACGCTCGCCGCCACCCCATAAAGGTGAATTTATTAATGGAGGTTTTTATTGATGAAGCAATTCCTGAGTTCCGGTTTTTGCCGTATTCATTTAAAGAAGCAACAAAAGACAGCGCAGTAATTGTGGGTGCTGGTCCTGCTGGGTTGTTTACAGCTTTGCGTTTGCTGGAAGAAGGAATTAAACCTATAGTAATTGAGCGCGGTAAAAAAGTTCAAGAGCGCCGCCGGGATATTGCTGTAATAAACAAGCAACAATTGGTAAACCCGAACAGCAACTATTGTTTTGGCGAAGGCGGAGCCGGAACATACAGTGACGGAAAGCTTTACACTCGAAGTAATAAGCGCGGTAACATGAAAAAAGTGTTAGAGCTTTTTGTTCAGCACGGTGCAGATGAAACAATATTGACTGAAAGTCATCCGCATATAGGAACTAACAAACTGCCTAAAATCATTGAGCAGATTCGCGAAACAATTCTAAAACATGGGGGCGAAGTTTATTTTAATTCTTTACTTACTGATATTGAAATAGTAAATAATAAAGTCACAGGTATCTTCACTAAAGATGTTATCTCAGGTGAAGAAAAAAAAATTGCAACAGAAAATTTAGTGCTTGCCACGGGTCATTCAGCACGCGATATTTATAAATTATTACACAGAAAGAAAATTTTACTGGAAGCTAAACCTTTTGCTATTGGTGTACGGGTAGAGCATCCACAAAGTTTGATTGATAAAATACAATATCACTGTAACAGTTTGACTGCAGCTGAGAAGATTCGTGAGCATCTTCCGGCAGCTGCTTATAGTTTGGTACAACAGGTTGAGGGTCACGGAGTTTATTCATTCTGCATGTGTCCTGGTGGAATTATTGCTCCATGCGCAACTGAACAAAATCAGGTTGTTGTGAATGGCTGGTCACCATCAAAACGGAATAATCCATATGCTAATTCCGGAATGGTTGTAAGCATTGAGCCAAACGATTTAATCGAATTTAAAAAGGAAGGAGCACTCTCAGGCATGTATTTTCAGCAACAATCAGAACAAATATGTTGGATGGCTGGTGGTGAAACACAAGTGGCTCCAGCACAGGGTTTGCAGGATTTTGTGAATGGAAAAATTTCTTCTTCGCTTAATGATTGTTCTTATCAGCCAGGAATAAAATCCGCTGGTCTGCACGAACTTCTTCCGGTTGCAATTGCAAAAAGATTGCGTGAAGGTTTTAAACATTTCGGAAAGAAGATGAATGGCTACCTGAGTAATGAAGCAGTTGTTGTGGCTATTGAATCACGCACATCTTCGCCTGTTCGCATTCCACGCAACCCAAACACTTACGAACATGTAACTGTCTCTGGTTTATACCCGGTTGCAGAAGGCGCAGGTTATGCGGGGGGAATTATGAGCGCCGCTATGGATGGTCAAATGTGTGCAGAGAAGATTATTGGCAAAATATTGAAAAAGTAAATGAAGAAAATTATCATTCTTTGTTTTTCAATTTTCATTTTCCAATTTGCAGAAGGACAAACTTTTTCCGACTCTATTAGTATTTCAATTAATGGTGCTATTGATTTTCTTATCAACTCACAACAAAAGGAAACAATCGGCACATCGAAATTTATTGGTGAATGGCCAGCATATGTTACGAACTTACAATCCAGTATGTATTTGGGAAACAAGGGAGATTCTGCCTGGGATTCGCAATGTTTTAGTAATGCTATGATTCATAATGTGCTTGCAAAAATTGTTTTGTCTTATCCGCAATACTCAAAATTGATTCCTTCAATTCAACTTTCGTTACAAAACATTAAACAATTTGAACGACAAAAAGGATTTGCATTCTGGCATGTATTACCGCCTGCGCCCTGGTGGAAAAAGAAAAAACACTTTAATAATCCTGAATTGTATTACCAGACCCGACCGAATAATTATCAGTACAAAGGAAATTTTCTGAACAAGTACGCAAACATTGCTAATGATGCAGACGACACAGGACTAGGATACCTTGCTTATCTGAATTCAAAAAAACTGAATCAGCAGTTTTCAATTTCTGATAGTATTATTCTTCCTAACTTTCTGGATTCACTATACAGCACATGGAGAGATACGCGCAAAGTGCGAAAAAACTTTTCGACCTATAATTTCACATATGGATATAATTACCGTACAGGAGCATTTCTCACCTGGCTTAGCAAAGAATCGTTTTATTATCCGTTCCGATTGTTTTTTCCATTTAAGAATAAACAGAATTTACCAATGGGAAATAACGATGTTGACTGTGTTGTAAATTGCAATGTAGTTCGCGCGTTAAATGCATATGGGCTTCAAAGCACCATAGGTTACACGAAAGCTTTAGCATTTATCAATAATGCACTATCTTCAAAAAAACATTGCTTCACCTGCGGGATATATTATCCAAGCGAATTTACACTTCAGTATTTTGCTTCAGAGGCATTAACTGAAGGAGTCACCGATTTAAAAGATGCTGTAGATAAATCTATTCCATTCATACTCGCTTCACAAAATGCTAATGGAAGTTGGAGTTCTGAACTGCCCCAGAATAATTTGCATGTTACAGCCTTATGCTTAAATGTTTTATTAAATTCAACAGTAAAATCCGATTCGGTTTTAAATTCGCTTCAAAAAGGAATTTTATTTCTGCTCGAAAATCAAAAAACTAATTTGTTCGGAACTTACTGGACCGGAGGAGTATTCTTTACAAGCGGATATAGTATTAGGCATACCCATGTCTGGAGAAGTGACACTGTAACAACTGCTTTGGTTTTCGAGGCTTTATCAAGATACAAAACTTATTTACTTTAGAAAAATGGTCTAATTGGTCGAAATTCTTGTTATCAACATTAGTGCTTAGAATAGGCTTGATTTAACATTCATTTAACATCAGTATATATATTTGCCCCAACCAAACTAATATTTGAATGAACGAATCGGGTACAAAAAATCCGGCCGCTGATCTTAGCCAACTCGGATTAGGAAAAGTGAACAATGTTTTCTGGAATTTATCACAAACTGAACTTGCAGAAAAAACAATTCAACTCAATCTTGGAGTGTTATCGGATACCGGAGCACTTGCAATAAAAACCGGAGAATTTACCGGTAGAGCCCCAAAGGACAAATTCATAGTAAAAGATGCAAAAACCTCCAATACTGTACATTGGGGTGATGTGAATATTGCATATGATGAAAACAAATTTCAACCACTTTATGATAAGTTAGTTGCTTATCTGGGAGGTAAAGATGTTTTTGTAAAAGATGCCCGTGCATGTGCAAATGATCAGTATCGTTTAAATGTCAGAGTAATTTCTGAATTACCATGGGCAACTATGTTTGCCGGAAATATGTTTATTCGTCCAGGTATTGACGAATTAAAAACTTTTACACCAGATTGGTTGGTTATTCATGCCCCTGGTTTTCATGCTGACCCAAAAATTGATGGAACCCGTCAGCACAATTTTGCTGTGTTGAATTTCACCCGGAAGATTATAATCATTGGAGGAACAGGATATACAGGTGAAATAAAGAAAGGAATTTTTACTGTATTAAATTATTGGCTACCTCTGGAACGGAATGTATTGAGTATGCATTGCTCAGCAAATATTGGAAAACAGGGTGACACAGCAGTTTTCTTTGGATTAAGCGGAACAGGAAAAACAACTTTAAGTGCTGACCCAAATCGTGGGTTGATTGGTGATGACGAGCACGGCTGGAGTGATGATGGAGTATTTAATTTTGAAGGGGGGTGCTATGCAAAATGTATTGACCTTACTGAAGAAAAAGAACCAGAAATTTTTCGTGCGATAAAATTTGGTTCCATTCTGGAAAATATTGGATTTTTTCTAGGAACAAGAACGGTAAATTATGCAGATATTAAATTAACTGAGAACACCCGGGTATCTTATCCAATTGACTACATTGACAATGCAGTTAAACCATCCACAGGAGGTATTCCAAAAAATATTTTCTTTTTAACTTGCGATGCATTTGGGGTGTTACCTCCAATTTCAAAGCTTACTCCAGGGCAAGCAATGTATTGGTTCCTTAGTGGTTACACTGCAAAAGTTGCAGGAACAGAAGCAGGAATAACTGAACCAAAAACAACATTCTCAACTTGCTTTGGTGCGCCTTTCCTCCCTCTGAATCCAAACACTTATGCAAACATGCTTGGTGAGCGAATGAAAAAATACAATGTTAATGTCTGGCTCATTAATACCGGATGGACGGCAGGTTCTTATGGAGTTGGAAGTCGAATGAAGCTCAGCTATACAAGAGCAATGATTACCGCTGCATTAAATGGTGAGTTGGATAAAGTCCATTATGATATTCATCCTGTATTTGGTTTGGCATATCCAAATGCCTGCCCAAATATACCTGTTGAGGTATTAAACCCTCGTAACACATGGGCTGATAAAAACGCTTACGATGAAAAAGCAGCAGACCTTGCAAAACAATTTATAAAAAACTTCGACAAATTTTCAGCAACTGCAAGCCCTGAAACTTTACTTGCAGCACCAAAGATTCCGATGAACGCATAGAAAAATTTTTTTTACAATATAATTTAACTAAAAAGCCATTCTTTAAATAAGAATGGCTTTTTTATAAATGCTAATCAATCTTCTTAAATTAATTAAATCAGTGCAGGTTAAAATTATATCTTCAGATTATTGTACAATCAATTTTTGTTTTACTATTTCATTCGACTTAACTAATTGAAAAAGATAAATACCTGAAGCAAGATTAGATTCTATTAATTGATACCCTGTATTATTTCTAAAATGCTTTTCAAAAACCAATTTGCCTGCTGTATCAAATATTTTTAAAATTGTTGGTTCTGAATTTTTATTGCAAAATTTAAAATTTCCATCATTCGGGTTTGGGTAAATCACAAGTTCATTTTCTGAAAGAAAAACTGACGAATTTATTATTTCACCTAATTGTTCAAAAGCTCCAATATCAATACTACTTCCCATCATTCTGTAATTGCCAAGATAATCTTTAGCTGTATGCAACGAACCGGTTGAATCACCGGCATCGATACACCCTGAACCAACTTGTAAATTGAAATTTGAGTTTAAAGCAGAATCCGTGTAACTACAGTTAAGAGTAGGATTAATCATTAAAGGATCTGCTCCTACAACATTATCAGATGTATCTCCGGAAATTATTATACTAGTACTTCCTCCTAAATCAACATTTGAATTAAAATCAAATTCCGCCCAATTATTTTTATAGGTAATTAAATGCACATCAGAAAACCGAATATCATGAGTATCACCGGCAGGATCGCTGCAATTACCGTAAAACAGATTGTTCTGCATATAGACCTCTGTATTTGTTCCCATACCATAAATACCAGGGCCACCAAAGTGTGCTCCATTATTGATGAAATGGTTATTCATAACTTTAACAATTGTATTATAAACATAAATTCCTCCACCGAAGAAAGGAGAATAGTTATTTGCAATAATATTATTTCGAATTTTATATCGGGTGCTATCCCAATTTGAACCATCGTTTTGCATTGCGTGAATTCCACCAC
>Ga0209596_1003095_pt1 | contig 13283 bp, 10 predicted proteins | sample M_130807_MF_Meta_FD_187314 | JGI IMG/M metagenome (GOLD analysis project Ga0209596, IMG submission 187314) | Freshwater microbial communities from Lake Montjoie, Canada to study carbon cycling - M_130807_MF_MetaG (SPAdes) (version 2) | ecosystem: Environmental > Aquatic > Freshwater > Lake... | reverse complement strand
GTATCTTTTTTCATATAGCTGTTTTGAAGTTTTATTAGTGATTGCCATGCAAAAGTATAAAATTAATTGCTCATTGATTTAGTAATTTCTTTTTCTGATAATTTAAAGGCGGGTATCAGAACCATTAAAATTATGGGCGACTGTGCCATTCCCATAAAATACCTAGCAAATTCATACATTTTATTGGTGGTAGTTTGAAAATAATGCCCAATGAGCATAAATATTCCAGAGAAGATTGCAATTCCAAGATAGGTTCCGATAGTGATTCGTAAGTAATTCTTGTTTTTAAAGAGCAGATGGACAGTTATTAATGCAATTATCAGATAAAGGAGACTGAATACGAACGTTAGTAGCCATTTTAAGTTGAGTAAGGTGTCGTATTGGTAATTTTCGAGAAATCTTAAGGAAGAAGGCATGGCATAGTCCATGTTAAAATCCCATGCTTTTAATAAGGCGTTTATGCTTTTGAAAACAAAGTCTCTGTAAAAGCCCAGGAAAAGCAAGAAGCAAACGATCAGTGATAATTTTACAATTTTTTTGGGCGATTGGAGTGATGTCTTCACGGTTCGAATTTACAGTTTTTATATTTTTTTACTTGACAAAAAAAAGAGAGATTTTCTTTGAAAGCAACCTGTGTTTTCTTGAAAAAAGGTTAAGTCTTCTCCGAAAACCGATTTACCCAGATCATCCAAAGCATAAAGATATATGCATAAATAACAATCGTAAAAGTGTAGGTGTGATTGAATTCTGTCCATGCACGGGAATGGGTATCTAAAATACCAAGTGCTACAACTCTGAAAACATTCAATAATTGTATACTTAGTACCCCAACAATAAGATAGATGAGCTTGTATTTTACTTTTCCTTTGTATGCGATAACAAATCCTGAGAAGAGCGCAAATAAAGCAACACCATTGCAATTATCACCGATCCAAAGTCCACCGGTTCCATCCACACCAATCACACGTTCTGCTCCGGTGAAGACAGTGTACCCAAATGATTCAAGGATCCATTTACTGAACGCGATGGTATTGTCTATGACAAAAAGATCCATGGTTTCCTGGGGATGCAACCATAAGTCGTACACACAGTACCAGATGAAGTAAAGTGCCAATACTTTTAAAAGAAAAAAAACGACAGGATTTTTGGAGAGAGAAAAATTCATGAGTAGAGAAAAAAAAGAATCCCGTTAAGCGGGATTCTTTTTCATTGAGTCGTATATTTTTTTGACACCATAAAGAGCACCAGCAAACAAAAGAAGTATTACTTTACTATCCAAAGGTACCGGACAAGGAGGAAAAGGCCCTCCACAAGGCGGTGTACTTGTAGTTCCCATCCCTACTGCGAATGAGTGGCTAACAAATAGAGGTGAAGCAATGAATAGAAGAATAAAAGCTATTTTGATATTTTTTGTAGTCATAATCTATACTGTTTATAAAGAAAATTTAGAATGTGTTTGTTGTTAAAAATTATTTTTTCACAAACTTTTTAGAAATAACCCCATTTTCGTTTTCAACTTTAACGATATACATTCCGAAGAATCCATCAGGTAATTCGATGTTTACAGTTTGCGTATTTGCTTGCAAAGAAACGGTTTCAACAATTGTTTGACCCAACAGATTCGTTACAGAAACGTTTGTACTTACTGTTTGATCAAAATTAAAATTGATGGAATTACCAGAGACAGTAGGTAAAATTTGAACTTGATTCTCCAACAGGTCTGCTAACGAAGCATTTGTCATCGTTTTGCAATTTCCATTTTTTGAGAAATGCAAAGCAAAACGATCTTTGTTATCATTCGGAGAGGCAAAGAAAACATAATTGGTGGTTGCATTTAAGTCGACTAATTGGTGTAAAACTTTATCTTCTAAAGAAACACAAGAGTAATCTTTGTTCACGAACTCAATACCTTTGGAGTTAATTTGGAATTTTCCAGCAATACCTACGTTAACACTTAGAGGCATTGTGTATTCATCGTCGTTTGAGTTGAATGTACTAACACTCAAAGGAAACATTTCACCATCAGCAGTTAAGTTAGGAGCTAATATGTTCAAACTAGGTCGGAATTTGTGGTCTTTTTCATCCCAACCATCCTTAGCATCAATTGCACAGGCCACTTTGAAGGTGTGAGCCATCATGTTACTTCCATCGGCGCTAGAAAGAGTTAATTGCAGAAAAGGTTCAGTTTGCTCTTGTTCAAAAGATCGGAGGTTTGTAATAGTATTGGCTGATTTAGCCGATTCCGGAATAGATACACTGGCACCAGCAGTTGTTGCATATGCCCAAAAACCTTGGTGTGGTCCAATAAGTCCTGAGGACAAACTTAAATAATTGTCTGTGGCATTATTGTAAACATCGATGAAGGCAAGAGTATTGGTTTTAACAATTGAACCAACATTAATAGCAGAAGCAAAGGGGTTACCAACTAAATTTTCTCCATCGAAACAAGTAGGGCATTGTGTATAATATCCACCAGTATTATTCGTATAGCTTAATGGAAAAGTTTGTGTTCCATAGTTGGGGGTGCCGACAGTAGTTAGGGTAGTATTTGAAAAAGTAGTTAAAGTACCGTCATCGGTTAAGGTAATTTCAAAACCTTTCCCTGCAGTCAATGCCGTAGCAGCATTCACCCCAACAAAATCTCCAATCGTTTCATCATAAGCTAAAACGTTTGATTTTACAGAAGGTGGAGTGTGCGGGTATGAAAAGTACAATTCATTGTCCCAATCTGCCATCGAAGAGTTTGATACAGGGGAAGAAAGATCCGACCAATTGATGGCTGTGCGAGAAGGTATATATCTCTGAATAGTAAAGCTACCAGAATAGCTACAACCAGGACAAGAGGTTGGAAAGGCACCTACTCTGGCATATTTAGTGGCATCGGCCATTAATGTAAAGTTGCCACCAGAGTTATTAATATTCCCCGTGGTGAAATTTATAGCTTGTAAAATATCAATATTGCTAGAATTTTTTAGAACCCCTGCAGAATTTGAGATTTGCATAAAACCTAAAGTTGCATTACCTGAGCCATCAATTATTTGAATAGTAGTGCCCATGCATTTTAACGTATGATTCATTGGGCATGAAATAACACCATTGTTTCTTAAATCACCTCTTAAAATAGTTATTTTAGGCGACCCCAATAAAGTTCCGTTGTTAAGGAAAAAACCATTAACGGTAAAACCGGTTGACGGACTCTGTTGAACTGTTGCTCCAGAGTTTATTGTTAGATTTTTTGCAATGGTTGTTGTACTAGCTGCAGATAAGGTTTTAGTTCCAGCCCCATTGATAATCAGGTTTTCGAAAATGGGTGTGCTGATATTCAAAGTATAACTAGACGGGCCATCAAAAGTGACAGTATTATTAGCGCAGTATCCAGCATTTAATACCCAACTGCCAGCAGTTGGAAAAGGAGAAGAAAATAGAGTTAAAAATGAATTAGTCTTATTGAACCAAACAGAAGTTGATTTTGTTCCATCAAGAATTTGTGCGCTAACATTTGAATTGTTCGAGATATTATAGCCTGCAGTTCCATTATCTCCTATTAGAATTTTATTGCAGATGATTGTTTGAGGAGAATTAATTGTAACAGGGGCATTCAAGAAGAAATTACCACTAAAATTTATAGTTCCACTTCCTGAGATAGCTATCCCCCCCGTACTCTGTATTGTAAACGTGCTTAAAGCACCTGAAAATGAACCAGATATACCTCCATTATTAATTATGTTTCCTGCAGAACAAGTAAAGACATCCACATTGTTAAAATTTAAAATACCTCCAGCATTAATTGTAATGTATTTTACAAATTGATTATTTACAGAAACTACTACCATAGCACCTGAATTAATAACAATATTGTCATCAATGTCAGGTATGCCGTCTGCATCTGTCCCTGATTGTATCCAAGTGGAGGTTGTGTTCCAATTACCTCCAGGTGAGTTAGCTGTAAAAGTTGCTGATTGGGCGGAGAAAAATGTTAATACAAGAAAGCAGGTGAAGGAGATTTTTTTCATGAGATACTTTTTGGAGTGGTTTGGTGTCTAGTTTTACACAAGTATAATTTTGTAAATATATATAAAATGTTTGATTCTGTTTTTATATTTTTTAATAATAGGCGGAATTGATACCTGAAAAATAATTCTATACACATGTTCATAATGGCAGATATGACTTGTTCAAATAATAGTATATTTGTTTTTTCTAATTAATATTATTTTTTTGTGAAAAACAATAAAACCACATCGATTATTGAATTAGAAGATTTTACTTCTATTCTTCGGATAGCACTAAAAAATTGGTACATCCCGCTAATTAGTATTCTAGTGTCTTTTTTTATAGCATACATCTATTCGTACAAATTAACGAATGTCTTTGCCGCTCAAACGCAAGTTCTCATGGAGCCCAAAGGCGAAGGCGCTTTGAATGAGCAGAATATTATTTCCGAAAATTTTGGAGCGTATAATTTTTGGAATAAGTCTAATATAGACAATTCCACAGAAATGCGAATTATTCAATCGTACGACCTAACAAAAACGGCCTTATTAAAGATGAAATTAGATGTTTCTTATTTCATCGTAGGCAGAATTAAAACGACAGAAGTGTATCAGGGAATGCCATTTCTAGTGGAAGTATTCAATGTGAATCCTCAGTATTATGAGCAGTTTATAGGTTTTCAGATTTTGAGTCCGGAGAAATTTCAGATTCGTTTTAGTAAGAATGGAGAAGAGATTGTTAAAGAGGGATATTTTAACAAGGAATTTATAGATGCTGATTTTAAATTGAAAATTTCCAATATTTCAATCAATAAGGAAAGGTTAGTTTCTTTAAAAAAAATTGACTATAATTTTCAAATACACGACATTCCAAATTTAGTTTATTCATTTCAAAATGCATTAACCGTTGAAAATCCGGATGCGACTAATATTTTGCAGTTGAAATTGGAAGATGCTATTCCAGAAAGAGCCTTGGCTTTTTTAGATACCTTGACGAATGTGTACATTGAAAATAGTTTAAAGACTCGGTTGTTTGTTAATTCCAATACACTAAAGTATATTGAAAAACAAATGGCAGAAGTGGTTGAGGTGTTGAATGGAATCGAAGATACAATGCAACGCTATAAAGAAAATAAAGCGATTCTTAATTTAGACAAAGAACAAGAAGATTATTTTAGTAAAATGAGTGAATATGATGCGACACGATCAAAACAAAGTATAAAAATAGGTGCGCTGAATTCATTGGAGAGCTATATTATTGAAGGGAAGGATCCTCAGTTTCTACCCCCTGCAGTATATATAGGGGCGGACGATCCTTTTTTGGAGAAAAGTGCTACGGAACTCTATACTTTACAAATCGAATTGAACGAAAGAATGAATAGCAATACTTCCGGGAATTATGGTATTAAGGAATTGCAACAACGAATTGATAAATTAAAAAATAATTTATTGATCTACATAGCAAATTCTAGAACAGCATTAAAAGAAAATTTATCCAACATTGAGAAACAAATCGCTTTTTATGTTGCAAATATCAAAACAATTCCTCAGAAACAGCGCGATTTGATCAATATTGAACGGAATTTTGAGGTAAATCAAAAAATGTATGTCTTTTTGCTAGAAAAAAGATCAAATACAATTGTTAGTAGAGCAGGGATATTGCCTGAAAAAAAAGTGATTGAGACAGCCCGCTCTATTGGCATAGTGCGCCCTGATAAGCAGAAGATAATGCTTTCTTTTATTGCAGTTGGTTTTTTATTATCGCTCATTATTATTTTTATTAGAACTTCTTTTTACTCAAAAATAGAAAGCATAGAGGAGCTAAAAGCAAAGACTTCCTTACCTGTTCTGGGAGAAATTTTGTTTTCACCTACTGTTGCAGGCTGGGCGATAGCTGTAGAAAAAGAAAGCAAATCACCCATAACGGAATCCTTCAGGACCATTAGAACAAATTTGCAATTCATGGCGCCTGGTCAGAGTTCAAAAATAGTTGTTGTCACGTCAAATAATCCGGGTGAAGGTAAAACCTTCACCTCCTTAAATATTGCAGCAATATTAGCAAAGGCCGGCAAAAAAGTGTTGATATTGGAGTTGGATCTTCATAAACCAAAGGTGCAAAAAGCCTTAAATATGGTCGCTGATGTTGGTATCAGTTCAGTGGTGATCGGGAAAACTTCAATTGAAGAATCAATTAAGCCCACAACCATTGAAAATCTGTCTGTCATGCTGAGCGGACCAACTCCTCCGAATCCTTCCGAAATGATCTTGTCACAGAAAATGCTTGATATATTACATTTTGGAAAGGCAAATTTTGATTATGTAATTATTGATACTCCTCCAGTCGGTCTTATTTCTGATGCCTTGGTATTAATGAAACATGCTGATTTGACATTGTTTGTATTGAATACAAAATATGCGACTAGGGAAGCAGTTGCAAATGCTATTGAAATTGTTGAATTGAATCAATTGACCCATTTTGGATTTATTTTGAATGGAGTTAAAAGAAAACGCTCAAAATATTACTACAATAAATATAGTTATGGCTATGGCTATGGTGAAGGGTATGGGAATGATTCCGGAAATAATAAAAACTCCTAATATCTAAAAATGTTTAAAAGATTGTTTTTTTATAATGTTGTTAGGAATAGCATTTCTTTGCTCAATTTGGAAGAAAAAAGAAAATCTTTCTTTTTGATTTTCATACTTTTTTTTAATGGAATTGTTGATGTTTTAGGTTTAAGTATTTTTATACCACTTGTCTCGATTTCTGTAAATCCCCAATTAATAAATTCAAATCATTATTTGAATTGGATGTATTTACATTTTAACTTTTCTTCATCAAAGGAATTTCTGGTAACTATCTATTTAGTAGCGTTCGTGTTCTTTGTGTTTAAAGTGGTAAATTCTATACTTGTAAATAGATATCTGTCCAATTATTCTTGGGGAGTATATCGATCTTTATCATCAGGTTTATTTCATGAATATTTTAATAGAAATTATATTTTTCATACTACCTATTCCATATCTGAAATGATCAGAGATATTATTGCATATCCTTTGCAATATGTTAGGCTTGTAATTTTCCCAATCCTAACCATCTTATCTGAATTAATTGTTTTTTTTATTATCATCATTTCCATTATTATTTACGATTATCGGTTGTTTTTTTTATTGATTTTTACCTTGTTTCCAATTATTTTCTTTTTTTATAAAAAAGTAAAAACTCGCATTGTTAAATATGGTGAACAGGAAGGCGAGTTAGAAGCTAAATTGTATGACAAGGTGATGACAGCTATGAATGGCTACGTTGATGTGAAAATTTTAAATAAAGAAAAATATTTTGAAAAAAATTATTTAATTGAATTAAAAAAATTTTCTAACGTTCATTCAAAATCCTATGTCATTTCAATACTTCCTGCTAAAATTATTGAATTAGCTTCTGTGTTGGGAGTTTTGATTATGCTTTTTTATTATTTGTTTTTTTCTTCTGCTGATTCCGATTTGTTTACTATTGTTGGAATTTACATCGGTGCATCCTATCGCTTAATACCTTCCATTAACAAAATTCTTAGCTCTTTTTTGTTCGTCAAGCAATATGCTCACTCGTATGATATTTTAAAACAAAAGAGTTCCGATATTTCTTATCGAGATATTTCGGATAAAATTTCCTTTGAAAGTACTATTGAATTTAAAGATGTTAAATTTCGTCATGACAAAAGTTCTGATTATGCTTTAAATGAGATCAATCTTACTATCAATAAAGGGGAAACGATTGGAATAATAGGACGATCAGGCTCTGGTAAAACTACGTTGATGAATTTACTTTTAAGATTTTATCAAGAAGAGTCAGGAGATTTATTAATTGACACTAAAAAAATTACTAAAGAAAATGCTTCCATATTTAGGAAATTGATTGGTTATGTGAGACAGGATGTTTATATTATAAATGGTACAATAGCCCAAAATATTGCGTTTGGTATACCTGACGAATTAATTGATAAAGAAAAAATAAATCAGGTTGTTATAATGTCATCTTTACTTGATTTTGTAGAAACATTGCCGGATGGAATAAATACTTTTTTAGGAGAAAAAGGAGCCCGTTTATCGGGTGGTCAAAAACAACGAATAGCAATTGCTAGAGCCTTGTATTTTGATGCGGAGATATTGTTATTTGATGAAGCGACAAGTGCCTTGGATACAGAAACAGAGGATAAAATCACGGAGTCCATTAATTCTTTAGGAGAATTAAAGAAAACGATTATAATAATAGCGCATCGGTATTCCACCTTAAAAAATTGTGATGTTATTTACAGAATGGATAATGGTTCGATTATAGAAAAATTATCATTTGAGGAATTGATCAGTCAACAATAAATGGAAAATAAATCAAAAAGAAATGTGATACGGGGTACCTTTTTTTGTCAAATTAAGTATTAGAAATTTCTAGATGAAATTCCTAATTTAATAATGGACAATAACACGCGCTATAATTTTGAACACTTAATAAAATTAATTGCTTTTTTGTAAGTTTTATAATTAGATCAATGATAACAGTAACAAAGACGTTTTTGCCACCCATAGAGGAATATATAGCGATAATGTGCAGTGCTTGGGATAATCAATGGATTACAAATAGAGGAGCATTGGTTTTAGAATTGGAAGAAAAATTAAAAAGATACCTTTCTTTAGAAAACATTATCATTACAAATAACGGTACTATTCCTTTACAAATTGCAATAAAGGTTTTGCAATTAAAGGGTGAGATAATAACTACCCCATTCAGTTATGTTGCAACTGTTTCATCGTGTTTGCTAAGAAAATAATTATTAAAAGTTAATATCCATGCACGTTTTAATTATCCCTTCATGGTATAAAACACCTGAAAATCCTGTAATAGGTACTTTTTTTGAGGAGCAAGCCCGTATGTTACAAAATAAAGGCTTTCAAGTAGGTATACTTTATCCCGACCACTTGATGCGCTTTGACATTAAACAGTCACACGCTAAAAAACAACTTCAAAATTTTATTGATAACGGTATTCCTACTTATTATTCTTATACCAACTCAATTATTCCGCGTACTAAGAAAATTAACTATTGGTATGCTTGCCAAAAAGCACTTTTAACATTTAAAAAATACAAAAAAAAGTATGGATTGCCAGATGTAATTCATGCACATGCTACATTTATTGGTGGTTTGGTTGCTAATGCTATTTCGAAAAAATATGACATACCTTATATTTTAACAGAACATTATACCGGACTAATACTTGACGAAACATTAGCGAATGACAAAACAAATAAATCAATAATAAAAAAAGTTTTTTTAGAAGCAAAACGAAACATTATTGTAAGTAATTTTTTCAAACAAGAACTCATTTTAAAATATAAGATAGAATCTTCAAACCTACAGGTTATAGCCAATTTGGTAAATCCAATTTTTTACACAACATACACCCAAAAGGAAATTTCATTACCCTTTAATATCGTTTGTACAGCATTTTTAACCCCAAAGAAGCAACACAAACTATTATTCGATGCGCTTTGCTTGCTAAACCAAAAAGGGTATTTCATTTCATTAAAATTAATTGGTGATGGGGCATATAAGGATGAGCTTCTTACTGATCTAAAAAACAAAAACATAATGCACCTCGTAACATTTATGGGCAATCAGCCACGCGAAGTTATAAAACAAGAAATCGACAATGCTCACATCGTTGTTTCTGCCAGTAAATTTGAGACTTTTGGTGTAAATTTAATTGAGGCTTTGGCTTGCGGACGACCCGTGGTAGCAATTGATTCGGGTGGACCGCGTGACATCATAACTCGTGAAAACGGGATATTAGTATTGGAAAATACGGCCGAAAGTCTTGCGATGGCAATTGAAGAAATGATTGCCAATTACGAAAACTATGACCAATGTCAGATAGTAGCTGATTGCATAAGCAGATTTTCGGAAGATGCTATTTTTGAAAAGTTAGAAAAGGTATATAAATAATAATTATGTCTGCAAGAACATTGAAATATCCAAGTTTAAATGGTTTGCGAGCTACTAGTATATCGATTATGCTGTTTATAAAATAATAGTTTATATTTTGAAGAAAAAAGGATTGTATATTGTTTCTGAAAAAGGATGTTTAACCAAAGGGTCTGGCGCATGCAATCATATTGAAATTGGTGTAAAAGAGCTTAATAAATATTTTGATGTTAATTTAATTCTTCTCTTTCGTGATACTGTTCTTTCTTCTGAAATTATTGGACCTCAACCTGCCGTTAAACAATTTTCCGCTTCCAATATTTTAAAAGGTTCTCTAAAAGATATTTTCCTTTTATTTAAGAATCATAAAGACATAATAAAATATTATCGTCTAATTAAGTCTGAAAGTCCTGCGTTTATTTATGAAAGAGGCGGATATTTAAATTTTAATGGTTTAATAATTTCAAAATTATTAAAAATACCTCATTTTTATGAAGTAAACGGAGTCATGCATAATGATATTAAAGTTTATTATAAATCTTTTTTTAATTCAATAATTAAGAATTTATTGTATTACTCTTATAAGAAATCTAATGGTGTATTTTATATTGGTGGAATAAATAAATATTTGGGTATTAAGTATCTTAACTCCTATTCAATTCAGAATGGTATTGATGAAACCATATTGTTGAAATTTTCTGAGTTAAAAAAAGAGAAAAAAACATTTTTAAAAATTGTTTTTATAGGTCATGTAATGCAACATCATGGATTAGATTTTTATTGTGAAGCAATTAAAAAAATGGATTATAAAAATAATTTCGAATTTATTTTTATAGGGAAAGGCACTGAGGTTATAAAAACAAAGTTGCCAAAAGGTTTGTCAGTTAAGTTTCTTGGCGAAAAATCAGAAGAAGAGTTGTGTGAGATATTAATGGATATGGATATTGGAATAATACCTTCTACTTTTGAATATGGTAGTAATATGAAATTGTTTTTGTATGGAGCAGCAAAATTATGTGTGATAGCACCAGATGTCAGCAATTTAATTGATAATTTCAATTCAAATTCTTTATTATATTTTGAAAAAAATAATGTTAGTTCATTGTCGAGAACTTTAGATGAATTGGTTATAAATAAAGTAAATTTCTCTCTTCTTGGTCAAAACTTACATTTCATTATAAAAAAAAATTATACTTGGAGTAAAATTTTTAAATTTAAGGAGCAGGTTATTTCTTCGTTTTTAAATTAAATTATATGAATGTTCTTCATTTAAATGATAATTATCAAATAAAAGGTGGTACTGAAGTTTATATTCACCAGTTACAACAACTTTTACCGGAATTTGGTGTGAACTCTTTTTTTATTGGAGTTTCATTCATCATTGGTCAAGGGTTTACTATTGAAACTATAAACTATTCAAAAAAAGGACTTCAAGAGAAAGAGGCTTTTGATTTTATAATTTCTTTTGTTAATGAAAATAAAATCGATTTATTACATCTTCATGGAATTTCAGATCCAAATTTAGTAAAGTTGTGTTTAATTCTTCGCCCAGTTATTAGATCAATGCACGAACCACGATTGTTCTGCCCTGGGAATCAAAAATTTTGGCTTAAATCGGAAAATATTTGTACGAAACCATTCGGTAAACATTGTTTAGTTCACGCATTTACTCAAAGATGTGCGAGCATTCGCCCCAATAATTTAATTAATAATTATTCGAATGTAAAATTTGAGATTGATGTGGCCGCACCTCAATATAAATTCATTCTTGCTATGAGTGAGTATGTGAAGTCGGAAGCAATTTGTGTTGGTATTTCTTCTGATAATATAGTTGTAAATCCATATTTCACTACTATTCATAATGATATAGATTTTGTTGATGAGTTTGTTCCGGATAAGGTAAAGCATATAGTTTTTGCAGGTAGATTGCATGCTAGCAAGGGTGCGCATTTATTGATTAAAGCTATGCAGCGTATTTTCTTGGATTATGAAGATGTAGTATTGGATATTATCGGTGATGGTGATTTTAAAAATGAATTATTATCTTTAATAAAGCAGTTGGAAATCCCTTCCGACAAAATTATTTTTCATGGTTGGTTGAATCATCATCAGACAATTGAACACATAAAGAAATCTTATTTATTAGCTTTTCCTTCGATATATCCCGAAGCTTTTGGAATTGTCGGGATTGAAGCAATGATGTGTTCTAAGCCAATCGTAGCTTTTGATGTTGGTGGGGTATCCACATGGCTAAAAGATAAAATAAACGGTTTTTTAGTTGAAAATAAAAATGTAGATATTTTTGCGGAAAAAATTAAAATTTTATTAAATAACGAAAATATTTATTCTCAATTTTCTAATAAATCACGAGAATTGGCTTTGAAAAATTTTTTACCTGAGATTCACATTGATAAATTGGTAACTTTATATAGGAAATGTGTTTAATTGTTGTTTCGGAAATTTAATTAAGTTATATTGAAAATTGCTTTACTTACGGATGGTATCACTCCCTATGTAATAGGAGGGATGCAGCGTCATTCTTTTTATTTAGCTAAATACTTAGCTAAAAACGAAGTCTATGTAGACTTGTTTCATTTCAATAACAGTGATTTGGAAATTAATGATTTGGAATGTTTTACTTTGGATGAAAAAAAATACATCAAGTCAATAGTCTTAAATTTCCCTTCTTTCATAAATTTCCCAGGTCATTATATTCGTGAATCGTATACATATTCAGAAATAATATTTGACCATCTTCAAAACAATTTATCGGATTACGATTTTATTTATGCAAAAGGATTTACTGCTTGGAAATTAATTGAAAAGAAAAAAAAAGGTTTGAAATGCCCTCCAATAGGAGTTAATTTTCATGGTTATGAAATGTTTCAAAAATCAGCCGATCTGAAATCTTTTTTTCAACAAATAATTTTTCGAAAACCAGTAAAATGGATCACCCAAAATGCTGATTTTGTATTTTCCTATGGCAAAGGAATTACACAAATAATCATTGAATTAGGCCTGTCACAATCCAAAATTATTGAAATACCTACTGGGATTGAAGATAGTTGGTTAAATAATACCATTAGTATCAATAAGGTTCGACACTTTCTTTTTGTAGGTAGGTTTGAAAGAAGAAAAGGAATTCAGGAATTGAATGCTGCATTAAAAAATATTGCTCAAAAACATCAATTTGTTTTTGAATTTATTGGAGATATTCCTCAGACAGAAAGGATTATTCATAATAATATTATATATCATGGTGAGATTCGAGAAATATCAAGAATTCAAACGATTCTAAAGAATTCAGATTTTTTG